>Ga0114978_10004408_pt1 | contig 11395 bp, 10 predicted proteins | sample S_140212_EF_Meta_FD_87027 | JGI IMG/M metagenome (GOLD analysis project Ga0114978, IMG submission 87027) | Freshwater microbial communities from Lake Simoncouche, Canada to study carbon cycling - S_140212_EF_MetaG | ecosystem: Environmental > Aquatic > Freshwater > Lake | place: Lake...
CCGCACTGATCGCGCCACCGAGGTTCACCCCAGGCTGGGAACGCCCCGAGCCCTTGGCGGCGTCTGCGGCGGTATCGATTCCGATCACCACGACTGGCTTGCGATAGCGCTCGCGCAAGCGGCTGGCGACGATGCCAATGACCCCCGGGTGCCAGCCCTCCCCCGCCACGACGATCACCGACTGGTCCGGATTGAAGTTGCTGGAGCCCTCCAGCATCGCCACAGCATCCTCGACCAGCTGTTGCTCGACCTCACGACGCTCAGCATTAAGCGTATTCAGTTGAGCAGCCAGATCTTTCGCCTCGGCCGGATCATCGGTCGAAAGCAGGCGCGCGCCCAGGTCGGCCCGGCCGATCCGACCGCCCGCATTGATCCGTGGTCCCAGTACAAAGCCGGCGTGAAAAACACTTGCAGCGGTCAGGGGACTGTTCGCCGCCTCCATCAAGGCCGCCAGCCCGATGTTGTTCCAGCCAGACATCCGCTTGAGGCCGTGAAAGGTCAGAGCCCGGTTAAACTCAACCAGCTGGGTCACGTCACAGATCGCCCCCATGGCCGCCAGGTCGAGCCATTGGCGTATGTCGGGCTCCGGTCGGTCCTCGCTGAACAGGCCGCGCCGCCGCGCCTCGCGGTTCAGGGCGGCCAGCAGCACGAAGGTGACCCCTGCAGCGGCCAACATGCCCTGCCCCGAGTTGCATCCCGGTCGGTTGGGATTGACCACAGCGGCCGCCGCCGGCGGGTCCTCGCGCATCATGTGATGGTCGATGACCACCACCTCCAGCCCCATCTCGCCGGCAGCCAGGATGGCGTCGTGCGCCATGGCCCCACAATCGACTGTAACAACCAGATCGACGCCCTGATCCTTCAGCCGCCGGAACGCCAGGGGACTTGGACCGTAGCCCTCGGTAATTCGGTCGGGCACATAAAGGGTCAGCTCGATGCCCAGACTGCGGAACCAGCGGATTAGCTGCGCGGCGCTGGAGGCCCCATCGACGTCATAGTCAGCAAACACCGCCACGGCGCGCTGCCTTTCGGCGGCATCGACCAAAAGACGGGCGGCCTTATCCATATCCATAAAACTGGACGGATCGGGAAACTGCACCTTCAGCGAAGGGCGCAAATAGGTCTCGCCACCGTCCTGGCGCACCCCACGAGAGGCCAGGGCGAGGGCCAGGGGCTGTGACAGACCCAACTGCAGCTCAAACCCCCGGGCGGTCACCGTGTCGCCTGGACGCGAGCGCCAGGCCCGTCCGCTCAGGGAGCGGTCTACCCCAAGAAAGGCCCCTTCGCGGGCCTGGGTCACACGCGCCGCTTCATCCGCACTTCGCGAACCGTGCCGGAGGAAGAATTCATCACCAACGAATGGGTGTGGACCATGCCGTCCTTCACCACCACGCCATCAAGCAGCGCGCCCTTAGTCACGCCTGTGGCCGCGAAGATGGCGTCACCGCGCACGATCTCACGGAGATCGTATTTTCGGTCGAAATCAGTCACGCCAAGCCGTGTCGCGCGGGCCTTCTCGTCGGCATTGCGGAATACCAGCCGACCCTGAAACTGACCGCCAACGCACTTCAACGCCGCACAGGCCAACACGCCCTCAGGGGCCCCGCCCTGGCCGATGTAAAGGTCGATACCCGTAGCGGGGTCGGCGGTATGGATCACCCCGGCCACGTCACCGTCGGTGATCAGCGCGAGGCGCGCCCCAACCGAGCGCAGAGAGGCGATAATGTCGCTGTGTCGCGGACGATCCAGCACGCAGACAGTAATCTCGGACGGCTTGACGTTCTTGGCATGGGCAAGGGCCAACACGTTCTCGGCGGGACTCTTATCCAGGTCGATCACGCCCGGCGGCAGGCCGGGGCCGCAAGCGATCTTATCCATATAGGTGTCAGGGGCGTTCAGCAGCGTGCCCTTGGGTGCCCAGGCCATCACCGCCAAGGCGTTCGCCATGAACTTGGCGGTCAAGGTTGTGCCTTCCAGCGGGTCCAGGGCGATATCAATGCCAGGACCGCCCCGTCCGACCTTTTCGCCGATGAAGAGCATCGGTGCCTCGTCGCGCTCGCCCTCGCCGATGACGATCTCGCCGTCGATCGCCACTTTGTTCAGGGCGGTGCGCATCGCGTCAACGGCCACCTGATCGGCGGCCTTTTCGTCGCCACCGCCCGCCAGATGCCAGGCGGCAATGGCGGCAGCCTCGGTAACACGGACGGCTTCGAGAACCAGGGAGCGATCAAGTGTTTGCTTCATTCTTCTGTTCTCCTCGGCACATTACAGGCGGCATGTGTAACTTGAGTGAGGGCTAGCTATATCCGGGCCACTCGCAGAATGCGCGGCCTTTGCACCACCGCCGGCAGATTTTCGATTCGCGCCATCGCTTCGTCCAGCGCCGCGTCAGCGACGGGATGGGTTATGAGCACAATCGTGGCTGCCCCCGCATCGGCCACCGACTTCTGCAGGAAGGCGTCAATGGAAACGCCACATTCGGCCAGGGTTTCAGAGACCGCCGCAATGACGCCGGGCTGATCCTTCACCAACAGTCGCACAAACACCTTGCCGAACCGGTGCGCCGCATCGACCGCCTGCAACGGCTTTAGGCCCGCAGCCAGGGCTGAAAACACGGGACGCACTGCGCCGGTCATCACATCGGCGATATCGGCAGCGACGGCCGTGGCGGTCGGCCCGGCCCCTGCACCCGGCCCGCGCAGGAAGATACGACCGGTGCGACGGCCCTCAATGAATAGGGCGTTGAGCGCGCCATCCGCCTGAGCCAGGGGGTGATCGAGGGGCACCAGCGTTGGCCGCACCCGGATCGACACCCCATCCGCATCACGAACGGCCTGGGCGATCAACTTGATGCGGTAGCCAAGGTCATGCGCCAGGTGAATATCGGACAGCTCCACCTCGCTGATGCCCTCAATCTGGGCCGCCGCGAAATTTGGGCCACAGCCAAAGGCCAGCGATGCCAACAAGGTGATCTTGTGGCCAGCATCGAAGCCGCCAACATCCATGGTCGGATCGGCCTCGGCGTATCCCTTTGCCTGGGCCTCGGCCAGCACATCGGCGAAAGCCCGACCGCCGGATTCCATTTCGGTCAGGATGTAATTGCAGGTGCCGTTGAGAATCCCAGCGATCGAATTCAGTGTGTCGCCCACCAAGGCTTCGCGCACCACCTTGACGGCAGGCACCCCACCCATCACCGCAGCCTCGAACAGCAGTGGCACACCGTGCGTCTCGGCCAGCATGGCCAATTCCAGCCCATGCTCGGCTAACAGGGCCTTATTGGCCGTTACGACCGGCTTGCCAGCCTTCAGCGCTGTCTCGACGGCGGCCTTAGCGGAACCGTCTGACCCCCCAATCAATTCAACGAAAATATCATTATCCGGCGATCCGGCCAAAGCCACCGGATCATCAAACCAAGCCATTTTCGAGATATCGACCGAGCGCGCGCGCGATCTCGTCCGCGCGCTGACTCCCGTGATCACGGCCCGCCCCTCCGCAGGCGCAAAGTCTGGCCGCTCATTGAGAATTTCAAGCAGGCCACCGCCCACTGTGCCCAGGCCGGCGACGCCGATACGCCAGGTTTTACCGCTCATTGCGACACCATGGCGTTATGCGAACGGGCCAGGATCTCCTCTGCATTGGCAAGGAACTTCTTCACATTGCGCGCAGCTTGACGGATGCGGTGCTCGTTTTCCACCAGACCGATGCGCACGAAACCCTCGCCATACTCGCCAAAGCCCACGCCCGGTGCCACGGCCACATGGGCCTCCTCGATCAACAGCTTGGAGAACATCATCGACCCAACGTGGCGATAGGGTTCAGGAATCAGGGCCCAGGCAAACATCGACGCCGATGGGTTGGGAATATCCCACCCGGCCCGCTTCATGGATTCGACCAACACATCGCGGCGGCCTTTATAGATCGCCCGAATCTCGTCGACGCAGTCCTGCGGCCCATTCAGCGCCGCGGCGGCCGCAACCTGGATCGGCGTGAAGGCCCCATAGTCCAGATAGGATTTTACGCGCGCCAGGGCAGAACAGATGCGGCTGTTCCCCACCACCATACCCACGCGCCATCCGGCCATGGCGTAGGTCTTAGACAGGCTGTTGACCTCAACTGCGATATCCTTGGCACCCTCGACCTGCAACACGCTCGGCGGCGGATTGTCGTCGAAATAGATCTCTGAATAGGCGATGTCCGACAGCACAAGCAGGTCGTGCTGCTTGGCCAAGCGGATGGCTTCCTTGTAAAAATCCAGATCAACCCACTGCGCCGTCGGGTTTGATGGATAGCTGAGGATCAAGACCGAAGGCGGCGGTGCCGAGTGCTTCATGGCGCGCGAAATGCCCGACAAATATTCTTCGGGGCTCAGCGCCGGCACATGTCGGATCACGCCACCCGCCATGATGAAGCCGTAGGCATGGATCGGATAGGCCGGGTTGGGGCAGATCACCGTGTCGCCCGGCGCGGTCAGGGCCTGGGCCAGGTTGGCGAACCCTTCCTTCGATCCCAGGGTAGCGATCACCTCCGTATCGGGGTTCAGCTTCACGCCATAGCGGCGGTCGTAATAGCCGGCCATGGCGCGGCGCAGACCGACAATGCCCTTGGAGGCCGAATAGCGCCCACTCTTGGGGTCGCGGGCCGTCTCGATCAGCTTGTCGACGATATGTTTGGGCGTGGGCATATCCGGGTTGCCCATACCGAAGTCGATAATGTCGATACCCTTGGCGCGCAGACCGGCCTTGAGCTTGTTCACCTCTTCGAAAACGTAGGGCGGCAGGCGGCGGATGCGGTGAAAATCGGGAGTCATGTGATGTGTGCTCATTGCGCCTAGGTGCGTTAGGCGGAAGTGTATGCGGATCTGCCGCTCGAACGCGCTTAACCTAGAAAGCTTTGGCACGCTGCGGCAAGCGTTGGACATGGATAGACGCGCAAAGGTGTCCAGCCAAGCCGGTTTAGGGATGTTTGGCCTCCGCCGGGCACCTAGCGCGTGGACGGAGGCGTCAAAGCTCGGCCGCGGGCGGCATTTGCAAAGGCATCGGCCTGGGCGTAGCCGGTGACTTCATTGGGGGCTGCGCCCCCCTTGCTAGCCTGGGCGCGTTTGCTGGCAGCAAAGGCTTCGGTATCATTAAGCGTGAAGGTGTTGGGCGCGGTCTCGAACGCCAGATTCACACCAGCGGCCCTGACGGCACCGATATCCCGGCGCCATTCGGCAGGGCTACGCACATCGCCCTGGACCGACGGAATTTCAACAAACGTCGGATAGGGTGCCGGCGCGGCACTGGCGCACCCCGCCAGGGCAAGCGGAAGCCATACCGCTGCCAGCGTCAGATTTCGGCGATTTTTGTCTTCATTGATCATCGCACCTAGGATCTTATGTCATCAGGCGCTTCGGCGGAAGTAGGAGCACGACATGGCCCGTACACCCCCAAGGGATAGCAAAGCGGCCAACGGCAACACGCCTGGGAAGACCGCCGCCAAAAAACCCGCCGCTAAGGTTGCCCAAAAGGCGCACAAGGCCCCCGACTCTGCCCCGCCCTCGCCTGCCCAGGCATCGACGGATATCCTGCAACTGATCACCCCCGAACAGCGCGAGTCCCTCGAAGCCCTCTCGGCCAACCTGGCCCGCGCTGCCGTCATCGCTCAGGGCGCGATTGCCGAGGCCGCCTTGCGCGCCGCCGACCGACCATCGGCACTGAATATCGACCCGTTCCACGTTGGTCCCGCCATTACAGAGGTTATGGGGGCCCTGGCGGCTCAGCCAGACCGCGTTATGCGGGCCCAGGCCCAGCTTTTCTCCAGCTATATGGAACTTTGGCGCAATACCGCCGCTCGCCTCGGCCCAGGCGAGCCGGTCGTGCCCGTTGTCGAACCGGAAAAAGGCGACCGGCGCTTCAGAGACCCGGAATGGTCGAGCAACCCGATGTTCGACATGATGAAACAGTCCTACCTGCTCAGCAGCAATTGGCTGAACACCCTGGTCTCCGAGACACAGGTGGCAGATCCGGCCGATAAGCGACGGGTCGAGATGTACACCAAGCTGCTGACCGACGCCTTCTCGCCCTCCAATTTCCTGATGTCCAACCCGGCGGCACTGCGGTCCATGATCGAGAGCAAGGGTGAGAGCCTACTGAAAGGCGTGGAGAACTTTGCCGCCGATATGGAGCGCGGTGGCGGCAAGCTGGCTATCCGGCAGACCGACATGGATCAGTTCGAGGTGGGGCGCAATGTCGCCACCGCGCCGGGCAAGGTTGTCTATCAGAACGACCTACTTCAGCTGCTTCAGTTCGCGCCGAGCACCGACCAGGTGCATGAGATCCCGCTGCTGATCTTTCCGCCCTGGATCAACAAATACTACATCCTCGACCTGCGCCCCGAAAACTCCATGATCCGTTGGTTGACCGCGCAAGGGTTCACCGTGTTCGTCGCCTCCTGGGTCAACCCAGGCGCCAGCCTGGCCAAAAAGACCTTCGACAACTACCTGCTCGAAGGCATTATCGACGCCACCGACCAGGTGATGAAACAGTGCGGCGTCAAGACCGTGAACACGGTCGGCTATTGCATCGGGGGCACTCTACTGGCCTGCGCCCTGGCCTACCTCGCAGCCAAGGGCGACGACCGCATCGCCAGCGCAACCTTCTTCGCCGCCCAGTCCGATTTCGCCGAGGCAGGCGACCTGAAGCTGTTCACCGACGAGGCCTGGCTGGAAGACCTGGAAAAGCAGATGGACACTGCCGGCGGGTTCCTGCCGGGCCGCTCCATGGCCGACACCTTCAACGTGCTGCGCAGCAATGACCTGATCTGGTCGTTCTACGTCTCCAACTATCTGATGGGCAAAGAGCCGCGACCGTTCGACCTGCTGTACTGGAACAGCGACCAAACCCGCATGCCCAAGGCGCTGCACCTCGCCTACCTGCGCAATTTCTACAAGGATAACGCCCTCGCCGCCGGTGCCATGACCCTGGGTGGGGTCAAGCTCGACATGAAAAAGATCCAGACCCCGGTCTATATCCAGTCGAGCAAAGACGATCACATCGCGCCATACCGCAGCGTCTATCGCGGGGCAAAACTGTTCGGAGGGCCCGTCACCTTTATCATGGCTGGCAGCGGCCACATCGCCGGCGTGATCAACCATCCCGCCGCCAACAAGTATCAATACTGGACCAACGACGCCCTACCCGCGACGGCGGATAGCTGGGTGGCTCAGGCCGTGGAGCATCCAGGGTCCTGGTGGCCCAACTGGGCCCTATGGCTAGCCGAAAAGAGCGGTCCAATGGTGGCGGAACGCGACCCCGCCAGGGGTAAACTCAAGCCGCTCGAAGATGCACCGGGCAGCTTTGTGCGGGTGAAGAGCTAGGCCGGCACGAACTTTAGCGCCGCACCATTATTGCAGTAGCGCCAGCCGGTCGGCTTGGGGCCGTCGTAGAAGCGGTGCCCGTGGTGGCCCAAACATTGGGCGCAGTGATATTCGTCGCGCTCATAGCCGATCTTGTAGTCCCTCTTGAACGCCACATTGTCTCCGATCGCGCGGAAGAAGCTGGGCCAGCCGGTTCTGCTTTCGAACTTGGTGTCACTACTGAACAGCGGCAGGTTGCAGCCCAGGCAGGCAAAGGTTCCCCTGCGGTGCTCGTTCAGCAATGGGCTGGTGCCGGGGTACTCAGTGTCTTCCCTGCGCAGCACCGAATAGGCCTTCGGCGGCAGGCGCTTTTTCCAATCAGCATCGCTGATCTTGCGAAACGGCGAGGTGGCGAAGCCCTGCTCGGTCTTATTCAATGCCGGCGAGCCAGACGCGGCTCTAGCGCTACCAAACGCCATGGCGGTGAACATAGCCGCACTGCCGGTCAGCAGGGCACGACGAGGCACGATCAGGGTCAACTTTTTCATGCCCCACTCTAAACCTGAAACGCTGCAAAGTTACAGTCCTCGTCATCACCGACAAGCACGCAGCGCGCCGATCCGGGATCCAAAACGCCGTGCCCTGGCCATGCGCTACAGCCCCGCGTGGTCGTCCAGGCCCAGCATGATATTCAGGTTCTGCACTGCCGCACCCGAAGCCCCCTTGCCCAGGTTGTCGAGTTGAGCCACCAGCCGAGCCTGGCCTTCAGACTCGTTGCCAAACACGAACAGCTTGAGGTGATTGGTGCCATTCAGTCCTTCGGGGTCCAGGCCGGTCATGGCCATGGATTGCGCCAGGGTTGCGACCTCCACAAAGGTCTCGCCCTCAAAATGCGCATGCAGCGCGTCACGCACGTCGCCAAGCGTCAGCCCTCTGCGCAAGCCATCCAGAAATAGCGGTATCTCCACCAGCATGCCCTGATAGTAGCGGGCGACCGAGGGGGCGAAGATCGGCCGTGCGATCAGCCCCGCCTGCACTTGAATTTCAGGCACATGTTTGTGCGCCAGCGATAAGCCATAGAGGCGGAAATTATCCTGGGTCTGGCGCTGCTCGAACTCGGCGATCATCGCATTGCCGCCGCCGCTATAGCCGCTGACCGCATTGATGGTGACCGGCCAATCCTGCGGCGCAATTCCCGCTTCAACCAGAGGCCGGATCAGGGCGAGCGCGCCAGTGGAATAACAGCCAGGATTGCTCACCCGTTTGGAGGCGGCAATGGCCGACTGCTGGCCCTTGGTCAGTTCAGGAAAGCCATAGGTCCAGCCGTCTGCCGTTCGGTGGGCCGTAGAGGCGTCTATCACCCGGGTATTGGGGTTCTCAATCAGGACCACCGCTTTCCGCGCTGCGTCGTCGGGCAGGCAAAGGATCACCATGTCGGCAGCGTTGAGCAAATCGGCCCGGGCCGCAGGGTCCTTGCGCCGCTCGGGATCGATCGACAGCAGGCGCAGGTCATCGCGCCCAGCAAGCCGTTCGCGGATCTGCAGGCCGGTTGTGCCGGCCTCGCCATCGATAAAAACCGTCGGGGTCATCTGGACCTCATAAAGAAAAAGGGCGCTCCGGTTTCCCGAAGCGCCCTTCCATAAATGCGAAACTCGCCAGGAAGACTAGCGCTTCGAGAACTGGAAGCTCTTACGCGCCTTGGCACGGCCGTACTTCTTACGCTCGACCACGCGGCTGTCGCGGGTCAGGAACCCATGCGGCTTCAGCGCCAAACGCAACGCTGGCTCATAATAGGTCAGCGCCTTGGAGATGCCGTGACGTACCGCACCGGCCTGGCCCGAAAGGCCAGAGCCCTCGACCGTGACCACAACGTCAAACTGGCCGACCCGATCAGTCACCAGCATCGGTTGGGCAATCATCATGCGCAACACCGGACGGGCGAAATAGACTTCCTGATCGCGGCCGTTGATCGTGATCTGGCCCTTGCCCGGCTTGATCCAGACGCGGGCGACGGCGTTCTTGCGCTTTCCGGTCGCATAGGCGCGACCTTGGGCGTCGAGCTTCTGCACGGCAGGTGCGGCTTCCGGGTTGGAAGAGAGGGCCGCCAGAGCGTCCATACCTTGATTTTCGGCCATGGTTATTGGCTCCGCGCGTTCTTGGCGTTCAGGCTCTTGAAGTCGATGACTTCGGGGGCTTGGGCCTCATGCTTGTGTTCAGCGCCGTTGAAGATGCGCAGGTGGGTCATCTGGGCGCGGGCCAAGGGGCTTTCCTTGGGCAGCATCCGCTCGACGGCCTTTTCCAGCACGCGCTCAGGGAAACGGCCGGCCAATTGCTTTCCGGCGGTCACTTCCTTGACGCCGCCGGGGTGGCCGGTGTGGCGATAGTAGACCTTGTCGGTCAACTTCTTGCCGGTCAGCTTGACCTTGGCGGCGTTGACCACGACGACGAAGTCGCCGCAATCGACGTGCGGGGTATAGTCGGGCCGGTGCTTGCCGCGAAGGCGCATGGCGATGAAGGAAGCGAGACGACCGACGACAACGCCCTCGGCATCGATCACGATCCACTTCTTCTGCACATCGGCCGGCTTCAGCGAAGCCGTGATCTTTTGCATGGGTCTAATCCTGGAAAGTACGAGGCGCGGCTGATACCGGCAGACACCGCCCAGGTCAAACAGTTTTTGCGAGCGGAAATGCGCTCAAAAGCTTTATTTACAATGGTTTGCGGATATAGGTAATATAATACCGCAAGAAACTACACTCGCCGAACGCGCCACGCCAGGATCGTCGCCGTCGCCAACATCAGCGCCCCACCCGCCTGATGCAAAGCCCCCAGAGGCACTGGCACAGCGGTCATCAAGGTGACAATACCAATGCTGGCCTGGATCAAAGCCGTCACGGCGACGAGCAAGGCCAGCCGTTTCTCGTCCCGCGCCAGTAGGCGCGAGCGCGCCGCAATGAAGCCTATGGCCAGGGCGACAATCAGCACGCCATAGGCCATCATCCGATGATTGGCCTGAACCGATGCCTGGTTGTGAGCGATGGTGTTCCAGATTGAACCCGGGTCCAGATAATCACGCGGCCAGAAGCGGCCATTGTACAGGGGCCAATCGTTATAGAGCTTGCCCGCCCGGTTGCCGGCCACCAGGGCCCCCAGTAGGCATTGCAGATAAACCGCCGCCAGAAAGGCCAGGGTCCAGCGCTTCCATGGCCCCACAGCCGATTGCCGTGCCGCTCCGGCATAGGCCGACAACCCGGTCCAGATCAGGGCGCAAAACAGGAAAAGCGCCAGGCCGAGGTGGGTCATCAGACGCTCAGGGGCAACTGAAACCCGCGCCTGAAGTCCGCTTGCCACCATCCACCAGCCAACCGTCGCTTGCAGTCCGCCCAAAGCCAGTAGGCCCAGGCACGGAAGGATCAGCCGCCGCGGAATCTGCCGCACGATCAGGAATACCATCAGTGGCAAGGCGAAAATTAGGCCCACCGTGCGGGCCAGTAGTCGGTGGCTCCACTCCCACCAGTAGATAAACTTGAAGGCCTCCACGGTCATGTCTGGGTTGACCAGCCGATATTGCGGAATACGCTGATACAATGAGAATTCATGCGCCCAAGCCGCCGCCGACAACGGCGGCAAGGTGCCGCTGATCGGCCGCCACTGCGTGATGGAGAGGCCGGAATCGGTCAGGCGCGTCACCCCGCCAACCACTAGCAGGGCAAACACCACCAGGGAGGTGACCCAAAGCCAGATCGCCACGGCGGACGACCGATCCGAACGCAGGGAAGAGGTCATGGTCCGCGACTTAAGCCTGTGCGATTGTCTTGGCCACACTCATTTGCGGTTATCGCGGGGAATTTTATGAGCGGCTTCGGCGTGTTTTCGGCCGTGATCATCGGTATTCTGGCCGGCTGGATCGCCGAACGGGTGCTGCAGCCCCGTCATGGCCTTTTCACGACCCTTATTGTTGGGGTGATCGGCTCGTTTATCGGTGCCTTTATCGCCGGGCGACTGAACATCATGGTCTACGGCTGGGTCGGCAGCCTGGTGGTCTCCACCCTCGGATCTATC
>Ga0114978_10004410_pt1 | contig 11392 bp, 8 predicted proteins | sample S_140212_EF_Meta_FD_87027 | JGI IMG/M metagenome (GOLD analysis project Ga0114978, IMG submission 87027) | Freshwater microbial communities from Lake Simoncouche, Canada to study carbon cycling - S_140212_EF_MetaG | ecosystem: Environmental > Aquatic > Freshwater > Lake | place: Lake...
CATAATCCAATCACCTTGTTGAATCGTTGAAACAGGTACCCACCCTGATTGAAATTTCTTAACATAAAGTCTCCCTGAAAGCACCGGTGCATTCATCGGAGGCTTTGCATTAGGAGCCTGACCTAAGAGATCCGTCACAATTCGATCCCATAATTTCGCATTTTCATCCGTATCAGGAATCTCTTCCCAGTCAGAAAATCGATGAATTGTATACAATCCTTGTACAGGAATCTCGCGATTCGATGTTATCAAGGTCCACAAATAATCAGGAGTGTTTAATGATTTATATGCATAAGGATGATGCTTAACAAAGATCCACTGTTTTCTTGAAGATAACCAAATTCGATGATCTCCACTTACTTCCACACCATCAATCACGTACAAGGGAGACAACGGTCCCATCAATTGCACCACAGCTTCAACTGTCTGACCATCCCGTAAGATATCACCAACCTTAATTTTATTCATTGGTTGTGTTAATCCACTCTGTAAGATAACGGGTGTAGACTTATCAAAACAAAAGATTTGACCCATAGCGCCTGTTCGTCCAGGCGCGATTTTCTCAATTCCATTTACAGCCAAAAAGACTATAGCCATAACAGGCAAAATAGGAAAGAAAAAGATAACTGAAAGAGCAATCATAATGTACAGAACAATCATAATGACATTAATAATAAAGTCAACTGTATTCAAAATGGTTGTCTGTAGCGACAGGCCAATGTAAATAGATGCTATGGCAATACCTGTTGCCTTTTTCATTGCCATATAGAGGTGTTGAAAGATGCGTGATCCAAGTGCACCCATTTGTTGAAATTTATTGAAGAAGTTATTCATCATTTTTGCAAATGGCCCGTAAATATTAGCAAGTGATTGTCTTAATGATGTCATCACTTTTGACATAATATCAGCAGCACCCATTTGCTTTTCCAAAACCTCAAAGAGTGAGCCAAAAAGACCTTTTAGATAGGTCTCTGTTTTGGATCCAACACAAAATTTATAATTATCTGTCGTAAACTCCGCTGCAGATCTTGGATCATCCTCTGGTTTGTAATAAAATGCCGAAAGCATAACATCTAAATCACAGCGTCTGTCATCCCAGTGTGCAATAATATCGGCAGCGGATGACTGACCAATCATCATCGCAAAACCAAGTAAAAAAAGAATTGAAATGGTCAAAAATAGAAAAACTGTTTGTGTCCATTTAGTTGAAGATACTTGTACTGTTGGGACTGTAGGAGCTGACTCCATCTATTTCGTCCGATTGCTTATTTCCCGAGTAATTTCTCGGCGTAGACCTTCTTCGTATCTGGACTATAAACCTCCATTGCATCTCTTACATAAGTTCCATCTTCAAGCTGGTATTGTGCTCCGGGGCTAACAAAAAGAGAAATGCTATAGATTGGATCTGCGAGTAAATCCACTCCATATACAATTCCCGCACGAATCCACTGATTCTTTTCAGGATTCCAAAGAAGTGTTCCTGATCCAATCTGAATACGGGATGGCAAGAGTGTTGTATCTTCAATCTTAGATTTCTGAATACCAACCACTCTATCCGTCTTTGTTATATACGTTCCAAGTTGAATATCTCCAATTTCCTGGAGACCTGCTTCAGTATAAATTCTGGTTTTTTCAGGTACACCGATATCATACGACATACCGGGACAAGGAGTCCCAGGTCTTCTGTCATTTAATGATTGATCGACCCACTCCTGTGTTTCCCTATTTCCATCTTCAGTCTCATCGTAGTCAGCAAATCTGTAGCCACCCAGATCAATCTGATGATCGATCGTTGACAGACAGATGAGTGGTCTAGATAGTCCACCTGCCCAAGGTCCAATCGAATACGAATCAGGATGATCTTTTGCTGCAATCCAAACTCCATTATATTTGACAAAATGATTGGAACTTACTTCTACAGATCCAAGACGAACCATTTCTTGTCCATCTGCAGCAAAGCGGTAAACTGAAGAGACCTGATGAGATCCAACAAGAACATCATCGATCTGAATTTCTGAGATTGGTTTGAACTCTCCACTTTCAAGTTGAACGAGTGTCTCCGGAGGAAAGCAAAATGCATCGATAAATTTAAAAACAAAGGAATCACCAAAGTTGAGAATTCCAGTAACCGTAGATAAGCCCAAATAAATAATGGAAAACATCATTCCATAGATACGATTCATCATCACCTTCATTCTCGAGGCCGTAATCTGAATACGACTTGCGAGTGCATTAAATCGTGCTTTGAATTCTGAGACAATCTTGATAATTCCGCCAACTAGTGTCGCCAAGGTCACACGAAAGGAATTTGCCGAATTCATCAAATTTGTCAGAATATTCGTAAATCCCATCATTCCGCCAGTAAAGGGTGCCGTGGTACTTTTCGTCTTATCCTGAATAATTTGATTCAAGCAAAACTGAAAGTTCTCGTTAATGTCTTTACCAAAGAGGCCAGCCATCAACATATACTGCGGCTGACAGCGATTCTCTGCCCAGTTCGTACCTACTGCAATTGTACTTGCACCGCTATCAATTGCGACATAGATTCCTATCGCAAAGGTGAGCAACACAAGGAACATCGCATAGGGTCTCGTTGGTTCTTCTGGCGATTTGATTATTTCATTTGGAAGCATCGAAGCAGAAGCATCCATTGCTCTTCTGCTTTGATGGTTTGACAATAAGGACTTGGAATTTACTTCATTCTTAAAAAGCCTTTAATTCATACTTGGACTTGATCCACTCGCGATCCTTTGCAAAGACTCTTGCCGCTTCAGGAACAGTGCGCTTTGAGAGTTTCGCAACAGCGTCTAACTTACGGTAGACACCAAGAGCTCCAAACTCTTTTTCAGCCTGCTTCAAGGCAGTATGGCGCTTTTCTTCAGACTCATCGTATACGTACCCGTACTTCTTCAGCTCGCCTTTGCGTAGAATACTAAAGCCCTTGCCGGGGGCAGGACCCTTACCAGGTAGACCAGGATCCTTCACACACGATGGTTTGACATAGACATCCTCCTTATCAGGGTAAATGCGGTAGACTTGTCCACTGGCCTTACGGACAGTATAGCCCTTGCGACGTACAGTCGTGGCAAATTTACGCACATATCCGCGACGCTGGATCTTGCCAGGCGGGCACTTTAGCGACTTGCGAATAGCCGTCTTACCAATTGCGTGTAAGCGTGCAGACTGCACTTGTCTAACCCGACGAGTGTAGTTTTTACTGCTCTCCTTGTGAACTGTCGTTGAGCGAACACAGCGAGGGTGCACGCGGTGGCCACTTCTTGATGTATATGACTTTCTCTTGTGATAATTGGGCGGACAACCTTTACGGTCATCGTATGGGAGGGAACCTACCATTCTACTTTTGATTGGATTTTTCCGTGGCATTTTCATTTTCTAATTCGTCTAAATGAAGAGCACTCTTCGTATGAGGATACTGTATAAACCAATCGTGAACTCGATCTACAATAATTGTGCGTAGCGACATATCCTGTATGCAGTTGAGTAGCGACTCAGGCCAATTAAGTTCTTCAAGTTCTTCTTTATTTTCTTTATTAATTGCATTCATCAACTTTGTTGCATAGGTAATTAGTTCTTTTTCATAGGATTGAAGTACATTTTCATTATTTTTAGGACTTTTGATATTCTTTTGATAAAAGGACTCCTTTTCCTGCTTTGCCCAAGCATCAAGTGTTTTAAGACACTCCTCACCCCACGTATCAAGCTCTTCTTTAGCTGCCTGCATCTCTATTTCTTCTGCACAAAACTGCAGATGAGAAGGCCCGCAGCTGCTGCCGTAATTGACAGTAAAATCCAATTGGTACTGTTTAGAGTTGATGTTTCGTGATAGCCTTTAAAGTCATTAAAGCCTTCCTCATCAAACTTATATGTATCCTGCTTTCTACAAGCCTCCGTCTGAGTAATCCACGGCCCTCGCTTGTATAGATTCTGCACCTGGAATCCTTCTTTTTCACCTTTACGAGGCGGCGGCGGAGGATCATATAATGTATCTGCAGATGCCTGATCTGACATCGCCTGGAGTTTTAAGCCCATTGAAGCAGTACTCTTAGGATCCTTGTAAGCAGCAGGATTTCCGGAACTCGAATCGAGATTTGGAACAGCACTTACTTTCGGATTAAATGGTGCTTCGGGAGGAAACGGCATATTGCTAACTAGATGCGGTGTTTTTTGGCTCTGTTTTTCTGAGTACGGCTCAGATGAGCCAACCTTCCATCGAAATGAGATCTTTATCCACAATGACTGCAGAGGCTGCTGCTGAAACAACGCGGTTCAATGCAAGTGAGCGGTCAGCTTACCTTCGTCTAAATATTAATCAGATTCGATCGCTTTTGCATAGAGGAACTCCCGTCGAGCAAATTAAGCAGACATATGCTGAATTTGTTGAACAATACGAACTCGTATTCAATATGATTACGAGACCGGAAGGTTATGATGAACGTGCTCTGCAGATGATGATTAATATGCTCGATCAGATGGGTGCCGGTAGACTTTCGCAGCACGAGGCATCCGTCAATGTTGGCCAGGTGCTGCTTGACAAGTTTGTGACACCTCAGCTTGCACCCCAAAATAGTCGTTAACGTCGCAAAGGCATTCCAAATGACTTGCACCACGCAACCGAGTGTTCATTAATTGATTTCCAAAGAAGTTCAGGATTTTCATTCCAGTTTTCTTTATTTGAAAGCGCATAGTCTAGAGCAGCAACTTGCTTCTCCAGAAATTCGTTTCGTATTCTCTGAATCTGCAGTTGTATTGCAGGATTAATACTAGGAAAAAGTTCTACAACACGCGACTCTCGAAAGAGAAAACTATCTCGCAACTCTGAAAGAAGCTTAATGACCCACGTAGGAACAAACCGACATCCCTTTCCCAAGAAATACTTTTCTGCATTGCACGGTCTGCTCAATGCCGGCTTGTACAGAAGCCAAGAGTCAAAACAATACGCAAGAATTGCAATGAGATGCTGTGTAGATGGCTTATCCATATCAAAAAGCTTCAGTACAAAATCACCGCCTCTTGCCATTGTCTGCAAACCGATCAGCGCCGATGAAACAAGTAGAGGAAAGACTTCATCTTCCTGTGTGGAATAATGCTCACTAAAGTCAAAACCACCATCTGCAGTAAATAATTGACATTTTCCTCCTGACTTTTCAAGAAAGGCTGCCTGATTCGCTGCAATAAGAATATCACCTGTTTCATCTGCTCCATATTCGATATGCACCATTGGTGATTTTCGCAGAAATGTGTAGGCTCGTCGCCATCCAGGAATATTAGACTTGGTCGGTTTAAGAGTCATCGCCCACGCATTTTCAACAATTGTATTATTTTTTGCTGAAAGAAATAAGAGAGATTCAATAAATCCACCAGGTCCTTCACAGACGTGTGCAGTAGAAATAGATGTCGGTATTTTTTTTACATGACGCTTGAAAAAGTCAAGCACTGTAAGGATTTCTGTCATTTTAAAAAATGAGCGGCTGAGAGGCCGAAGACTACAGACAGATGAGGGAATTCTCTGGTCTTGCGACTGAGAAAAAACAAGTTCATACGGATTTGATCCTCTCTTCAAGTATTCCCATTCACCTATCGCATCAAGTCTTTCTATATCACGTTTGAGTGGAACAAGAGAGCCAGATGCATCTTCAATCGGCAACAGTAGAGACCACTTTGGCGCAGGAGCAACTGGCCACTGTACCACTTTAGGGTCTCCCCACTGCAGCCACTGCACATTTTTCCAAGGTGGCTTGACAGTTGGCCACGACATACTTTACTAAAGCGACTGGGCTTTAGTAGCATTTATGTTTTTGCGTTTATTCTAGGATATTCAACTCCACATCAGGCTCCTCCAGCTCCATATCTCCCTGTGGTAGAACCGCATTCATTCGCAAGCGAACAGGACTACACTTGTCATCCATCGAGGATGCCAACTCTTCGGCAATCTCATCATCATCCAGTTCCTCCTGCTCCTCCTCCATATCCTCAACCGGCGGCAGACCCTTCTGTAAGCGCATCAATGCAGCCTCATCCAGCAATAGGCTGCTGAAGGTCGTACCACCACGAATCGGCTGACCCGTCATAATCTTCGAGGATACACCCGTGACAGGATCCATCTCACCAAAGAGCGCAGCACGCAGCAGAATCTTCTCTGTCTCCTCGAAAGATGCCTTTGCTAATGGCCCAATGTTATTCTTGTTGATACCATAGCGATCAACTGTCATAAACCGACCAGCACGAGTCATACTATCTGCAAGAAGACCCAGATGACGGTAGTTAACACCTGCAGACGCGAACAGTGAGTCAATCTCCGTCAGTAGAATTGCTCGCGCAGCCTCAATACCAAGGATATCAATGATATCGTGGACGTTCGTGGTGTACAGACGAGTTGGATCTATGGCAGGATGATTCATTACCTCAACGAAGTTGCTGCCATCGGTATCCAGCGCATACTCTGGAACCTTTTCGAACTTACCGTCCTTGAGTTCTACACGGTCCTCGGACTTGCGGAAAGAGACCGCCTTGATGCCAGGAACACCACGCACCGCAATTGAGTTCAGGATAACTGACTGAACCTTCTTGAAGTTCGCATAGTCGTCATCCTCAACGAGTGTCTCCTTGACAAGGCGAATACGCATCACGAGCTTCTCGGAGTTGAAATCCGTATAGATCATATGAATCATATTGGTGAACTTCTGATTGAGAACATAGGCAACGTCATCCATTGTGATGTTGCGATTGAACATCACTTCACGATTGAACTCGAAGCGCAACATCCAGTAGCTGTAAGGCTCAGGCGCCTCAGCTGCTTCAGGATTCGCGTCATCGTTCATCTTGCGCTGCTCAAAGAACTTGTAGAACTCGAGAAGTTCCTTGTCCTCAGGAACAACCGTATCCGCCGGCATTCCCTGGTTCTTCGGATCATAGTAAAGACCCACAGTCGTCACAATATCACGCAGCATTGTGAGTTCCAAGTCCTGCGCTACCTCGCGAGCCTTCTCCTTGCTCTCACGGAACTCAGGCTTCAGATAGATCGTGAGCGAAGTTGCTTTCGGCGACTTGGTCACCTTGAAGAGCTCCTTGAGTCGCGGTACTCCTCGAGTCATACCCGCCTTGGATGCCACACCTGCCAAGTGAAAGGTATTCAGAGTCATCTGTGTTGCCGGCTCGCCAATCGACTGTGCCGCAATAATACCCACCTGCTCACCAGGCTGTGCCCACGATGACCAGTTCTTAATTAGAATCTGCTCGCAAAGAGTATTGAATGCTAAGACCGTCATACGGTGCTTGACAACGGAGTTGTGCGGGCCCAAGTGGTAGCGCAACATCGCATTCCAAAGACGGTGGAAAGGAAGTGTACGTGCACCCAGATCACGAATGCGATCCAGTACATACTCAGGTGTCAGATCAGTCAATGCATTCGGCTGCAGATTGAACTTGACCTTCAAATTCAGAATCATTCGATCCAGATTCATCGGGCCAAAGAGACCCAAGGCACGGCCATTGCGGAAGACGCCTTCAACTAGCATATTGCGATCAGCAATCATCGCATCTACAAGGCCATTGATCGCCTCCGCGTTCTCAGTACGGCTAACAGAAAGGACCGTTGCCCACTCCACTCCCTGCAGACCAACAGTCCTGCGAATCTCCTCATCCGAGAGAGCGTGAATCGGCAGACCCTGCGTCTCCACCTTTGTGCAACTGAGTCCATCCTCACCATAGTGAAACTGTACAATGTTCATACGTGCATCACGCACTGTGCCGTCGTGTTGCGTCACCAAGTCCTCCATCGCCTTCACCATCTGACGCTGAATGTAGCCCGTTTCAGCTGTCTTGACTGCTGTATCAATCAAACCTTCACGACCCGACATCGCGTGAAAGAAGAACTCCTGCGGCGTTAGACCCTTCACGAAGCTGTTCTCAACGAAGCCACGGGCCTCTGCGCCGTCATCAACCTTCTTGTAGTGCGGCAGTGTTCTGTCAGTGAAGCCATACGGAATACGGCGACCCTCAATGTTCTGCTGCCCTACACACTCCACCATCTGTGATACGTTGATCGTGCTGCCCTTCGAGCCCGCCTTCAACATACTAATCATACGGTTCTCCGCAGCCAGCGCCTGCTGACCCAGCTTACCTAGCTCCTCAATGGCCTTGTTGAGCTTCGTAAACACCTGGCTCTCAAACTCATCCTGATTGGACTTACCCGTGTTGTTGTCAAACAAGTCCATATGCACCTGAAGTACAATCTCGTCAATTTCCTTCTTGCGCTGCTGAATAATCTCATTCATTCGGTCAAGCGTCTTCTCATCAGCAACAAGATCGCTCAGGCCTACACTGAAACCGCTCATAACAAGATACGCCTCAATGGTGCTCTGCACTGAATCCAGAAGGTTGACTGCAGCCGTCGCACCAAAGTCATTGTACGTAGAGTGAACAATGCCTACACCCGTGCGATTCAGTACGTCGTCATCCACAATGCCCTGTGTAATCATACCGTCGCGGATCTTGACCATATTGTTCTGGCTCGGATCATCATCGTACTGCTTATTCTTGAGGTCAGTGTTGAGGGCAGGCAGAAGCATACTGAGAACCTGACGGCCATTCCACATCGGTGTTCCATTGATGATCTCAGGCGGCGGCAGAGTGCCATTGAACCTCTTGTTGTACATCATCAGATTCATAAATTCACGGCGATTGAAGTACTCACCCTGTCGCGTGATACGGTAGCAGCCCAGGAGTGCATCCTGAACCACCTTGATGACCGGCTTCTGGTGCCTCGGGCTAATCATCTGAAACGGAACTGCAGCGATGTTGTGCAGCTCCTCAATCGCCTCCGATGACTGCGGAATGTGCGCATTCATCTCATCTCCATCAAAATCTGCGTTATACGGGCTCGTAACGGAAACGTTCAGACGGAAGGTATTGTAAGGAAGCACACGGACACGGTGGCCCATCATCGACATTCTGTGCAGAGTCGGCTGACGGTTGAACAGAACGATATCGCCGTCCATCAGATGACGATTGATCGTGTCGCCATTGTACAGTACAAGCTCCTTTGTGTTGACGTGCGCCAAGCTGATCATTCGGCCATCGAGACGCTGAATTGTCTTGGCACCAGGATAGACCGTGGTTCCATTCTGAACTAGTTTATACAGCTTATCCCGATTGAAGTCCGTGACTCGCTCAGGAACAGTCAAGTTCATCGCAATCTTGGTCGGTACACCAAGCTCAGCGATTGACAGATTCGGATCCGGTGTGATAACTGAGCGTGCAGAGAATTCCACACGCTTACCCTGAAGATTGTAGCGAATACGACCCTCCTTTGAGCCCAGGCGCTGCTGAATACTCTTGAGAGGACGACCACCACGCTGTGCTGAAGGAGCAACACCCGGAATCTGATTATCAACGAGTGTCGCAATGTGGTACTGAAGAACATCCGTTAGCTCATCGATATAGCCCTTGTTAGTCTTGCTGCCATCCGCTTCCATCTTGGCCAGCAGCATCTTGTTAGTCTTGATGATCTCAAACAGCTTGTGTGTCAAGTCATCCTCTGAGCGCTGGTTGTTCTCCTGAACGACTGAAGGGCGAACCTGTGGAGGCGGAATGGCCAGAACAGAACAGATCATCCAGTCAGGGCGGCACCAGCGAGGATTGAATCCCATAAAGGAAACATCCTCATCTGTAATCCGGCGGAAGAGTCGCTGAACATATTCCACCTCCAGCGGCTGCTTCATTCCAGGAACTGTCACGTTTGAATTGCTGATCTCATCCCACTCCGCAACAATGCGGGCAATGCCACCGCGCTTATATCTGTCAGGCTGACGAGCACCACAGCCATCCTCCGTCTCCTGGCCACATCGTGTTATGTTGTTGCACGCCTCCAGCAACTCCTTCCACTTTGCCTCACCCTTCTTGCCCTTGATCGACGTCCTGTGCTCCTTGTCTACGAGCAGTTTACTGCAGCGAATACAGACACAGCTGAGTACATTCTGAACCATCGGCAAGAACTGAATATAGTAAACAGGACGAGCCATTCGATAATGACCAAAGTGTCCAGGACAGTTCGTATTTGACTGACCACACGAACGGCACTGCTTTCCATTGTCCAAAACACCCATTCGCGGATCAAAGAGACCGCCAATCTTAGGCTCATTTCCTTCATAGGTCGCGTTCGAGGTGATCTCCACTACCGAACGTCTCTCAATCTCATCAGGACTGAAGATGCTAAACTGAATGCCTAGAATAGGCTCCACTTCAGGTTTTGTACGTTGAGCCGCTGACATCTCTGAGGTTATGTGTGTTCTTTTCTAAGCCGGGAAATCAATCAATTTTAGGCCATAGATTTTAGTGTTGCCTGTTTAGGCCACATAAGCAATTAAATGTGAATTTATCTAATGATTCTTACAGAAGAGCAACCCATTTATACAAAAGACTACTATGACTATTGTGTTTCCTTGTTGCAGAGGATTTCAAAAGAAACTATGATTCAAACTCCAATCCTTTTTAAAAAATCCACAAATGAAACAGGATTTCGAATTCTGTATAACTATGAGCATACCTTGGTGAGAAAAGGTGGTCGAGATTTACTCGGTGCATTTGATGGTGCAATTCCAGTTCTTCAAAAATCCGACGAAACCTATTTAATTCGTATTATTGGTCTTGATCAATTGAAAACTGCAGATCTGATTATAGAGTATAGCAATCCAAATATAGAAAATATTAAATCATCTCTTGATATAACTCTTATTGAACTAGCAAAGAAGCTTGTTTATATTGCACCTTGTTTATATACACCCTCTTTATCAAAAGGTGTTAGAACCAATTCAGTCATAACAACCTTTATCAATGATCAAGAGCCACGCCGTAAAAAGTTGCTGTATTCATTAATGATCAGCAAAGTATCGTGTACAAATGTAAATAATTGTTTTACTAAGAAAAAAATCCAAGACTTATATCTGAAGACTAAAATTCTTATCAATATCCACCAAACCGAACATCATCATACATTTGAAGAACTTCGTGTACTTCCTGCACTTCTGAATGGTACCATTGTAGTGTCAGAACTAAGTCCACTTTCTGAGCTTGTTCCATATGCAAAATGCGTACTTTGGGTACCTTATGATAAGATTGTCTCTACAGTAAAAGATGTTCTTGCTCGGTATGATGCAGTCCACAATCAGATTTTTGGATCACTCGAAAACCGTCAGATTTTGGAGGGGTTAGATGCAGCCAACTATGAATCCCTAAAGACGAGCTTGCAAACACTCTTATAAAAGTCAGATGGAGGCTAAATATATCGAACAAGATTGTGACCAAGGTGTAGATCGAATCTACACCTATTTTCCTGCGCAATCGTATCATCTCAAGACAAATAAGCAGACAGTAG
>Ga0114978_10004411_pt1 | contig 11391 bp, 8 predicted proteins | sample S_140212_EF_Meta_FD_87027 | JGI IMG/M metagenome (GOLD analysis project Ga0114978, IMG submission 87027) | Freshwater microbial communities from Lake Simoncouche, Canada to study carbon cycling - S_140212_EF_MetaG | ecosystem: Environmental > Aquatic > Freshwater > Lake | place: Lake...
CGAGCACGGTGCGGATCGCCCGGCAGTGATCGCTCACGTAGAGCCAGTCGCGGATCTGCCCGCCGTCGCCGTAGACCGGGAGCGGCTTGCCGGAGAGGCAGTTGAGGATCATCAGCGGGATCAGCTTCTCGGGGAATTGGCAGGGGCCATAGTTGTTGGAGCAGTTGGTCGTCAGCGTCGGCAGGCCGTAGGTGTGGTGGTAGGCGCGGACGAGGTGATCGCTGGCAGCCTTCGACGCCGAGTAGGGGGAGTTGGGGGCGTAGGGCGTCGTCTCGGTGAAAGCGCCGGTGGAGCCGAGGGAGCCGTAGACCTCGTCGGTCGAGACATGGAGGAAACGGAAATCATGCTGCTGGTCGGCGGAGAGCCCCGTCCAGTGGCGGCGGACCTCGTCGAGGAGCCGGAACGTGCCCACGACGTTCGTCGTCACGAAGGCGGCTGGGCCGTCGATCGAACGGTCGACATGGCTCTCGGCGGCGAAGTTGATGACGGCTCGAGGGCGGTGCTGTTGGAGGAGACGGCGGACGAGGGACGGATCGCCGATGTCGCCGACGACGAGGACGTGGCGCGGGTTGCCAGCGAGGGGGGCGAGCGAGTCGGGGTTGCCGGCGTAGGTGAGGGCATCGAGGTTGATCACCCCCCCCTGTTCGGCAGCGATCCATTGCCGAACGAACTCTCCGCCGATGAACCCCGCGCCACCCGTCACCAGAATCGGTTGCATGTCGTCCCTCGTGCCTCCGTGCCGGACCGCGATCGAGCGATGCGTGGGAGGTGCCCGAAACCCCTCACCCCCGGCGCTGCGAGGAACGGATTACTAGCCGATCGGAGCCGTGCTGGCAAGCGTAGGTTTTCTGCCACCGACCGCGACTGAATCGCCCTCCGAAGGCCATGGAAACAGCTCTTTGTGATTCGGGGCCGGGTCGCCAAGATCGGGGCTCTTTCCCGGAGGATCGCTCGATGTCGACCCCAGGCCCTGCACCGAAAAATTGTCGCCCGGGCGGTCGTCCGCGCGTCGTCATCGATCTGGAAAAGCTCCGGCACATCAATTGCGGGCTGGGGCGTTTTTCCCTCCACCTCGGCCGCGAGATCCTGGCCCTCGCCGACGACCGCTTCGAGCCGGTGTTCTTTCTCCCCCGGGGGGCCGAGGGGTGGTTTGCCGACGCCGCGCCGCTGCCGGGCGGCCAGTTCGGGAGGCTCGGTGTCGCGCCGTGGAGGAAGGAGGTCGTGCAGCGGTTCTACCGCCCCCTCATTCGCCCGGTGATGGGGCGCCGCGCCTTCGCGGCCTGGCATGTGACGAATCAGATGTCGCGCTATTGGCCTCTCGATCCGCGCGTGCCGGTGATCCTCACGATCCATGATCTGAACTTCCTCCACGAGGCCCCGCACGACGAGCAATTCGCCACGACCGCGCGGAAGCTCGCCGATATCCAGCGAAAGATCGACCGCGCCGCCGTGATCGTCACCGATTCGCTATTTGTCGCGCAGGACGTCACCAGGCATCTGGTCCTGCATGACAAGCCCGTCCATGTCGTCCCGCTCGGGGTTCCCCTGCCGGTTCCCGCCTCGACGTCCCGGCCCGGTTTCCTTCCCCCTGGCCCGTTCCTATTTACGGTAGGGAACTGCTTGGCCCACAAGAACTTCCACGTCCTCCTCGATCTCCTCGAGAAGCTCCCGGGGCAGCGCCTCGTGATCGGCGGCAAGAAGGCGACGCCGTACGGGGATTACCTCGAGCGCGAAGTGGCGGCGCGACGGCTCGGCGACCGGGTGGCACTCCCCGGCGAGGTGAGCGACGCCGACCGGCAGTGGCTCTACGAAAACTGCGAGGCCTTCCTCTTCCCATCGCTCACGGAGGGGTTTGGGTTCCCGGTTCTCGAGGCGATGCTGTGCGGAAAGCCGGTGTTCATGTCGCGGCGGACGAGCCTTCCGGAGATCGCCGGCGACCACGGCTATTTCTTTGATGCCTACGACGGCGATGCCCTCGCCGCCGCCTACTGGTCGGGGATGGGCCGGTATCACTCCGATCCCGCTGCCGCCGATCGGGCCAGGGAACACGCGCGGAGCTTCTCCTGGCAGCGGATGGCGCGAGGCTATGCCGCCGTCTACGCCGGCTTGCTGACGGGCGGATTGCGGCGCGCGGCCTGATGGCACCGGGTGCCGTTCCCGTCGCGCCTCGGGCCGCAGAGGAGGAGTTCCACCGCGGAAGTGGCCTTGGGGTTTGGCGGTGCCCCTGGTACGGTCCCCGCGGCCGAGTTCCGGGTTCGGGCGCGTGCCCCAGCCGGATGACCCCCCGACCCAGCCACGGATGGCGAAAGCATGGCGACGACACCAGGAACAGCTTCGATGCAGCGACGCGCGTTGATCACCGGCGTAACCGGCCAGGATGGCTCGTACCTCGCCGAGCTCCTCGTCTCGAAGGGCTATGAAGTCCATGGTTTACGGCGCCGCTCGAGCACCTTCGGCACCGAACGGATCGAACACCTCATCCGCGGCACCGATCCGTGCATGGAGCTCCACTACGGTGATCTCTCCGACGCCAGCGGCCTGGCGCGGTTGATCCGGCAGATCCGTCCGCATGAGGTCTACAACCTCGCCGCCCAGAGCCACGTCCGCGTCAGCTTCGACCAACCGGCCTACACCGCCGATGTCACCGCCGTCGGCACGCTGCGCATCCTCGAGGCCCTCCGGGACGTCCAGGACGACACCGGCGAGCAGATCCGCTTCTACCAGGCCTCGAGCTCCGAGATGTACGGCAAGGTGGTCGAGACGCCGCAGAAGGAAACGACCCCCTTCTATCCGCGTTCCCCCTACGGCGTCGCGAAGGTGTATGGCCACTGGATCACGGTCAACTACCGCGAGAGCTACGATCTCCATGCCTCCTGCGGAATCCTCTTCAACCACGAGAGCCCGCGCCGCGGAGAGACGTTCGTGACGCGGAAGATCACCCGCGCGGCGGCCCGCATCAGGCTCGGGATGCAGGAGAAGCTCCATCTCGGCAACCTCGACGCCAAGCGTGACTGGGGCTTCGCCGGCGACTATGTCGAGGCGATGTGGCTGATGCTCCAGCAGCCGCAGGCGGACGATTACGTTGTGGCCACCAACGAGCTCCACACCGTGCGCGAATTCTGCGAGCTCACCTTCTCCAGGCTCGGCCTGGACTACCGCGATTTCGTCGAGGTCGACCCGCGCTACTTCCGCCCTGCCGAGGTTGACCTTCTCCTCGGCGATGCCACGAAGGCGCGGACGATGCTCGACTGGACTCCACGGGTGTCGTTCCAGGAGCTCGTCGAGATGATGGTCGACGGCGACCTCGAGCTCGCCCGGCGCGAGCGGAACGCCGGCGGCGCCACGATCTCCCCGCATCGGATGGTGGCCTGACCATGGTGGCGACGCGCGACATCGGCGCCCGGGTCCTCGAAGGCCTGCGCGAGCTGGAGCGGCGGTGGATCCGCCCGCTCGGTCAGCGACTGCGGCCGCCGCGTGAGCGTCGCCACAAAGCCCGCGGAAGCTCCCCGGAGGCCGAAGAGCTCCTCGTCGCGCTCCTCCGCGCCCGGCTGCGTGATGGCGGGGCCGCGCGGTCGATCCCCGATCTGCCCGCCATGCCAAGTGCCTCCGAATTAGAGGCGCTCGTGCGGGCCCTCGTTGACGTCCCTCCCCGCCATGACGTGGCTGCCGTCGAGTCGCTGCGGAAGGTGGCCTGATTCCCCCCGAGTCGAGCCGTCGGCCCGCCCGAGTATGTTGATCTACGCCGACCTCCGCTGTCTTCAGGACCCCGGCTTCGCTCGCCGCGGGATCGGGTCGCACGCCGCCTTTCTCCTCGCCGCCGCCCGTTCGCTGCGGCATGGCGCGGTGACGATCGTCGGCTTGGCCGATGCTTCGCTGGGATCGCCCCCCACCGAGGTGGCCGCGCTGTGCGACCACGTGCAGTACTCGTTTGCCCCGCGCTGCGGCGAGCCAGCCGTGTTCCTCTGGCTGTCGCCGATGACCCACGACACGCGGCTGGTTGCCCGGTTCTTCGATCGGCCCGAGATCCTCCCCTGCGCGGTCGTCTACGACTTCATCCCGCTGCTCGACCCCGATCGCTATCTCGCCAGCCGCGAGTCGCTCCTCGCCTACGCGGCGGCCCGCGAGTGGCTCGCCGCCGCCCGGCTCTTCCTCCCGATCTCCACCGCCGTCGGCGACGAGCTCGTCGCCCGGCTGGGGGTCGATCCCCAGAGCGTGGAAGTCACCGGCGTCGCCCTCCGGGGAGCGTTCGCTGCGCTCCAATCCGGTGGAATGCCGGCGCCGCGGCCAGCCACGGCGCCCGAAAACTACGTGATGTTTGTCGGTGGCCCCGACCCGCGCAAGAATCTCGAGACGGTCGTGTTGGCGCTCTTAAGGACCGGGAGCCCCGATCCCGCTCTGGTGATCGCCGGCGGCTATCCCGATCGTTGGCGAGCCCGCGTCGCACGAACGGTAGCCAGGGCCGGCGGCCGGGCGGTCCGGCTTGAGTTCCTCGACCATGTCAGCGACGCCGAGCTTGCCGGCTGGTACGGGCATGCGGTGGCGACCGTCGTCGCCTCGCGGGCGGAGGGTTTTTCCATGCCGGTGATCGAGGCGATGGCCTGCGGCTCGCCGGTGATCGCCTCCGATATCCCCTGCCACCGCGAGCTTGTCGCCGATCCTGCCGCGCGCTTCAATCCCGAGGCTTCCGACGATCTTGCCGCCCGGCTCCGGGCCGTGATGGTCGATCCCCGGGCACGGGAGCGGCTCGTCGCGGCGCAGCGACCGACGCCAGAGCGATTCACCGCCGCGCGCGTCGGGGAGCGGTTTGCCGCAGCGCTCGAGCTGCGGATGCCGGGGCATGCCCGCCGGGCACGGAAGGCCGTGGCGGCACGGCGCCCGGTGATCGCGCTGGTCTCGCCCTTTCCTCCTGACCGTTCCGGTGTTGCCGACTATACACGGCGCACGGTGGCGGCGCTGTCGGCGCGGGCCGACGTCGACGTCTGGACCGATCAACCACAGCCGGTGGGCGATGCCCATGTGCGGGCCTTCCACGCCATTGGCAGCGGGGCTTGGCTGCGCCCCGATTACGACGCCACGGTGGCGGTTCTAGGCAATTCCCACTTCCACGCCCCGATCCTCGCCGGGCATCTCCGCCATGGCGGCCCCTGCATCCTCCACGATTCCCGCCTCCTCGATCTCAATGCCTGGTGGCATGGCATCGAGCGCACGCGCCTGCTTGCCGAGGCCGAATTGCGTCGTCCGGTGTCGGAGGCCGAGGTGCGGCATTGGACGCGCCACCAGGGGGAGATTCCCACGCTCTTCCTCTCCGAAGTGGCGCGGGCTTCGGCGCCGCTGTTCGTCCACAGCCGGGCGCTGGCCGCTCATGTCGCCCGGCTCTACGGGGTCGAGGCGGTCCATCTCCCCTTCGCCCTCCTGCGGGAGTTCACGCCTCGTGAAACCGCCGCTCCATCGCGGCAGCGCGCCCGGGAAGCGCTGGGGATTCCGGAGGGGCGAACGGTGATCGTCACGCTCGGGATCTATGACTCCAAGAAGGCTCCGGAGGTGTGTGCGGAGGCGATCGCCCGGATGCGGGGAACGGGGCGCGACGCGCACCTGGTGTTCGTGGGGGACGCGGGTCGCTCCGCCGAGCCGGTGCTGCGGCGCGCGGCGGCCTCCGGCGCCGGCGGCGCGGTGCACTTTACCGCCGAGTGGATCGACGACGAGACCTGGCGCACCTGGCTCCTCGCCGCGGACGGCGCGATCCAACTCCGCACCCACCGCTTCGGCGGGATCTCCGGCGCGCTGATGGACTGCATCGCCGCCGGGGTGCCGACGGTGGCCAACGAGGATCTGGCCGCGGCGCTCGACGCCCCGTCGACGGTCGCTCGCGTCGGCGATGCTTTCACCGCGGCCGAGGTCGCGACGGCGCTCGAGGGGCTGCTCTCCCGCGGCGGCGGGCGTGACGAGGTCACCCGGGTTCGCTACGGCGCCGAGCACTCGATGGAAAACTACGTCGCCGGCCTGCTCACGGCGTTGGGGATCGCCGATGGGGAGCGGGGCCAGGCCGATCACACGCTGTCCGGATGCCGGGTGGCGTAAGGTTCCCTGTCGTGGCTGGCAAGTCCGCGGCGCGTGCCCCATCCTCGCCAGCTCTCCCCTCCTGCCGCCGCGCTCGAGCGATGAATGCCCCCGTCTGCCCGGCTTACCCGGCTTCTCGCGCGCTGGTGATCGGCTCCGGGTCGACGCAACGAAACGTGGGTCTCCGGTCGATATCCCCTCCACGGGATTCGGCTGACACGTTCGACGTGTCGCCCCGCGCCCGCTCGTCGGACCCCGTCGTCATGCCGCGTCTCCTCCAGCCCAGCGATCGCGCCGCCCGCCCCCGGGTCGTCATCGACCTTGAAAAGGTGCGGCATGCCAACTGCGGCCTGGGGAGGTTCTGCCGGTATCTCGCCGAGGGGATCCTGTCGGCGTCCGGCCGGGGCATCGAGCCGGTGCTCTTCCTTCCGCCGCGCGGCGATGCAAGCCGGCCGACGGTGCGCCATTTCCACGACGGCGCGGTGGAGCACATCGACGTCAGTCCTTGGCGCAAGGAGTCGTTCGCCCGCTTCCTCCGGACGCTGGTGCGGCCGTTCCGCACCGACGGCGGCTACGACCTGTGGCATGTCACCAGCCAGTCGTCGAAATACCTTCCGCTCGACCCGCGTGTGCCGGTCGTGCTCACGATCCACGATCTCAACTTCCTCCACGACGAGCGGCACCGGAGCCGGCCGGCGGCGGTCCGTCGCAAGCTCGCGGCCGTCCAGGCGAAGGTCGACCGGGCAGCGGCGGTAGTCACGATCTCCCGGTTCGTCGCCGCCGACGTGCGGGCATGGCTCGAGCTCCGAGGCAAGCCGCTCCATGTCGTCCCCAATGGTCTGCCGCCTGCGGCCACGGCCTCCCTGCAGCGGCCGTCATTCCTCACGCCGGGCCCGTTCCTCCTCACCGTCGGGGCTGCGCTGCCGCACAAGAATTGCCATGTGCTCCTCGGGATGATCGCGCGAACCACCGATCTGCGACTGGTGATTGCCGGCCGCAAGGCGACGCCCTACGGCGCGTTTCTGGAGGAGGAGGTGGTCCGGCTCGGTCTGAGCGGCCGCGTGCTCATGCCGGGAGAGGTGTCCGACGGTGACCGGCAGTGGCTCTACGAGCACTGCGACGGCTTCCTTTTCCCCTCGCTCACCGAGGGCTTCGGATTCCCCGTCCTCGAGGCGATGCAGTGCGGTCGGCCGGTGTTTGCCGCGCGGCGGACGAGTCTCCCCGAGATCGCCGGCGACCGGGCCGGCTGGTGGGACTCGTTCGAACCCGACGCGATGCTCCGCACGGTGCGCGAAGGACTTGAGTCCTCCCGCTCGACGCCCGGATTCGCCGCGGCTCAAGCGGCTCACGCCGCCACGTACACGTGGGAACGGGCTGCTGCTGCGTATCTCGACGTGTACGACGAAATCCTCAAGCGGAAGGTGGCATGAGCATGCGTGTGATGGTCACGGGTGGCGCGGGCTTCATCGGCAGTCACATCACCGATGCGCTCCTGGCCGCCGGGCACGAGGTGGGGGTGATCGACGACCTCTCGACCGGGTCGCGCGACAATCTCCCTGCCACGGTTCCGCTCCACGTCGTCGACATCCGCGATCGTGGCGCGGTGGCCGCCGCCTTCGCCGCCTTCCGCCCCGAGGTTGTCTGCCATCAGGCGGCGCAGATGTCGGTGAGCCGGTCGGTGCGCGAGCCGCTGTTCGATGCCGAGGTGAACGGCATCGGTCTGATCAACGTTCTCGATGCGGCGGTGGCCCAGGCATGCCGGCGGGTCGTGTTCGCCTCGTCGGGAGGGGTCCTCTACGGCGAGCAGACGACCCCCGCCCCCGAGCACACCCCGGCCGATCCGGTCAGCCCGTACGGGATCACAAAGTGGGTCGGCGAGCGCTACTTGAAGTTCTACGCGGCCGAGCATGGTTTGGGGGCGATGGCGCTGCGCTACGCCAACGTCTACGGTCCGCGGCAAAATCCGCATGGCGAGGCGGGGGTGGTGGCGATCTTCCTCAATCGCTACCTCGCCGGCCAACCGGCCACGATCAACGGCGACGGCCGGTATGTCCGCGACTACGTCTACGGGGGCGACGTCGCCCGGGCCAACGTCCTCGCTCTCACGGTGGCCGACGAGTCGGTCCCCCGCGGGCAACTCACGAGCCTCAACATCGGCACCGGGATCGGCACCGACGTCGTCGAGCTCGAGACCCGGATCCGCCGGGGACTCGTCGAGGTGACGGGGAGGACCGGGAAGGTGGTCGCGTATCCCGAGCCGCTCCACGGCCCCGCCCGCCCCGGTGATCTGCGTTCGAACGTCGTCGACGCCACGCGTGCCGGGACGGTTCTCGGCTGGCGCCCCGAGGTGGATCTCGAGGACGGGATTGGTCGGACGGCGGCCTGGTTCGCCGCGCGGAAGTCGAACTGACACGGTCACCAGACCTTTGAAAAAATCAAGCATGGCACGCATCCATCGTCCAGAACCGACGGCACTCGTCTGCGGCATTAGCGGCCAGGACGGCGCTTACCTCGCCGCGCATCTCCTCGACCAAGGGTATCGCGTCGTGGGGACGAGCCGGGATCCTTCGGCGTGCGACCGCCACGGCCTCGCCACCCTCGGCATCGAGCGACGGGTGGTGATCAGAGCGCTCGCTCCCAACGACCTCGCTGCCACCGTCGCGCTCCTGGAGTCGGTCCGCCCCGACGAGGTCTACAACCTCTCTGGCCAGTCGTCGATCGCGCTGTCGTTCGAGCAGCCGGGTCTGACCTTCCAAAGCATCACGGTCGCCACGGTCAATCTCCTCGAGTCCGTCCGGGTGGCCCAACTGCCGACGCGGCTGTTTTTCGCCGGATCGACGGCGATGTACGGCGAGAACGGTGGCGAGCCGGTCGACGAGTCGACGGCCGCTCATCCGGGCGATCCCTACGCGCTGGCCAAGGCGGCGGCCTTCGCGCAGGTCGAGCAATACCGTCGTCTCCACGGGCTGTGGGCCTGCACGGGGATCCTCTCCAACCACGAGAGCCCGTTGCGGCCGGAGCGGTTTGTGACGCAGAAGATCACCGCCGCGGCCTGCCGGATCGCCGCCGGGGACACGCAGCCGCTGGCGCTGGGTGACCTTTCCGTCGAGCGCGACTGGGGCTGGGCGCCAGAGTATGTCGTCGCCATGCACGCCATGCTCCGGGCCGAGCGTCCGGAGGATTTCGTGATCGCCACCGGCGTCTCGGTACCCCTGGAGACATTCGTCGCCGAGGTGTTCGCGCGGCTTGGGCTCGATTGGCGCGACCACGTTGTCCGCGACGAGCGACTGCTGCGGCGCGGCGAGGTTCGTCGGCTGCAGGCCGATCCCGGTCGGGCGGCCGAGCATCTCGGCTGGCGGGCCGAGACGATGATCGGCGACGTGGCCCGGAGAATGGTCGAAGCGAAGCTGTTCAGCGACCGCGCCACGATCCGGCGGGCCGCCTAACACCCCGGCCGGTGTCGTCAGCCATGGTCGCTGGGCGGGCTCACCGGTTGCACGGGCAGGCGTTCCCAGAGAGATCCATCGGGGCAGTCTCCGCCGCGTCGGACCCCGTCCCGTTCAGGCAGGCGGTGGGGCAGGCATCGTGGTATAGCCCCCTACCAGCAGCGGAGCAGATCCGGCGCATCAAAAGCGGCGAGTTGAGGTAGTGCTTCAGCCGGTGGCTGGGGCCGACGATCTCCGCACAGTCGACCTGGCTGAACTCGATCCCACGGGGGATCCAGGCCGCGGGCATGCCGATGTTCCCGAGGGCCTCGGTCCGCAGCGAGCGGTCGACGTGCTCGAAGAACCGCAGGGCAATGTCAGAGGAGTTGGAGAGGATCGTGAGGCGGTCGATGCAGGGGAGGATTTCGCGATAGGGGCCGCGGGGGGCGAAGGCATCCTGGCGGACCGCCGCCGCCACGAGGACGAGATGGAGCGGTGCGGAGCGGTTGGTCCATGAGCGGACATCGCTCCGACCGGCAGCCTCGGCGTGGACGAGGTCCTCAAGGGCCTCCAGGGCGATGAGCGCCCCGTAGCTGTAGCCGACGATCGCCACCGGCCGGTCTGGCTCCACCTGCGAAAGGAGCCAGGCGAGGTAGTGCCCATCGGTGACAGCCCGTTCGTACTTCACCCGGCTGTCACGGAGGAGGATCCCCTGCTTGTCGCTCGGCCAGGAGAAGATCACGGTCCGGACATTGGCGGTGCTCGGGCAGGTAGCGCGGGTCCGAGCGGCCAGCAGGAGGCCTTGTTCCCGCGCCGAGTCGTGGTCGTAGCGATTGCCATGGACGAAGACGAGGAGCGGTTGCCCCGGCGTCGAGAGGAGCCCGTCGAGGTCGGTCTTCCTCCAGCATCCACGGGCGTCGAGGCTTTCGACGGCCGGACGGGCGTGCTGCGGCATCCGGCCGATCTCGGGGAGCCCACGGGTGATCACCGACCAGACGTCGCGCTCGCCGCAGGGAGCGGGGGGTGAACGGGGCACATCGGCCTCTTCTCCGCTCGTCAGGCCGGCCTCCGAAAGCCCTTCCCCGGCGCGGGGGAAGACGTCGTCCAGGGCCGGCGCCGCGCACCAGGGGAGTTCGGCGGTGGCCCCCCGCGATGCCGGAAGGAGGAGCGCCATCAGGGCGGCGAGCCAGGCGACGGCGCGGATGGGGAGCATGGCGGTGGCGGGCCGGCGGGGTGAGGCGTTGGCGCGGATGACGGTGAGGATGTCCAGGCGCATATCCCTGTGCACGGGGGGGTGGTGGACGGCAGGCGGACCCCATTTCCGCTCGCCGACGTCCTCCGGAACCCCGGCCCTCGCTGTGCAGCTTTCCTCTCTTCGTCACTCCGCCGCGCAAGGTGAGGGGGCAACGCCCGCAGACCGTGCAAAAGCTACCATCGGCACGACTGGCAGCGGATGAATCCCACCGGGGGGGCGAGCCGACGGGATTCCGCATTTCCCGGGTCGCGCGCCCGATCCGTGAGCTAGGTTTTCACCGACGGCGTCCTCTGGCGCCGCACCTCTCCGAGCGACTTCGGAGCGGGACCGCTTCGTCTGTGGTGGAGACTCATCCGATGGCTCGTGCATTCTGCCTGGTCGCGATCGTCGCTGGGCTTGTGGCGGCTCCCGGCTGCAACTGCATGGGGGGGAGCAACTGCTCCTCCTCGCGGCGCCCCTCGTTCATGGAATTCGGTGGCTGCCTGGGGGGCTGCGGTTCCTCCGCTCCCGCGCCGGTTTACGCCGCCCCGATGGCCGCCCCCTGCTCGGCGCCGGCCTGCGGCAACGGGTGCGAGAGCTGTGGCGGGGCGGCGGCGGCCCCCTGCTGCAACGACGCCGGGATGATCCACTGATCCCACGGCGGTGCCCCCGCCG
>Ga0114978_10004413_pt1 | contig 11389 bp, 10 predicted proteins | sample S_140212_EF_Meta_FD_87027 | JGI IMG/M metagenome (GOLD analysis project Ga0114978, IMG submission 87027) | Freshwater microbial communities from Lake Simoncouche, Canada to study carbon cycling - S_140212_EF_MetaG | ecosystem: Environmental > Aquatic > Freshwater > Lake | place: Lake...
GGCCACAATACCTGCCACCTGTTCAGGATCACTGTCTTTGACTGTTTGCCACAGTTCTTCTAGTGCATCAAAGTCTTGCACCTGTGTATAATCCCAATTGGTCAACATAGTCATGTATGTGCCTTGTCTAGCGCCGGCAATGGCCCATACACCATTGGGCACATCTCTACCCACATTGTGCCATATGGTCAAATGATCTAGATTACGACTGTGCACACGCTCCTTGAATTCGCTCACTGTAGGTTGCACTCCACGATTCAAACACATCTTGACTCCTTCACGGAATCCAGCACGCCAGGCTTGAAAACTGGTGTGGTTGGGAAATGTAGTAGAATAACAATCATGCATGGGCCAGTATCTAGGATCAAAACAAAACTCTACCTGTGTTTCTGCACTTCCATCTGTGGCTTCGTGAGTGCGCATGTTGTTCACAAAGTCCTTGGTCCAACACGAGATGCCACCATTGCCATACATAAGGCCGTTGATATGATTGCGAGCACGCCAACGGAACACTGCCTGTTCCCATTCCGCGTCAGGGAAGGTCAAGGTTTGATTGAAAAACTCTGGATAAGGCAAATTGTCTGCGTCAATCAAAACAAAACGATCAGTGGTACTGGCAGCAGCGGCAGCCTTGTGTGCTGCATCTGATCCTTTGACTCCATCCACACGCTGTGCCCATGGTACCATGTTTTTTACCTTGACCCAAAATTCTTCCTTTTGTGGTTCATCGTATGAAAGAAAAATGCAGTCCAAATCTGCTATGTCAACTTGCTTCATCTAATCCGTATCTCCATTTTGTGTGTGGTTGCTCAGGGCTGACCACAACAGCAACATCATTGGGGTGGCATGGTGTGCCTTCTTTTTCATTGGGTCGCAATCTAGGTACAAAGTATATGGGATCTACCCGTACCAATTTGCCATCTCGTACTATCACATGTCTTGGTTGTTCCCGATACAGCGCCAAATCAATGTCTATGTAATTACCAGGCAAGTCCTCCATGGTCCAAGTAATAGGACGACCTTGCTCGTCATAATACAGTCGATAGAACACAGGTCGTGGAGGTTCCGGTTTCCACTCGTTGAAGGCTTTCCAAAAATTTTCTGTGGTTTCGTTGCTCATTGTAACCAATCCTTGACTTGATAGTGAAACAATCCCCATTGAGCTACAGTGTTTATGCGTACACCAGGATTGGTCAGTTCCCATACCAGTTCCTGTGTCCAATCATTACTGCCTGTGCCAATGATGTGTCGTTTCATATGTACCATGTTTGGACCCAATCCCGCTGGCAGTGTTACTTGTTCTGGACCTATAATCAGTGCAGCAATAGCATACACCACATCAGTACTGGGTTCTTCCTCGGCGAATTTCAAAAGTTTCTTGAATCGATTCCAATTCTCAAATATGCTTCGAACCAAATCAAAAAATTCTTTAGCAGTATGGCTCAGTCGCCAATATGTTATAGCATTGTACACATCGGGTAACTGATTGCTATCAAATATTTTTCTATAAAATCTGCTTTGCGCAGGTTGGTCATAAAAATTTCTACAACCTTGACTGATCACAACATCCCTGTGTTCAAACAGGGTCCACCAGTGATCTATGGGGCTGGCCGCAATCATGTCTGCTTCAAGTTTGATGGTTTGGCGATATGGGCTGGCTGCAAACATTTGCCAGTCATTCACATACCCGCCTAGATCACCATAGGGTAGAGCAATCACATGATCGAACACAGGATCCTCGTAATTGCCAACAGTGACCACAGATATGTTGGCAGTGGGATGCCACTGACGAATGGATTTGGCCAACTGCACAGCACAAGTCAAGTAATCAACTGTGTCTGTGTTGACAGCAGGTATGAGATAACCGCGTTCAGCAAGTACTGGCAACAATGTCTCCCAAAGTTTTTTTGCCCATGGCATGAAAGTCTTGGCCGCAAAGTTCAATCCATTTGGACTTGTTGTTGTCTGTTGTAAAGTCTACACGAAAAGTATCTGCGTCAGTTTGTTGTAGTTCATGCTCGGGTGTGAGACTGGCCAGGCTCCATGGTATGGCTGAGTGATCAAGTGTGTGACCATCAACAATGCCCAAGGCAATGGTCAGTGCATGATCATTACGGAATGTGCCTTGCGAATTGCCATAAAGATTTCTATAGTGTTGCCAATTATCTCTAATCATGGTCATGGAATCAAATATCAGTTCAGCTTGTTTACTTCGTCTAAACATCATCACAGTAGCCCACCACATGGGCATACGATGTCTGCCAAAGCAGTTAAGACCAGAAAAGTCATTGCGACCTGTGACATCATAGGCATGATTGTGTGCTAAAAAATCTTGATCCAATTCAAACAATGTAGCTAGATTATTGCTGGCCACAACATAGTCAGCGTCTAATACCAAGGTTGTGTCCCATGGAGACAATTCATAGGCATTGGCACGACTGCCATTGTGCCAAATCACATTGGTGCCAAAGTCTGAAAAATGCCTACTGGTGCTGACACCCGCAGCGGTTTGTACAACACGATCAAATACTGTGTCATCAACTTTGACATCAGTGACCAAACAAACAGGAATGTCAAGATGTCGATGTATGCTACGAGCCGACCACGCGGCCATTCTCACATAGTCAATTTGCTCATTGTTAAAAGCAAATATAAGTGCGCCATTCATCTGCGACGATTAAGTTCTTCGTACTCAACTAACCAAGCATTCATTTGTTCATTCCATCGCTCTTGACTTAGTGCCATTAGTTCTTTTGAATCAACTTTGACGGGATTGTCGTACAAGTCAGGTAATACAATCTCGCCCATACGTCCGCAAGTGAATATCATGTTGTTTAGTTCTGGACCAGCTCGCCACATACCACCGGCATAGGCAAACATCATGCGTGCTTGGTATTTTTCTTTTAGTACACGCCTGGCAGTGGCGTGTTCAAATCTGGCTCGTGAGTGTGCTACCAGTTGTTCTGTGTCCATTATCGCAAATCCAATCTAGTTAATGCTTTGTCATCACCGAGACTACCTTGAACAAAAGTATTAAAGCTGAGACTAACTCGTGTGGCTTCTCCCTGCACAGCTTCCACCATGTGCGACAAGCTGCTAGGAAATAGGATCAGTCTACCTGGTTCAGCCGGAAACCACCAACTTTTAGAATTGTAAACATTCCAATTTTCTGTTGTTATGTCAAGTTGGGTGTAGCCATCTTTGTAAAAGAAAATTCGATCTGTCTCGGGGCTGGCTTCAATGTAAAACACTGCAGACAAAAATGAGTTGGGATGTGCGTGTTTGTGATGCCATTGTCCTGGCTTGGTATAATTGGTCCATGATATTGTGATGTAGGGCTTGGCATCATGGCGGGGTTGATACACCTGCTGGTAGTATTCCTGCAGTGCCTCTGTCATAAAAGTTTTGAGATTTTTCAGCGCAGGAATATCAAGCACAAGGGTGTTGGCGCTGGTTGTGTTGCCTTCATTGGGACGTTGTTCCTGATCCAACAAAATCTTTTTTTCTGTTTTGGTCAGATCTCGACCAAGATTAGCAAACCCAATGGGAATGGGGAATAGAGGTTGAACATCAACTGCAGGAGAGTTTTTCATAGGGCTAGTATACAGTATATGTAGTCAAAAGTAAAGGGCCTGCAGGCCCTTTTTGGCAAAGCATTTTTTTTTTGGCTTAAACCACAGTGGAAGCCACAGCAGGTGTGCCCCAACTGGCTGTGAGATATGTAGTCGAAGGCGGTACAAAGCGACATAACACAGCAGGTGCTGTACCAAAAGCTGTATAAGGACTTGTGGTATCTGTTCCACCTGAGATATTTCTTGTGGCTCCCACAACAGAAGTTCCACCATCGGTCCAGATAGTTCTAAGAGTTAGCACGGTTGATGTTGAATCAACGTTGGCTTGAATAGAGATAGTATCATTAGTGTATGGAGCGGTAATATTGGTCAAAGTCATCATGGTGGTAAGAGCGGCACCTGGAGTAAAAGTGTACCAACCAGTTGTGGTTAGATTTGGGCTTGGCGTACCGCTGCCACCCGATCTGGTAAATCCAGTATAGCTAGTACCAGCAATGGTTTGAGCTGCTCCGTTTACTCGACCGCTGAGGTAAAAAGTTCCTACCGTTCCCACAAATGTGTTCCAATCTGGATCGGTATCTGTTACGTTTCCAGTTTTACTCATATCCAGTCGAACTAGGCCACCCGCATTCCAAAAATACCTAGCTGCGTTGGCACTGGCAAATGTCACTGTTTGTGTCCAAGTTATAGTCCAACTGGCTTGACCACTGCCAGTGGCTGTGAGTTTTGCTATATTACCGGTCCAGGTTGAGCTAGTAGTACCACTGGCTGCAGCATTACCACGATTGGTGGTAATATTTGTTAAATCGGTGTTCACATTGGCGAGAATTGTAATAGTGTTACCTGCTGCAGGTGCTGTACGACTGGTAATTGTAGTATTGGTCTGGGCTCCCATGGCAGTGATGGTGTTGACCAAGTTTGCCCATTGCGTAGCTGTTACAGTGCCGCCTACGGCCACTTGACTAACGTTGGCAGTTTGTCCCCAACCTTTGTCGGCTGACCCTACAGCCCACACATCGTTCACATTGGCATTGGCAGTGACGTTGGCAAATCCGTTGTAGTCGGATGCTACAATAGTACTACCAGCACTGTACGTCATATTACACCACTGCTGCGGTTACAGTAGGTGTTCCCCAGGTATTGGTGAGATAAGTGGTTTCTGGAGGTACAAAGCGACACAACACAGCAGGTGCTGTACCAAAAGCACTGTATGGGCTTGTGGTATCAGTTCCACCGGAAATGTTGCTACTTGCACCAGGATTGGTATCACCATTGCTGAACCAAGTAGTGACCAAGGTCAACACAGTGCGACCTGCATCAACTGCTGCTGTAACACTGATGTAATCACCTGTATAAGGACTCACTGTGCTATTGAGTGTAAACATAGTTGTAGCTGCTGCGCCACCTGTGAGTGAATACCAACCGGTAGTTGATGCAAATGGGCTGGGTGTTCCAGAACCACCCACACGAGTGAATCCGGTATAGCTGGTACCAGCAATGGTTTGAGCTGCTCCGTTTACCCTGCCACTAAGATATAAAGTTCCTACTGTGCCAACAAAAGTGTTCCAATCTGCATCATTATCTGTACCAGTAGATGTCTTGCTCATATCAAGACGTACTAGGCCGCCTGCGTTCCAAAAATATCTGGCTTGATTGGCGCTGGGAAATGTCACTGTGTGAGTCCAGGTAATGGTCCAAGTTGCACCACCCGATCCAGTGGCTGAGGTTTTTGCTGTGGATCCAGTCCAAGAATCGCTTATGGTACCACTGCTGACTGCGTTGCCACGATTGTTTGTAACGTTGGTTAAATCTGTGTTGAGATTTGCAAGAATAGAAATAACACTGCCAGTTGTGGGATTAGAACGTGAAGTGATACCTGTGTTGGTATGATTGCCCAAACTGGTTATTCTGTTGTTCAAATCAGCCCAACTGCTGGCTGCAACGGTGCTGCTAGTGCTAACAGTGCTTAATGTTGTGCCTTGACCGTAACCTTTGTCACCACTACCAGTACCCCAGATGTCATTGACGTTTGCGCCACTAGTGGTAGCAGCAAATCCGTTGTAATCTGTGGCCTCAATCAAACTTCCTGATGTGTATGTCATTCCACTTCCTCGGTTACTTAATGGTTACAATAGCTTCAACAATACCTTGTGCTGTGTCTAATTTATCTTCCAGTGCACGACCGATGGTGTTAAATGCTGTGGCTTCACCTGCGGCTGCTGCGCGAGCTATACCATTGCCAGCTGATACCAGGCGATCGCCTTTGCGTACTGCACCTGTGACCTGCACTGGCACGCGACCTGTCATGGCCACTGGAGGATGTGTGTCATCTTCTCCTGCGCCGCCATTCATTAAGTAAGCAGCACGGGTACTGATTACACCAAACACATTTTCACTGAGAGCTTGTTTGGAACGGGTAATTTCTTTTGCACCACCCAATTCTACAACTGTGCCTGCTTCCAACACTTCGTCAGCTGCAAAACGTTCTGCAACGTCAGCATACAGTGCTGTGGTTGATGTAGCAAACACACGGTTAAAGTATGAGCTGGAGCTACCAATGTTGCCCACAGCGTTGCTTCCGCCGTTGACGATGGCAGTAGCTGCACCACCTGAGTTTACAGTGATGATACCTGCTGTGCTGATGTTACCGCCTGTGACATTACCAGTAGCACTCACGCCAGCTGAACTTGGCAATGTAATTTGACCCGTTGAACCAATGATGTTCATCACCGTGGTAGGCGAACCTCCAACATTCACACCCAATTGTAAGTTACCATTGCTGGTTTGATTGGCCACTGTGACTGCTGTGCCCGACACTGTGACTTTGAAATCTGAATTTGAACCAGCAAACAAACCACTATTGGTCAACACACTCAGTGTGCCTGTGGTGCTGGTGTTGGTATCACTGCGCATGAACTGACTGCTGGTAAGACCGTTCAATGACTGTGTACTAGTGGCGTTGCCGTTGAAATTTTGAACCACTCCACCAATGGCGCTGTTTAGTGTAAGACCTGGTAGAACTTGTTGTGTACCCCAGTTACCTGGTACCGAACTTCCAGGTGTAAAGGTATTGTCTTGACTGAAAATACCAACAATGTTACCTTTGGTGTACATCTCTACCACAACATGACTTTGCGCAGAGTTGTCTGTGATTGTGCTGACAATAGCACCGGTGGTGCCTGTTACGTTAGAATAGGATGGTCCAACAAGAATAAAGGATGAACCATTGTAAACATTTAACTGTTGATTTGTGGTGTCATACCAGAGATCGCCTGTTACGTTGCTGACTGGAGCAGTTGCGCTGGCAGTGGCCGAGCCAATGGTTTTCCATGTTGAGCCATTGTAGGCTTTCATGATGCCATTGCCCGAATCCCACCAAAGCTGTCCCTCTAATGGGGCACCTGGAGCTGTGGTGTTTGACGAATTTTCTAGTAGATGAATGTAGTTGGTGTCAAGAAACTGTCCATAACCAGCGTAATTTTTACCAACCAGCACCATTGAGCTGGAGGTATTAATAGTACCATCGGGGATTACTGCAAATATGGTACCATTGGTAAGTGTAATTGTGTATGACATATTGTTTTACTCCGTCCTATTCTTATTTATGGAACAGTAATGTATCCATATTTATGCAGCACTTAGGTTAGTAAGAGTCTGAATGCGCAGAGTGTAATCAATTTGAATCTGGCGGTTCAAACTCTTTTGTACCGGGTGAAAAATTACGTGTGTTATCAGTCTCAAATCTGTGGTAGATCCACTCACACATTTGAGTCCTAACTCGTCAAACACATATTCGCCGTTGAAATTGGTTGAATTGTCAAAGGCCTGTTGTCCTGCAGGCTCACCGTAGTCCAGCAAGCAAGTGACCAAAATGTCTGTATATACATTTCCGTTGGTGTGGAGCACTGTCATTTTGTTGTTCAGTGGGTCGGTGTCAGCTGCTGAATTGTCATCAACAACTTTGGCATAGGTTTCGTTGTATAGGTCAGCATTTTGACCTGTGGTATTGGGTGGCAAATAAGTGATCACACCTGTGGGATCCACACTGGATCCACCGTTGCCAAATGCCATTTCATAAATCCAACCACCACCTTGTGCTAGGGTGCGATTGCTTAGAGTCTGCGCCATGGCAATGCTGATGTTTTCGTAGTGGATGGCATTCTTTTTGTCTACCAATACTTCACCCGAATTTGGATCGTGAATTTTCACAAAGCCTTGGATTTGCACTAGTCCTGGAACAATGATCATGCTCGTTTCTCCACAAAAGTTTCTTTGGTAGCAGGATCAAAAATACGCACGTGAGCTTGTACAGAGATTGTGCCAGTTTCGTTGGGTCTTTTGGGTTGCGGAGCAGCCTTGACTGATTCAGCTGGTTTTTGAATATTTTGTGTCATATCATTATTTACCATAACTTATAGCCCCCGTAAGAACCTGGCCGGTGCTGTTTCTGTGATCTGCAGTGGTTGCCCGTTGCTGGGTGTGTTCACACCTGGCTCATACCAGCTGCTGAGTCCTTGGCGTACCAAAATAGTTACTTCAACACCCGAGGGCGGTGCGGTCACAAACTGCACAGTAACAGGAGCATCACCAGTGATTGTGTAGCCTGTGCGTGTTAGTATTCCACCCACATACACTTCCACGGCTTCTTGTACCGTGGTACTGTCATCATAGGCCAGTTCAAGATTTGAGGCCACAAACACAGTTTCACTGCCGTTAGCTAGGAAGGTGTTGTACACCACAGTGTTCTGATACTGTGCTGGTAATAAATTGCCTCGACCCATGTCTGTGACTTCAGCACCCACTGGATGAGCTGCTGCTGCGGTCCCTGCTGTGCCCCGTAACAAACTGCCGATGGTGTTGGTGTTAATGTCGCGCACACGATACATGATGCGCTCGCCTTCAATCATGACCACGCCCCAAATGTTATCTTCTGGTCTGGGTTCGCTGAGTGCGGCAGCATTGTCCACGTAGATAATATCATCGCCCTGTGACACTGGTTGTGCCACTAGGGTTGTGGTAGCAGGTGTGATACGATAAACTGCTTGTACACCGCGCATGTCTTGGAAAATACGGAATGCCATGGCATTGGGCACAATGCTGTTGGTAAATTCCGAGATCATAACAACGTCAATGCTGTTTAGTAGTGAGGGTAGAACCAATTCATAACCATTGATCAAATAACCTTCACCATAGAAAAGGCGGTTGCCGTTCAAGGTAACCCAAAGTCTATTAGGATCAGCGACCAATCTTTCCAGTATGAGATTATTTGCACCATTGTAAGGTCCAACAATGACCTGTGTCAAGATGTTTTGTTGGCGTGTATCATTCCAAGTGGTTACAGCCACACAGTCACCAGGTGCAGGTTCACTGCCAGAATTAAATGTAAGTTGATCGCCATTGACATAGCAATCGGTACCTGCATCAACACATACCAGGATTCTAGCACCAATTGTGGGTGGCGCAGCAAAATTTATTTCGCGCTCTAGTCCTACCACATAAGGTTCTACAGTAAAGTCCACATTGAGTTGTTGTGGAATATCGTTTACATACACATGAACTTGATTGTCAGCGATTAGACTTTGACTGAAGCCCAAGCGTTCAGGCAGCAAGTAGCCCACACTGCCATCGGCATAGTATTCGGCTCCAGCCGAAGTTCTAGCACGTACACCGTTTATAGTGACCACAATATTGTCTGGATTAGTGTATTCCAAACTGTTGGTGAGTGTGTAGGTCAGCGATCCATCTGCTGTAATAATTTGTGTTTGTGCTGAACTCCATCCATAATCTGTGGTAACACTATTAACTGTGGTCAGGCCAATTGCAGTCAAACTAATAAAGTCTGTGGCAGCGAATGAGACATTAAAGGTTACTACTGTCAGGTTGTAACCTGCTGCTGCATATGAGAAGTTGGTAAAGTTGTCACCGTTGACAAACACAGCAATCTGTGATATTTCTGCATAGCTCACTGGAATAATCACTGAACCTGAGATATCTGCGCCTGTGTAATTTTCACGCTGCAATTGATTACCACCACCTAGACCATAAACAGAAACATTTATTGCATCGCCGTTGCTGGCGTTGTTGATAACTGTGATAGTTTGTACTGCCCAATCCACAGTGTAATCCACATCGCGACACAGATCTATACCTGTGGTTTCATTACTGACCACAATGTTTACTGGGTACGGCACTGCGTTGGCCCAACTGAATGTGGCCGAACCTGTTAGGTATTCAAACCCTACTAGGCTTTCTTGGAATCCATGTCCTGCACCAGTCCAGTCAGCGCCAGGGCGTGTGAACACTTTGAAATCTAAGGTATCAAATTCACTGCCTGGAATCAATTCTTCTGGTGCATAGCTGCTGAACACATCAATGTAGCCGCCACCGTCCACGTTGATGTCTGTAGGTCTGGTACCTAGGTAGATATCTAGGTACGAGCTTTGGTAACTGGCATCAAGGATACCGGGATCATAAGTGGGCAGGCCGTTTTCATCGTAGGCAATATTATCAAATGGATTGATATCAAAGTTGCCTACATCAAATCCTGTGTTCTGACCGTATGTTGGTGCCGAAACTTGTACACCGGGATATTCCACACCATCAATCAATAGTGGCAAGCTCAAACCAGGTTCGTTAGGCGTAGGCAGATAAAATCCCATGGTACGGTCTACACCACTGAGTGTACTGGCAGCTACCAACAACCATTGTTCAGGATTAAATGTAGAACTTTCCACAGCAGTGCTGTCACTGGAATTGGCGCTCCAAACTCGATCATCGTAGCGAACCTGGGTGCCATTGTCATAACTGACATTGGGCTGCCAATCCACAATAGTGGTTTGATACTGATAGCGGTCGTATTTGATTGTGGTCTTAAACTGACGAATCAAATTGTTGCCCATGACCGCAGCAGCTCTTGCACCTGCACCACTACCACCCACAAATGTTATTGTAGCAGTTTCGCTGTAGCCTACACCCGGATCAACAATGGTAACACTGACCACTTGGCCTGCGCTGTTGATAACAGGCACAAGCACAGCAGGTGATACACAAGCACCAGTTACTTCAATTGTGGGTGCGGCGCCCAAATATCCCACACCACCATCGATCATGTTGACTGCTTCAACAGTCAATAGATAATTGTTGTACCAGTATGTGTAGGGTAACTGTGTCCAAAGATTGCTGTCTGCCGGTGTGTCGCTGTTGGTATTGGCAGTTCCGGTACCAATGGCTGTGCTGTGTGTATAAGGCAGCAGCACTGGACTCACGTACTGAGGTAACTCTAGCGCAGTGTCATAGTAGGCTGGCAAATCAAAGTCAGTGATGGATCCTGCATAATCATCTTCACCATTGTAGACTAAATGGAATTCTTTGATCTGCACATGATATGGTTTGACTTCCGTGATATAATCTAACACAAAAGTCTGATTGTCCTGACGATATACCTGGAATGGAATCAATCCACGAATCTTGTGTGCCACATCAATCAAACTGGTCTTGGTTAACCACTCTGGTGCCTGTGTTTCGCTGAGAATAAATTGGAACATCAAGATCAGCTGGCGGTTGCGTTCTATGGCCAAGTCGTCAATAAACAATTGTTCGTTGATGGCTTGAATTATTTTACGTGTTTCAATCACAGGCTCTTGATCAAAGTACTGTGTGTCAAAGGCTTCACGATCAAATCCATAACGGCCTACCGAATAGTTCCAAATTGATTCGCTGATTTGTATAGTACCATCTTCCAAGGCCACACGCTGCCAGCCTGCATCGGTCAACAAGTAGATTTCAAACTTGCCTTGACCATTGGCAGTGACTTTGAC
>Ga0114978_10004416_pt1 | contig 11386 bp, 9 predicted proteins | sample S_140212_EF_Meta_FD_87027 | JGI IMG/M metagenome (GOLD analysis project Ga0114978, IMG submission 87027) | Freshwater microbial communities from Lake Simoncouche, Canada to study carbon cycling - S_140212_EF_MetaG | ecosystem: Environmental > Aquatic > Freshwater > Lake | place: Lake...
AAAATTAGATAGCGATTTTGAAAGAGCTAATATAAAGGCAATGTTTTTAGGCAAAGGCTCTAAAACATTTGGTCCTGAAGCATTTTTAGAAAACCTTAAAAAAGTAAAAGGTGGTTACGATAGCGCGGGTGATTCAGTCAATCGTTTGGCACAATTAGATGATAATCTTAAAGTGTCTATGCAAAATCTTACTATTGCATTTGCAGATATTTTAGGAAAGTTTGTTGGTAATGATGGTTTAGTAGTTAGCGTTCAACAATTTAAAGATATTATTGAAGTGGTATTTTCTGTTTACACAGTAAAAGCAATTAGCTCATTTACTATTGCTATTATGGAATTAACAGGAGCTATGATAGCTCTTAAAAATGCTACGATTGCTTTCTTTCCGGGTGCTGGTCTTTTATTAAAATTTATGTCAGCTATTGGTTCATTAGGAACCGATACGCCTGGTCTTGCAGACCTTCTTAAAAAAATTGCAGAAATGCGAGCGGAAGTAGAAAAACCTGTTACCTCTACTGTTGATGTTACTGCTGCAGATTTATCAAAAGGAAATCTTGATTTAGAAAATGCTTATTATGCTCAATATAAAGCTAGACTTACTTTAGCCAAAGAAGAATTAGAATTTCAAAAACGATCATTACAAATTAAATTAGATTCATACAACACTGATGAATGGACTACAAAGCAAAAAGAATTACAACTTAAATATGATCAAGACATAGCTAAACTTAATAATGAAATGGCTCAAGAGCTTAAAAGCATTCCTGATAATTCTCAAAGAGCGCAAAAAATTAAAGAAATTTATGATGTCAGAAAACAAGGCGCTAAAGAAGCATTAGATAGTGAAGTAGCTTTATCTGAAAAACAAAAAGAAATTCAAACTAATTTTGCTGAAGGTTGGAAAAATGCCTACGCTATTTATATGCGTGAATCAGAAAAAGCTGGTGAAATTGGCGCACAAGCATTTACTAATATGACAAAAAGTTTAGAGGATACATTAACAACATTTTTTGAAACAGGTAAACTTAACTTTAGATCATTTGCTTCATCTATCATTCACGAAATGGCTCGCATTCAAGCTCAAGCGGCGGCTAAATCTATCATGGGAATATTTGGCGGTGGCGGTGGTGGTATTGGTGGATTTTTTAGTAGTTTGGCAAGTAGTATATTTGGTGGCGGTGGCGCGGCTTCTACAGTAGGCGTAAATTCATCATTAGGTAATCTTTATATACCATCAATGCTTCAATCAGCAGGTGGTAATGATATTAATGCTGGACAACCTTCAATGGTAGGTGAGAATGGTCCTGAAATGTTTATTCCTAAATCAGCAGGAAAAATTGTATCTAATACTAATACAAATCAAATGATGGGGCAAAATCAACCTCAAGTAGTTTATAATGGTCCTTACATTGCTAACATGAGTGCTATTGATACACAATCAGGTTTACAATTCTTGGCTAAAAATAAACAAGGTGTATGGGCGGCTAATCAATCTGCTCAAAGATCACTACCACAATCGAGATAATATATGGCTACTTTAAATACAATTCTTTCTATAGCTGAATCCGTAGGCATTAACGATCAAAGATTTATTGGTCAAATGATGAGCCGAAATCAAAGAATTTCTACTTCTGAAATTATTGGTGTGCAACCTTTTGGCTTTGATATGAAACCTATGAATTATCTTTTGTATTCTCAAAATAGACAATTGCTATCATCATTAAGAGCGGCTGATCGAGAGTTTGAACAATATCTTAATTTTGGTGTAACAGGTTGGGCTAATTATATTTATTATCAAGGCGATATGACTTCTGCCGAAATTGGCGCTTGTGCATATCAAACATCTTCAGCTAATAAAACTATTGTATTAGGATCACTACCTTCAATGTCGCCTACAGAATATATTGTAAAAACAGGCGACTTTTTACAGATTGATAGATATTCTTATATAGCAACTGCCAATGTTCAAAGAGGTGGTAGCTCTACAGTATCAATTCCTGTGCATAGAACTATTATGACTACACTTGCAAGCCCTATGTATGCAGTTATAGGTCAATATGGCACTACACAATCATTAGGTGGTAGCACTTTTACAGGTATAACATTTCCTGTCATTCTTCAAAGTTATCCTAATTACACTCTTATTCCAATGACTAATGATTCATTTATTCAATGGTCAGGAACATTTAAAGCGATAGAAGCGGTTTTATAATGTCAAACAATATAACACCAATACAAAATACAAATAACATTAGAATGGCGGATTTTATCCGCGTTACTACTCAAGATGCTTTAGGTGATAATGTTGTTTATCGCCTTGCTTCTACTCCTTCCGTATTAACAATTCCTGCGGTTGATTCAGAGCCATTTGATGCGCTTGGTGCATTAGTTAAAGTAGGTGATGTTCAAAGAGATATTAAATCAACTGCTAATGAAACTTCAATTACTTTAGTAGGCATTAATACCGCTGAATTAGGTTGGGTATTAAGTAATAAAATTAAAGGTTCTTTTATTGAAATGTGGCATGGATTTTTTGATGAAAATAATGAGCTTATAACTACAGGTGGCACAGGCGGTCTTTATAAGTTTTTTACAGGTTATGTTAATTCTTTTAATATTACAGAGCAATGGTTTGAAGAAGCTAGAATGTATTATGGTGCAATCAATGTAACTGCATCAAGCATTCAAATTATTTTACAAAATAGAACCGCTGGTCGTTATACTAATAATAATTCATGGCAATTTTTTTCACCCGCAGATACTTCAATGGATAGAGTTTCTACTATTGGACAAATAAATTATTTCTTTGGTAGAGATGCTGATCCAAGCGTTTATAGAAGTTGATAAGAAAAGCTAACAAATACGACATAGATAAGATAATAGAACTTTTAAAAGACTTTGCTATAAAAACAGATAGTCAATTAAAAGGTAATCCATTAGATTGGTCTAAAACTTATGTAATGCAACTCATTACAAATATAATATCAGGTCAAGGATTTATATTGATTGATGATGAGCAAACAGGAATTTTAATTGCTTATAAAAATCATTGTTTTTGGAATGATAAAAGTATTCAGCTTCAAGAAGTCATGTTGCATGGATATAACAAATTTGTTATTGCTAGGTTGATTAAAGAATATATCAAGATAGCAAAAGAATTATTAATAAAAAAGGAAATTAATCAAGCTACAATGTCATCTTATGATGATTTAAAATTTGAAAGATATGGTATGCAAAAACTAGAACATATATGGGAAATTAAATGAGCTTTATAACTGCCGCTTTTGCCGCATTTAATCCTATGAGTTTTGCTATTCAAATGATAGCAAGTGCTATTTTATCTAAATTACTTGCGCCTTCACCGCCAGCACCTCAACAAGCTGAACCTAATCCTGGTGGTCGCGCACAAACTCCGCCAGCAGGGGACAATAAACTGCCTGTAATTTATGGTCATGCTTGGACAGGTGGAATTATTACAGACCTTTCTATTACTAAAGACAATCAAACTCTTTATTATGTATTTGCTTTGTCTGAAGTAACTAATACAGAAACAGGCGGAACTCCTGACACTATAACTTTTGGCAATATATTTTGGGGTGGAAAACAATGTGTATTTGATGCTACAGATTTAACTAAAGTTACAGGACTTTATGATCCAAGCACAGGAGAGGTTCAAGATATTTCAGGGTATATGAATATTTATTTATATAAAAATGGTTCAAATTCACCTGCTAATTCATCTACAAGCGCTATTACAATTATGAGTAATTCTAATCTTACTTATAAATGGAGTAGTGCAAAAACAATGAGTAATTGCGCTTTTGCAATTATTAAACTTAAATATTCTCAATCAAGAAATCTTTTAGGTCTTAATGGAACTAATTTTGAATTAACTAATTCAAGAAAAGCTCCTGGTGATTGCTTTTTAGATTATTTATCATCAACTCGTTATGGTGCGGCAATACCTGTAGATAATATTGATACTGCAAGTTTAACTGCGCTTAATACTTATTCAAATCAAAATATTACTTATACGCTTTACAATGGCGATCCATCTACAATGAAACGATTTGAATTTAATGGCACATTAGATACTGCTCAAAAAATTATGCCAAATATTCAAATGATGGCTAATTGTTGCGATTGCTTGGTTAAATATAATGAAATTACAGGTCTTTGGGGTGTAATTGTTCAAACACCATCTTATTCTGTGGCTATGGATATTAATGATACTAATATGATTGGTCCATTATCTATCAGCCCTATTGATATTTCAAATTCATTTAATGTTATTGAATGTAAATTTCCTGACAGAGATCAACAAGATTTATTTAATGCGGCAACTTTTGATTTAGCAGAATTAAACCCTAGCCTTTTATTTCCTAATGAACCTGTCAATAAACAATCAGTAAGTCTTTACTTAACTAACAATTCTGTAACTGCTCAATACCTTGCTAATCGTATGTTAGAAGCGGCAAGAGAAGATTTACAAATTCAATGTGAAATTAATTATATTGGTCTTGAATTAGAAGCAGGCGATATTGTTACAGTTACTAATGTTAATTATGGTTGGTCAGCTAAATTATTTAGAATATTAAAAGTTATTGAAAAATTTGGTGAAAACGGAACTATAACTGCAACATTAAGTTTATCTGAATATAATCCTGCGGTTTATGATGAATATAATGTTACTCAATTTGCACCATTAGATAATTCAGGACTGCCTAGCCCTCTTACTTTTGGCACAGTTTATTCGCCTGTTGTTATTGCTCAATATCCTTCTATTACTAACCCTGCTTTTACATTAAGAATACAAACTTCAAGTGCAGGTATTTCTGAATATGCCAATATATATTATTCAGCTTATCAATACCCAACTGAAGATCAGCTTATATTTGCAGGCACTACTGAAGTGCAACCTGCAGGCGTTCCTTATGTTGTTGATACTTATATGCCTGATGTTCAATTATTTAATATACCCGCAGGCGATTGGTATTTCTTTTGTCAAATGGTTAATAATCTTGCTAATAGCCATTATTCTTTAGCTTCAGCAAAACTTATATGGCGACCAACCACTTTTCAATATATTGAAAAATTTTTATCCGTAGCTTATGCAGATAGCATTGATGGATTAACTAATTTTAGTTTAAGCCCTGCAAATAGACTTTATTATGGTCTTTATAATACTAATTCAGCAAGTGTATCAACTACACCTTCAGATTATAAATGGTATTTAGCTGATCCTGCTTTTGGCACTAATAAATATCTTGTATATATAAATAGAACAGGTCGTAAATTTAGCTTTGATACTTATTTTGCTGATTACGCTTCAGGTTCAGGTGCTTTTGTGCCTACTGATGTAGCTTCATTTGACCCTAGACTTTGGTCAGCTTTACCTAATGGAGTGCCTGTAATACCATTAACACTTCCAAATCTTATTGATCTTGATGTAAGAACAGGTCAATTAATTACTACGGCAACCTCATCAACGGGAATTAATGATGGGCTTGTAAAAATAAAAAATACTGAAGATGGTCAGCTTATTGCAGCACTTGATCCATTTTTAGATTTTGGTGGTCCTGCTACTTTTACAGGATCAGCCGCAACTATTACTTTTGATATTTATGGTCGTATTAGAGGATTTACAACACCTGATAATTTTTACATGACTATTGCTAACTTTACTGCTACAAGCGGTCAAACAGTGTTTTCAATAACAAGAGCATCAACTTATATTTCAGGTCAATGTTTAGTATTTTTAAATGGTTTATTATTATCAACAACAGAATATACTGACACAGGTGGAGCAACAGGAACAGTCACTTTAACAACAGGCGCTACTTTAAATGACATAGTAACTATTTATTCAATGAGAGCCATCTCAAGTGGTGCTTTTTATGACAATACCCATTTACAAGTCGCATCAACTTCAGGAAATAATATGACTTGGAATAATTCTGCTATGCCATATCAACTTATTAATGCAGGCGATAAAATAACATTTAGCAATACAGGAACGCCAACTCAATATACTGTATCAAGTGTTAATTATGGCACTCAAACTATTACATTTACAACCGCACCAACCGCTTCAGCAGGTTCAAATATTTATACTTATAGGGCTTCAAGCTCAAGTTATCCTGTATTTAGCCGATTTGAAACAACACTTACTTCCGCTTCATCTTATACGCCTACTGATTGGCAATTTCAATCGGGATACGAATTGCCTTTTTATAATGGCACAATTGTTCCTGACCAAGATTACGATATTGCAGGCAATACTTATACGAATATACCTGCAACTTCTAGTGGTATTTTGACAATCATTCAATTTAGCGGAAACAATCTAACCTCACCTACGGGATCACCTCAAAATGTGGTAACATATACAACTATTGGACAAACAAGCTATTCATTTAACTATACAAGTGGTTCTTTAGGAATTTATGCTAATGGTGTATTATATGAATCAAGCGTTGATTACACAGAATATGTAAATAGTTATAATTTAACTAACTCGCCAACGCAAACCTTTTTATTACAACAACAAACATTTGCTCGCGCAGGTGCGGCATAAGGGGAAAAGATGACACAAGCATTTAATTTAAGTCAATTTGCCAATAAGGTAAATACTTCAGGACAAGCTAGTTTAACCACTGCGGTAACAGGAACACTTCCTATTGCTAATGGTGGAACAAACTCAACTGCTACTGCAACTGCGGGCGGTGCGGCTTATGGAACGGGAACTGCAATTGCTCTTACTGCGGCAGGGACATCAGGGCAAGTATTAACATCTGCTGGTGCTAGTGCGCCAACATGGACTACGCTTTCTTTAACAGGCACATTATATAATATTCAATATTTTACTTCAACAGGCACTTATACTAAAGCTACAAATAATCCAACTTTTGTAATTGTTGAGGTTGTAGGTGCTGGCGGTGGTGGTAATAACAACACCACAGGCGGAACTTCATCTTTTGGATCTTTTTGTTCTGCAACAGGTGGTGCGGGTGGATCAAGTGGTGGCACAGGCGGAGCTGGCACAGGTGGAGATTTAAACATATCGGGAAGCACTGGAGGTTCTAACAGTAACGGTAGATCTAGTAGTGGAGTATCTTTTTTAGGTGCAACAGGATCAGGTGGCGCTGGAGTTAATTATACATCAGGAAAAAGTAATATTGCTGGTTCTGCTGGTGGTGGTGGTGGATATGCTAGAGAAAAACTAGATGCAACATCTTTAGCTGCTTCTGTAACTGCAACTGTAGGAACAGGTGGAGCTGCAGGAACAAGTGGCGTGGCAGGAGCAAATGGATTAGTTATTGTTTACGAATACAAATAAGGATTAAATATGAAAAAAGCACTTATTTTAATTAAAGAAAATAAAATTTGCCAAATAGCAGATAATGAATTTCCTGTTCATCAAGATTTAAAATGGGTTGATTGTGATGATGATGTTACTGAAGCTTGGAGATATGATGGTAAAAAATTTACAACTCCAATTAATCGAGCAATTAATATTGAATTTTTAACAGATGAAGAAAAATTATTTGAATTAAGACAAGAAAGAAATAGGCGTTTAAGCGAATGCGATTGGACACAATTAATTGATGCTAAAGGCGATGTAAAAGCATGGGCAAAATATAGACAAGCATTAAGAGATTTACCTCAAACAACAAAAGACTTAAATAATATTTATTATCCAATACCGCCAAATGCCTGATGATTGCTTTTATAAAATACCTCACACATTTTTAATTGACACAAAAGAAATCATTGATAAGTTTGGTGATTTAAATAATTGGGGTGAGTATTATTCATTTAAAGCCAAACCTTTACCTAATGAATATATTGAGCAAGATAAATTTTTAACTTGGCTTAATAATATATATAACTTTGAATTAATATTATTTTATTATCCGCCATATTATATTTATAATTGGCATATTGATATTAGGCGTGGTGCAACGCTTAATATGTTATTAAATTTTGATGGTGATAGCCATTGTATTTTTTGTAAAGATAAAGAATTTCAAGATAAAAAAACATTGTATTTTCAAGAATTAGTTTACGAACCAAAAAAGTTTTATTTATTTAATACTCAAGTGCATCATAGTGTTTATAATTTTGATAAGCCAAGATTTTTAATTGGAACTGAATTTAAAGCAAAAAAAGATACTTTATCTTATAAAAAAATAAAAGAAACAATCATGCAATATGTTGATAGTTAAAAGATCAGATAGTTTACAAGAAAAACAAAAGATAATTAAAACTTTAAATACGCTTAATTTAGATAATGCAATACATATTTACACTTATTGGAATAAAGATAAGTGCGTAGGTGGTTCATGGCTTGATGCTCAATATCCTCATTATTTAAATATGGAATATTATGACAAATCAGCAGTTATTGTCAGGGCTATTTATGAATCATTTATAGAATTATTTAAGATTAAAATTAGCTTAACTGCTAGAATAAAAAGTGATAATGTAAAGTCATTAAAAATGACAAAGCAATTAGGATTTTATACTTTGTATAAAAAAGATGGATTTATTGTTAAAGAGATAACTCCAAAAACTTGGAAATATCAAAAAAAATATCCATTTATATGGTAAAATAATTTATGTATAAGATAAGACCATTCGCCTTCTGTAAGCATATAGGGGCGTTATTTACCTAGTGAGGAAAACATGGCTATCTTTAATAAAAACACACTTGCTCAAGTAAGTGGCTTTGACAATCCAATTATTGCTGGCGAGTTAGTTTACAATCAGCAAACCTTTTGGAATCTAGTATTCTCATCCGATGGCGAACCTGTTGATTTAACAGGTGCTACTATTGACGCTTTTATTATACGCCGCGAATTATCAAACATCCATGATTCTCGTTATGGTCTTACTTTTGACATAGCTGATTATGATCCACCGCCTAGCTCTGTAGAATTATCTATTGTTAATTTAGATGAAGCGGCAGGCACATTTACTTTAGTGATTAATCAAGATGCTTGGGATGTTATTGATAGCGATCCTCAACTTGACATTAATGCTGAAAATTGTGTAGGCTTTAGTGGCCGCATTAAAATATCATTTCCAGCAGTAGGTTCTACACCTGCTCAAGATTCTATTATCTTTTTATTATTCTTGGTTCGTTCTGATGGCGTAGTTAATTAATCATGGCTACATTATCGATTACACCAGCACCCGCTAATGACATATCGGTATCTGTTAATGCTACCGATGTAACCCTTTCCCAAGGAACTACTCTTAATGTTGAAGTAACACCTACACCTGCTACGACTGTAGTAGTGGATCGCGGTGTAACAGGTGCATCAGGTCTATCAGGCTATTCGGGCTATTCAGGATTCAGTGGATATGGATATTCAGGTGCATCAGGAATTAGTGGATACAGTGGTTATAGCGGATTTTCAGGAATTAGTGGGGAAAATGGCGCAAGTGGCATTTCGGGTTATAGCGGAGTAAATGGATTAAGCGGTTATAGCGGACAAAATGGTTATAGCGGAATATCGGGTTGGTCAGGCGAATCAGGCTATAGCGGATATTCAGGCGAATCAATTCAAGGCGATAGCGGTTACAGCGGATATTCAGGCGAAAAAGGCGAATCAGGATTTAGCGGACAAGATGGTCAGTCAGGTTATAGCGGCTATAGCGGACAAGATGGATTGTCAGGATATAGTGGCGAATCGGGCTACAGTGGAATATCAGGATTTTCAGGCGATAGCGGAATATCAGGCTATAGTGGCGACAGCGGAATATCGGGCTACAGCGGGTATTCAGGTATTGGATTATATTTTCAAGGCGCTTGGAATCTTTTTGCTGGATATAATTTAAATGACATTGTTACTTATAATAACAATACTTATATTGCAAATGGAATTGTTCCCCCTGGTCAGCCTGAACCGCCTTATATCCCTTATCTTTGGACTTTATTTGTTCCGCAAGGTGATAGCGGCTATAGCGGATTTAGCGGAAGCGGAGTTAGCGGCTACAGCGGTGAAAGCGGATATAGCGGATTCAGCGGAATAAATGGATTATCAGGATATTCAGGACAAGATGGCGCATCAGGCGAATCAGGCTATAGCGGATATAGCGGTGAAATTGGCGCGTCTGGAATCAGCGGATTTAGTGGCCAATCAGGCTATAGTGGATTTAGCGGCGAAGTAGGAAATAGCGGATATAGCGGCTATAGTGGTTATAGCGGAGCTGATGGATTGTCGGGCGATTCAGGATTTAGTGGATGGTCGGGCGAAGTAGGAGCATCAGGAATTTCAGGATTCAGTGGATATAGTGGAATCAGCGGATACAGTGGAATAGGAACAAGTGGATATAGTGGTATATCAGGATATTCAGGTTTCAGTGGCGCACAAGGTCAGTCATCAAGTTATTTTGAATATCATGCTCACACAGGAACAACTTCAGGATATCCAGGCAATGGTGCGGTTGGTTGGAATAATGCAACTCAAGCAAGTGCAACTATAGTAAATGTTTCACACTTAACTGAAACAGGAGTTGATATAGATATTTATTTATCTTTATTAACAGATACAGAACAATTTGTGGTTCAAGATGCAAACGCAAGTATTAATTCTCAAACTTGGCAAATTAATGGCACACCAATTAATTACAATTCAGGTTTATCAAATTCTTATTGGGCTTATCCTGTTACTTTGGTATCAAGTAGTGGCACAGGCACTACAAACTTTGCAAATAATCATAATTTAATTTTAGCACTTGTTAATGGTGTGTCAGGTATATCGGGCTACAGTGGATTTTCGGGATATAGCGGATATAGTGGCGCACAGGGAACTAGCGGATACTCTGGTTTCAGCGGATTAAAAGGTGATGATGGAACTAGCGGCTATTCAGGATATAGTGGATATTCAGGATTGGTAGGCGATAGTGGATATAGCGGACATAGCGGAATATCAGGATTCAGTGGATACAGCGGACAAGTAGGACAATCAGGCTACAGTGGATTTAGTGGTGAAGTGGGAACGCCTGGTCTTTCAGGCTACAGTGGTTATAGTGGATACAGCGGATTGCAAGGCGATTCAGGCTATTCAGGAATAAATGGCGCAAGCGGAATCAGCGGATTCAGCGGAGCTAACGGAGCTTCAGGATTTAGCGGTTATAGCGGAGCTGTAGGCGCAAGCGGAATCAGTGGCTATTCAGGTATCAACGGAGCAAGCGGAATCAGCGGATATTCAGGAATAAATGGAACTAATGGTGCATCAGGTATCAGCGGATTTTCAGGCTATTCAGGATCAGGCATCAGCGGCTATTCAGGATATAGCGGAACAAACGGAAACAATGGAGCTAGCGGTATATCAGGATATAGTGGATTTAGCGGAAGCGGCATAAGCGGATATTC
>Ga0114978_10004417_pt1 | contig 11386 bp, 8 predicted proteins | sample S_140212_EF_Meta_FD_87027 | JGI IMG/M metagenome (GOLD analysis project Ga0114978, IMG submission 87027) | Freshwater microbial communities from Lake Simoncouche, Canada to study carbon cycling - S_140212_EF_MetaG | ecosystem: Environmental > Aquatic > Freshwater > Lake | place: Lake...
AGACCGTGCTCGCGGGATACCGGCTCGCGTGTGCGCGCGGGGCGCGGTTCGTTTTCCAAATGGATTCCGACGGGCAATGTGACCCGCGGTTTTTTCCCGCCCTGTGGGCGGGACGGGCGGAAAATGATGTGATGTATGGCTGCCGGGTGGATCGGCGGGACGGGTGGCGTCGAAAGCTGGCGAGCCGGTTGCTCCGGGCGGTCGTTCGCGTGTGCAGCGGTGTTTCCTGTGAAGACGCGAACACGCCGTTCCGGTTGATGCGAACGGATGGTCTGGCTGAAATTGTGGAAAAAATTCCCCGGACATTTGATCTGGCCAATATCGGGCTGGCCGTGTTGCTGAAACGCGCAGGGTGGCGTCACGGCGGTGTGCCCATTCGTTTTCGCGAACGGTTTGGCGGAGAGTCCAAGGTGCCGCTGGCGCGGTTTGCCCGCAAGGCGGTCGAACTGGCCGGGGATCTGCGGCGGCTTCATTGAGGAAATTTGGCCCGCAGTTTTTCAAACTCGGTGAGCGCCATGCCGACGACCTGATCCATGTTGTAATAGCGGTAGGTGGCAAGGCGTCCGACGAAGCTGACTTTCTCCTCACGTTCGGCGAGGGCAGCGTATTGCTCGTAGATGGCTTTGGCGTCGGGGGTGGGAATGGGATAGTAGGGTTCTTTGCCGGGTCCGAAGTCCTCGGGGTATTCGCGGACGATGGTGGTGACGGGTAGCTTTTGTCCGGTGGCGTGCTTGATCTCGACGATGCGGGTGAAGTCGTGGTCGTTCGGGTAGTTGACCTGCATGACGGGCTGGAAGAATTCCTGCTTCAAGGTCTCGGGTTCGAAGCGGAGTGAGCGATAGGGCAGCGGACCAAAGCGAAAGTCATAATACTCATCAATCATGCCGGTGAAGATGAGGTGGCTGTAGCGGAGGCCGGGGGGGATGTCGCGGAAGTTGGTATTGAGCCGCAGGTGAATGTTGGGGTGGTCGAGGATGCGCTGGAACATGGCGGTGTAGCCATCCTTGGGAAGGGCCTGGAATTTTTCCGAGAGGTAGCGGTTGTCGCGGTTGGTGCGGATGGCGATGCGTCCGCAGACGGAGGCGTCGAGATCCTTCGGGTCGAGCTTCCATTGTTTGCGGGTGTAGTTTTTAAAAAACATCTCGTAGAGCTTCCAGCCGACCTGCGAGATGATGACCTCCTCGGAGTTGGCCGGTTTTTCGATCGGGATGCGCCACTCCGCGAGGGTGGCTTCCATTTCCTCTGTGGTGGAGGGGCGTCCGATGAGTTGCTCGAAGGTGTTGAGATTGATGGGAAATTGCCAGTCGCGGCCGTCCACGTGGGAGAGAATTTGATAGGCGACCGGGTGCCACTGCGTGAATTGGCTGAGGTATGCGACGATGCGCTCGGAATTGGATCGGAAATAATGCGGGCCGTATTGATGGACGAGCACTCCGGCCTCGTCGGTGCGGTCGTGGGCATTGCCCGCAAGGTGGCTGCGGCGGTCAATGACCAGGCTGGTTTTGCCAGATTGGGAGGCCAGGCGCTCGGCCAGGACCGCACCGGCAAAGCCTGCTCCGACAATCAGAAAATCAACCTGTTCCGGGAAGGAGTTCTCAACGATCACGGGGAGTGGATGGGGGATGCTGGTTTCGGGACGCAGGCAAGCTGCCGCCCGTGGTCCTTCCCGGCGAGGGAGACCATTTTCGGACTGGGTGATAAGGTGTGATCCGCACGAGGCGGAGGGCTTTATTCCCCTAGGAGGAGTTTTTGAGCCAGGGGCAGAAACGTTCCGGCACGTTTGTGCCATTTGGTGATTCGTTGCAGGCGCAGGCGTGCGCCCGGCTGGGAGTCGGGCGGGAGTTCAGGCACAAGATTCTGCAGGCGTTTCAGGCGGGAGGATCCTCCGGAGAGGCCGGGCAACAAGCGTTTGCTGAGGAAACCGGAGAGGAGGGGTTTGAGTTCCAGCCGGGCGGCGTAGAGATGACTGCGTCCGCCGGTTTCTTTTTCGCGGAAGACCGCGCCGAGTTCCTCCAATTGGCGCAGTCCCTGGCTGGCGGAGCCTTTGCTGATTTCCAGCCGCCGGGTGATCTCCTCCATGGAGAGAGGGGTTTCGCAGGCGAAAAGGATTCCGTAGATCGAGCCGAGAGAGCGGGGATTGCCGAAGAGTTCCGCCAGGTCGGAGAAGACGACCACCAGCTCCCTCTGCAGAGTCGCTTGGGCGGCATCAGGGCTGATGCCGACGTTTTTCGATCCAGACATAAGTCGAGTTTAGGGCAGCCCGAAGAAAGTTCAATTCAAAATGAACTGATTTTGCCGCATTTATGTTCCCGGCTTGTCGGCGGCTTTCCCAGTCCGTATGTCTGACCCGGACAAAAAACGTCGGCATCCGCCGACCGCTCCGCCTCAACAAACGACGACTCCATGCGATACCTGCCCGCCATTCTCTGCGTCCTGGCTCTGGCTGCCGCGCAGGGATTATACGGGGGAATGTTGAGGCCGGTGTTTGCGCTACCGGCTTTTGCGCTGGTGGGTGCGGCCGGAGTGCTGGGAGTGGCCGGCCCTTTCCGGAAAAATATTTCCGCGCCAAATTTTTCCTGCGCGGGGTTGGTGGTGGCCTTGGCGGGCTGGCTGATCTGGCGGGAGATCGAGTCTCCGGATCCCTGGCTGGCCTCGGGCTATCTGCGTTTGACGCTGGCCTGCCTGGTTGTCTATCTGCTTTTTGCCTGCGTCGTCACCAATCCCTATCACCGGCTGGCGTTTGTAGCGGGTTTGCTGGTGCTGGCGATGGGGCAAACCGCGACGGGAATCTGGCAGGTCGGCCATGCCCATACCGGGTTTCCTCTGCCTTGGTTTTCCGAGCAACTGCGCCAGTGGTACGGGCCGCGCTTTGGCCAGCTGGCTCATGGATTTTACTTGAATCACAATCATCTGGCCTGGTTCCTCAATGCTGCGGGGCTTGTTGCCCTGGCTCTCACCTGCTGGGGAAGATGGGGGGCCACGGCGAAGGTGCTCTGTTTGTATGTCGGGTTAATGAGTCTGGCGGGTTCCATTCTGTCTACGAGCCGGGGTGGCCTTCTCAGTCTGGCGGTCGGGCTGGGCCTTTTTTGCCTGCTGAGCGCGATGGCGTTGGTCATCGGCGCGAGAAACAAGCGCCTTGTCGCTCTGCTGGCCCTGCTGGCGGGGCTGGTGACCATGGCGGGCACCGGGTGGTATATTTACGAGAGTAGCTATGAGGTGCAACAGAGATACAACCAGCTGCTGGATGATCCCTATCGCTCCAGCATCATTGCTGTGGTGGGCCGGCAATTCCAGCTTGAGCCGCTCTGGGGAACCGGGGCGGGAACTTTTCTCTACTACGGACGACAATGCCGGGATTTGTCCACACGCTACGACGATATTTATGCTCACAACGATTATGCACAGCTTGCGGCGGATTTTGGATTTCCGGCACTGGCGTTGCTGCTGCTGGCCGTTCTTTTGCATCTGGCGAACGGGTGGAGAGGCCTGGAGGAGGTTTTGCGGCAGAGAATGGTGGCCTATAGCCGTCCGCAGAGTCATACGGCGGCATTGCTGATAGCGGCGCTCTCGTGTCTGGCGGTGTTCGCCACCCATTCCTTTTTCGATTTCAACATGCAGATTCCCGCCAATGCCATGCTGGCAGCTGCATTTTTGGGAATGCTGGCAAATTCCGGAGTGGAGGCGGCGGGATCACGGGTTAACCGGCCGGGCCGGGTGAAGCGGGTCATGGGTTCCTTGCTGACGGCAGGTTGCGGGGCCTGGCTTTTGCTGGCGGTCTGGCAGGCCGCCGGGCCGGAATTTCACGGGTTGAAGGCGGAAAACGCCCTGCTCGTGGGCGACTGGGAAAAGGCTTCCGAAATGGCGCAGGCCGGGCTGGCGGGTGGCCGGGCCGGGCCCGGGCTTCATGGAGTTTTGGGTGAGTCGTTCCTGCTGCAAAGCCTGGCCTTGGATTCGTCCGGGGCGCGCTGGAAGAATTACCAGGCTGCGGCGAAGGAATTTTCCGAAGCGGTGCAGCTTGCTCCCATGGCCAACAATAATCATGAGCTTCTGGCCCGAGCTTTGGCCAAGGCGGGCCGGCTGCGGCGGGCGGAGGAAGAGGCTCTGGAGGCCATCCGGCTTAATCCTGGCCAGGGTCAAAGCTATGAATTTTATGCCGGAATCCTCGAGCAAACCGGACGGTTGCCGGAAGCCGCCCGGATTTATTTGCTGTCGGCCTACTATGGAAATGCCAACGCCAGGAAGAGCTTTGAGGCGGTGGAGAAGAAGATGCGCCTCCAGGCGGAGAAGCCGGCGGGCCAATGAGTATATTGAATAAAACAAGTATTGCCATCTTCTTTTGGGGGCATTAAAAAACGAAAATGTGGTCATTCGTCCGTCGTCTTTGCAATCCCGCCTTTACTCTCGGTGCGGGAATTGTGATGGTGCTGCCGTCGCCTGCCTCGGCTCAAGTGTCGTTCTACGGCGCGCCGGCACCCTCAAATTTAGGTGGCAGTCCTGCAGCCGGTGAAGTCAATCCCGAAGGGGGCTCAAATATGGGCTTGGGCATCTTCGGGAGAAAGCCGTTCATAATGACGCTGGCTGTCCGTCAAGGCTACGACAGCAATGTATACACCAGCCCCGATAATCCCGAATCCAGCATGTACACCAATATTGGCTCTGGTCTGAGCTACAGTGTTGGAACTCCGCGGCTGCAACTTGCCACGAACCTTGGTGGAGGCGTCACCTATTACTACAACCGCCCCGGCGATTCGGTCGACTATAATGGAAATTTCGCGATGAGTGCCAACTATCGGGCGACGCCCCGGCTCAATTTGAGTCTCAGCACCTCTACAGCCTATCTTTCCCAGCCCGATCTCGCAACCGTCGGCGGCTCGAACCATCAAAATGGCGATTATCTTGTCTCCAACACAACCCTCTCCACCGCGTATCAATGGTCGGAAATCATCTCATCCATCACCAGCTACAATTTCACCGCGCTTTATTATCTGGACAACGATATGAATCAAAATCAGGGCAACATCAGCCAGACACTGGCGCAGTCGATGCTTTGGCTCTGGAAGCCCAAAACCACGCTGGTGGCGGAATACCGGGCCAATACGATCACATATTACGGGACTGATCTCGATCAATTGGGAAATTATTTTCTCGTCGGATTCGATCAGATCTTCAACCCCCGGTTTTTTTGGAACGCCCGGTTTGGCGTCCAGGTCAATTTCAACAACAATCCGACGGACGGACAGTCCACTTATGTCGGGCCGTTCATGGAAAGCACGTTGCGCTATCAATTCGCGACGGCTACGGGCTTGAGTTGGAACATGCGCTACGGCACCGAGGCATCCGGGCTTGATGATGTTTCCCAGAGGCAAACCTTCCGCACCGGACTGGTTCTCACCCATGCGTTCACCGCGCGGCTTTCCGGCGACTTTTCCATGAGCTATTTGTGCAATTATTACGATCAGTCCGGCGTCATTGACTCCTACATTGAAAACATCGTGGATTTTTCGGTGGGCTTGAGCTACCAAGTCAACCGATTCGTGGCGCTGCAGGGCGGATACCAATACACCATTGACATGGCCCCGGAGAATACCGACCGGGCCTACAGCAGAAACATCGTGTTTGTTGGGGCGAATTTCTCGTTTTAGAATCTTTGCGATCCGCCACCTTTTTTTCCCTGCTATTACGCAGGTTGACTATGCGCGAACATCCCGTATCCTGATTTGCTGATTTATGAGTACCGATAGTGGCGAACTGAAACTGCATTTTCTTGACTATTGGAGGGTCGTCAGGCTCCGGTTTCCGTTGATTATTCTGGTTTTCCTTCTCGTCGTGATCACGGCGGCTGTGGTCACGTACTTCATGCCGAAGCAGTTCCTCTCCACGGTGACGATGCAAATCCGGCAGAACAATACCTACATTCAGGTCTTCTCGGAGGGAAGGGGGCAGGGCTTCGACCCGCGATTTATTACGACGCAGTTCGAAATCATACAGCGTAAGGAGATGCTCTACCCGGTGATTGATTCCTTGGGTCTGATGCAAAAGTGGGCGATGAGTTCCAAGGAAGCGGCGTATATCCGCCTTCGTGACTCGTTGCTTATGCGGGAAATCCGCAATACGGAGCTGATTCTGATCGGTGTTTACAGCGGGGATCGAAAAGAGGCGGCGCTGATTGCCAACACGATTGCGGAGGAATACCAGCGCAAAACGCTTTCTGAGCAGAAGCAGTGGGTGGATCGGTCTTTGGCGCAGCTCCAGGAAGAGGTGACGAAGCAACAAGTCAAGGTTGATGCACTCAAGGCGGTGGCGGCAAAACAGCGGATCGAAAACGGCATCAGCGACCTGAATCCCGACAGCATGGAGGAAGGAATACAACTTGAAGGCGATGTACTTCGGAGTGTTGATCAGCAGGTCAGCACCGAGCGTTTGCGGGTCGCCTCTGCCCGCGCCAAATACGAGTTGATCTCGAATATGGCCGACGACCATATCATGCGATCTCTGGTGACGTTGGAGATCCAAGATCCCACCATCCAGCTGGTGCTTCCCCAGTTCCAGGAGGCCAGCTCGGAGGAGGCCCGGTTGCTGGGCTCCGGTCTGGGCCCCAATCACCCCACGGTCAAAGCGCTCCGCGCCAAGAAAGGGGTGATGGAGGCGCAGCTCAAAGATCAGATCGTCGTTTTGCGCAAGACCTTGGCCGCTAATTTGAAAATCGCGGAAGAGTCGCTCAAAAACCTTGAGGGAAGTCTTGAGATTTCACGCAGCACCCAGCAAAGCTCCAAAACGCGGTCCTCCCCATACTACGAGGCCAAGAACAATTACCTCCAAGCGAAACGGGTGCTGGAGGCGGCCGAAATGAAACTGTCCACGGAAAACATGGATCGCACCATGCCGCAAAACCCGGCCAAGATCTGGGAGCAAGCGGAACCTTCCGACGTGCCCGCGCGTCCCAGAGTGTGGCTGAATATCATGCTTGGTGCCGTGGTGGGCTTGGTCTTTGGCGTGGGTCTGGCCTTTTTTATCGAATACCTCGACACCAGCGTGAAGACGATGGAAGACGTGGAAAGCTTTTTGCAGGTGCCCGTTCTGGCCGTGATTCCCAAGAACATTTCCCTGCTGGTCAACGAGGAGCTTGATAATCCTGATGCGGAGGCCTACCGCATCATGAGGACAAATATTGAGTTCAACCGGAAAAACCCGGATGCCAACACGATCACGATCATCAGTGGAGGAACCGGCGAGGGAAAATCCACCACGCTGGCGAATATCGCCTTCACGTTTGCCCGTGGGGGCTACAGCACGCTGATTGTGGATGCGGATTTGCGCCGCCCATCCCAGCACCGGATTTTCGGCCTCGACAACGACACCGGTCTATCGGATTACCTGACAAAAGATATCCCGCTTGAAGAAGTGATCCACCAAACCAAGGTGGACAACCTTTTTCTCATGACCAGCGGCAAGCCTCCTAGCGATGCGGCGGGCATTCTCAACTCGCAGCGCATGGCGGAGTTCATCGAGGAGGTGAAGGGCCGTTTCGACATGATCTTTTTAGATTCCCCGCCTATCCTGGGGGTCAGCGACAGCTCGGTTCTTTGCAGCGCGGTGGATCTGACGATTATTGTGGTTCAGCACCGCCGCTTTCCGCGCGCCATGTTGCAGCGGGTCAAGCAGGCCGTCTTGAATGTTGGTGGAACTATTATCGGGGTTGTGCTGAACAACGTGGATGTGCGACACGACCAGCACTACGAGTACTATACGAGCTACTATAATTATTATTATCAGAAGCCCTCGGCGGAACGCTCGCGCAAGAGTCCAAAAATGACCGCTGCCGTTGCCCAGGAAAAAACCGCTAAGGAAGGAGATTCCTACTAATGAAACTCCGCGTTCTGGTTCTGGTTGCACTCTCTGCGGTTTCGGCCTTGGCGCAAGATGCCGTTCTGCGCAGCGGGGACACGATTGAGATTCGTCTTGGGGGGGTGCCTCCGGAGGAGATTCAGCAGGTGTCGGGTCAATACCAGGTGGATGGTCAGGGGTTTGTCAACATGCCCCACATTGGTAAAATCAAGGCGGCCGATGTGACTCAGTCTAATTTGCAAAATGCGATAGAAGGCGCGTATCGCAGCCAGCAGATTTACACGAACCCCACGATTACGCTGAGTGTTCCGACCACGGCCCGGTTTGTGAATGTGGGGGGCGATGTCAAGAGCCCAAGGCGCGTGGAATTCACGCCCGATCTTACTGTATTGTCCGCGATAACGGCCTGTGGGGGATTCACGGAATACGCGAACCAAAAAAAGGTCCGGCTGCTGCGCGACGGCAAAGTCACCATCGTGGATGTTACGGAAATCCGCAGGGATCCCAGCAAAGATCCGCGCTTAAAACCCGGGGACTCGATCGAGGTTCCCCAGAGTTTCTGGTGATTCGTCCCCCGGCTCAGGCGGCTGAAATCAGCGCGCGGTTTTTGTAAAGATAGGCCAGGCCGGAATAGACAGTGAGGATCACCGTGATCCCAACCAGCCATTGGCCAAAATTCCAGACCGCAGGAGACAGGGGGCGTCCATTCCATTCCGGAATTGCCAGAAGCAGGAGAAAATAAATGATCGTCGCCATCTGCCAGGCGGTTTTGTGTTTCCCCAGTTTTTCCGCCGGCAGAATGATGTTCTTCGAACTGGCGAGCAAGCGCAGTCCGGTGATCAGGAACTCCCGGCTGATGATGATGATGACGACCCAGGCCGGCAGGACCCCAAAAGGAATCAGGCAGATAAACACGGATGCGGTGAGCACCTTGTCTGCCAGAGGGTCCATCAATTTTCCAAAGTCCGTGATCAAATTCCATTTTCTGGCAATGACGCCATCGAGGTAGTCGGTCCCGGTGGCGATTAAGAAAATAATCAGCGCTACGCTCACGTGCCGGGGATAATCCAAAGAGAGGCTGGTGACCAAGAGGGCGGTGAGGCCAAATCGGACCAGAGTGAGTGTGTTTGGGAGGTTCATTTGCGAAGATGCCGATTGCCTATTATTCAGGACAGCGGCTATTTTGCCAAACTCACACTTACACACAATACTTCATGAGCCAAAGCGACATCGGATTAATCGGACTCGCCGTCATGGGCGAGAATCTTGTTCTCAATATGGAAAGCCGCGGCTTTCGGGTCAGCGTTTTCAACCGCACGACCGCGGTGACGGAAAAATTCGCGGCGAATAGGGCGAAGGGAAAAAATATCGTTCCAACCAAGACGTTGGAGGAATTTGTTCAATCGCTGGCCCGTCCCCGCAAGGCGCAGATCATGGTCAAGGCGGGCGCGCCGGTGGATGCTGTCATTGATCAGCTTGCACCGCTGCTTGAGCCCGGGGACATTATTATTGATGGAGGCAATTCGCTGTGGACCGATACCCAGCGTCGCGAAAAGGCGCTGAAGGAAAAGGGCATTCATTTTTTCGGAGTCGGAGTGAGTGGCGGGGAGGAAGGCGCGCTGAAGGGCCCCAGCATCATGCCCGGAGGCTCAAAGGAAGGATGGGAAGCGCTGGCGCCGATTTACACCAAAATTGCCGCCGTGGCGGAAGGCGAGGCGTGTTGCCGGCACATGGGGCCGGATGGCGCGGGCCATTACGTCAAGATGGTGCACAACGGCATCGAATACGGTGACATGCAGCTCATCTGCGAGGCGTACGCGATTTTGCAAGCCACGATTGATCCTTCGGCCGAAGAGTTTCACCGGATTTTCGACGACTGGAACAAGGGGGATCTTGATTCGTTTCTCATCGAAATCACGACCAAAATTTTTGACAAAAAAGATCCTGAGACCGGCCGGCCCCTGATTGATGTCATCCTCGACAAAGCCGGGCAAAAAGGCACCGGGAAATGGACCGTCGGTCATGCGATCGAACTCGGTGTGCCGCTCAGCGTTATTGGGAGCGCGGTAGAGGCGCGCATTCTTTCTTCGCTCAAGGACGAGCGCGTGGCGGCCAGCAAGGAGTTGTCTGGCCCTTCACCCAGGGCTTTTTCAGGGGATCGCGAGGCGATCATCTCCGCCGTCCGCGACGCGCTGTATGCCTCGAAGATCATCAGCTACGCCCAGGGCTTTGTGCAGCTTGGCGTGGCGGGTCAGCTTTACGGCTGGCAGCTCAACTTTGGTGACATTTCCTCTATCTGGCGCGGCGGATGCATCATCCGCGCGCAATTTCTCAATCCCATCACGGAGGCTTATCGACAGAATCCCGAACTCAAGAACCTGATTCTTGCCCCGTACTTTCGCGACATCATCACGAAAACACAGGCCGGCTGGCGAACAGCCATTCAATCCGCCATTGAATACGGCGTGGCTGTTCCGGCCTTCAGTGCCGCGCTGGCCTACTATGACAGCTACCGGAGCGAGCGCCTGCCGGCGAACCTCCTCCAGGCCCAGCGCGACTATTTTGGCGCGCATACCTACGAGCGTGTGGACAAACCGGCCGGGGAATTCTTCCACACGGAGTGGTTCGCGTAAAAAAATCAATCGGCGAAAAATGAAGGAACTAAATCATAAATCCCCGCAGACCTTGATTTTATCAGGGTTTGCGGCCCTGTGTTTCGGCAAGACGATGTCAAGCCAATGCGCCATGAAAGATTTTTCGATTTTTTTTAAAAAAGCCGTTGACGAATCGAGTTAATTCGATATTCTGACAATCCCACACGACATAAGTGTCTGTGCGGGGAAAAGTTCTCGCAGGTGTAACTTCGCTGATTGCAGCCGCGGCAAAACCGATTCAATCGGATTTGGTGCCGGCCAAAACAGCGGAAGCCTGCCGAGCAGTGTTATTTGACAGCCTGGTTCTGGTTTGCCGGTATGGCAAAATTCAGAATGTTTTTAACAGCAAAACACACATTCAGCAAATGCTGGATAGTGCGTTCTTTCGTCAGTTTTGTATTTTTAATTTGACGGCCTGTCCTGACCCGCTGTCTCACAGAGGGTCAAGATATGAATGCCTGAACTTTCCCACCTTAGCAGTGGGAGAAACTTTCCACGGAGAGTTTGATTCTGGCTCAGAACGAACGCTGGCGGCGTGGATAAGACATGCAAGTCGAACGGGACTTGATTTGTAGTAATACAGATCAAGTCTAGTGGCGAACGGGTGCGTAACACGTGAGTAATCTGCCGGGAAGTGGGGGATAGCTCGTCGAAAGGCGAATTAATACCGCATGTGGCCATTCTTCTATTGGAGAAAAAGCCAAAGCCGCAAGGCGCTTCCTGATGAACTCGCGGCCTATCAGCTAGATGGCGGGGTAAAAGCCCACCATGGCTATGACGGGTAGCTGGTCTGAGAGGACGACCAGCCACACTGGAACTGAGACACGGTCCAGACACCTACGGGTGGCAGCAGTCGAGAATTTTTCACAATGGGGGAAACCCTGATG
>Ga0114978_10004418_pt1 | contig 11386 bp, 10 predicted proteins | sample S_140212_EF_Meta_FD_87027 | JGI IMG/M metagenome (GOLD analysis project Ga0114978, IMG submission 87027) | Freshwater microbial communities from Lake Simoncouche, Canada to study carbon cycling - S_140212_EF_MetaG | ecosystem: Environmental > Aquatic > Freshwater > Lake | place: Lake...
GAATGGCTGTGATATCAGCAGTATCAAATGCTGGGGCAACTTCGACAATGTCGATTCCAACAATCGGAAGCTCGAGGCAGATTCTGCGCACTGCTTCTAGCAACTCGCGACTCGTCATTCCACCTGGTTCTGGTGTGCCAGTTCCTGGCGCCATTCCTGGATCAACAACATCGATATCGACTGAGAGGAATACTCCATCACATTCATTTGTTAGCGTTGCAAAAGATTCATCTAAAACGGTATTGAGACCACGATGGTGAATCTCTGTCATCTCATATGAACGCATTCCCTGATCACGCATCCATGCAAGTGTGGTGTTATCTGGCCAATATCCGCGAAGACCAAGTTGTAAGAAGCGATCTCCCCGAACAAATCCACCATCTATCAAACGTCGCATTGGTGTGCCGTGACCGACAAGTGCGCCCCACTGATCTTCACCGGTATCGGCATGTGCATCAAAGTGCACCATGGAAATCTTCCCAAGCCCTCTATGTCTGGCAATACCTGCAACATCGGCAGATGCAATGGAATGATCTCCGCCAAGAATTACAGGAATCTTTCCAGCGCGAGAAATCTTTTCGGTAGCTTTCGCAAGAACTTCTAGGGATGCAACAAGGTCTCCCCCTGGCATCAATAAATCTCCCGCGTCAACAACTTTCAAATCTTTCAAGCCATCAGTTCGAAGTGCCAAATGTGGACGTTCGCCATCATGTGGCAAATAATCTCCACCACGAATTGCTTGTGGACCAAACTTCGCACCCGATCTATGAGATGTTCCGCTATCAATAGGTGCACCAAGAATAATTACGTCAGCTTCGGCATATGTTTTGGGATCATCGAGATCGCAGGCGGGGATACCAAGAAATGTAAAATTTGGCCCGTACATATTGCCGTGGTTAGTCATGTTGCTAAGGATACGGGTAAAGAATTAGGAATCGAAGCCCAAGCCCAGAAAATCGAGGAGTTTGAGCCAGGGATTACGTTTTCCATTATTTTCATCGGCGCGATTGATTGACCATTGGGTCAATCGAATAAAAATAAATCTAAATGGCTCTGGAGGGAATGGAATTGGCTTTTTTCTCACCATTGCTAAACGAGTACGTTCGTTATCAACACCATCTAAAAGATCGAGCATTACTTGTGCGCCAAATCGAGTTGCCCCCACACCTAAGCCAGTGAAGCCGAGTACGTAGGCAACGCGTCCGCGATATGCCTTACCCCAAAATGGTGAGAAGCGAGAGCAAGTATCAATGGCACCACCCCAACCATGAGTGAACTTAATTCCTTTGAGTTGTGGAAATGTGTCGAGGAAGTCTGCAGCTAAATGTGCGTATGTCTCTGCATCGGTTTCGTACTCTTGGCGAACCTTTCCGCGGAAGTTATAAATTGCATCATAACCGCCCCATAATATTTCATTATCTTTAGTCATTCGATAATAGTGGAATTGGTTACCCGCCTCAGATAATCCTTCACGCCCCGACCAACCAATTGAATCCAATTGTTCTTGAGTTAGTGGCTCTGTAACTAATTGGAAATCATAAACAGGAACAACGTATTTCTTTGCTCGTCTAACAAGTGGAGTAAATACATTAGTTGCAAGCGCTACCTTTTGTGCATACACGCTTCCATATGGTGAATGAACGATCATTCCGTTATTAGTACGTTCAAGCCATTCAACCTTTGTATTTTCGAAAATGCGAACTCCAAGTTTCAAACATGCACGTTCTAATCCCCACACTAAACGTGCTGGATCAACAAGGGCAGTTCCATCTGGATCCCACAATGCACCTTTGTATAGCGGTGACTTTACGCGCTTGAAAACTTCTTCTTGAGAAAATACTTCGACATGGTCTCCATAGGAATTACGCAGCGCTGCTTCTTCTGCGAAACCCTCCTTTTGCCACTCTTCAACTGCTACACGTAGTTCTCCCGTGCGCTCCCAACCGCAATCAATTCCATAACGAGTAATTGCCTCTTCGATGCCATCCATGTTTTCACGACCAAGACGTTCAATAATCTGCATCTCATCTTTGAAGCGTGAGTATCCATTGGTAAAACCGTGCGTAAGAGAAGAGTTACAAAATCCACCATTGCGTCCCGATGCACCCGCACCTGTTTCACGCGCTTCTACAACAACTACTTCGCGTTCTGGATTTTGTTCTTTTGCAAGAAGGGCGGTCCACAAACCTGTGTAACCTGCGCCGACAATGCAGAGATCTGTCGTGACATCACCAATCAAGGTTGGATTTGGTTGTGGTTCTAAAGGGTCTTCATCGAGCCAATAAAGCTGGGGCTGCATATGAGAAAGATGTTTGAGTACGTAAGGGTCGATGGTGGCCATCGCGCTATCCGGCCTTGACCGGAATCACCCCTTCACATCTACTCGTAGTTGGCCCGGGTCCTCCGGAGTCCTACCCCATAACGCAAGTCGATTTATTCAAACTTGTTCATCGTTATAGCAGGTCTAAATATTAGCGCGCTTTCTTACGATTGACGAGTTGACCCGCGATAACGATGGCTAATGCGAGGAAAAACATTGAGGAACCGATCACATTAGCTTGGGCAGGGATACCGCGTGCTGCGGAAACATAGACAAATTTTGGAAAAGTAATGAGCGTTCCAGAATTGAAATTCGTAATAATGAAATCATCAAATGAAAGGCTAAAAGCTAGTAGCGCAGCGCCGGCAATCCCAGGTGCTACTAATGGCAAAGTAACTCGTCTAAATGTTTCAAGTTCATTCGCATAAAGATCCATCGCCGCTTGCTCTAAACGTGGATCCAAACTAGCAATTCGTGCTTTGACCGTTACCACAACGAAAGAAGTACAAAACATAACGTGTGCAATTACTGTTGGCCAAAAACCAGGATTGATCTTGAAAACTAGGAATAGGGATAGAAGCGAGGCTCCTAGAACAATTTCAGGTGTTGCCATTGGTAAAAAGATAAGCAGATTTGAACTTGAGCGCCCCTTGAATTGATAGCGACCGATTGCAAATGCAATCATCGTTCCAAGGATTGTCGCAAATGTTGTTGCCAAGACACCAATCTTGATGGAATTACCAAGCGCGTTACATACTTCTGGGGCGCCACAAGGATTCTGCCAATTACTAAGAGTGAAGCCCTTCCATATGAGATTACTCTTACCAGAATCATTGAATGAAAAAACAAATGTGTATGCCACAGGAACAAATAGATACGTAAAGCCAAAAATCATATAGATGCGCAACATATTACGGCCGAACCATCGAGAGATTCGAGCCTTTGTTGGAATCGTTGGAATTGTTGCATCTTTGATTTTTTGACTCATACCAACTCCTCCGTTCCAGCTTTACGTATGTACAAAGTAACAAGAATCAAAATTGCAGCCATAAGAGTAAATGAGAGTGCCGCCGCTGTTGGATAATCAACGATCTTGAAATATCGAGATTCAATAACGTTGCCGATCATCTTTGTATTTGGACTTCCAAGAATTGCAGCGTTGACATAATCACCAGCGGCAGGAATAAATGTCAGAAGAGTTCCTGCGACAACACCGGGCATAGATAGTGGGACAGTCACTCGACGAAAAGTTGTAAGTCCATTTGCGTATAAGTCCCCTGATGCCTCAATTGTGCGTGGATCAATGCGTTCTAGGGATGCGTATAGTGGCAATGTCATAAAGGGCAAGAAGTTGTACGTCATGCCTGCAACAACCGCAAAGGCGGTAGAAGTAAGTGTGGTTTGCTCACTAATAATGTGTAATGAACGAAGAGTTGGAACAATGAATCCTTCTTCGCCCAATATTTGCTTCCAGGCAACGGTACGGAGCAAGAAAGATGTGAAGAATGGCGCAACTACAAGTACAAGCAAAATATTCTTGAATTTTCCAGATTTGAATGCAATTGCATAAGCCAATGGGTATGCAATAGCCAGTGCCAAGATTGTGGCAAGAGTTGCATAAACGAATGAACGACCAAATTGCTCTTTATTATCTACAAATGCATTAATGTAATTACTAAATGCAAAAGTCTGTTCGTATTCGCCAGTGTCGCCACCTTTGACAGGTGTTTGAGTGGATGTTTGTGCAAGATTGAGAATCGGAAGGATAAAGAAAGTAAATAGGAATGCAAAACCGGGAAGAAGCAGTAGGTATGGAACCCGAGCCTTACCTATTTTCATTCCTCTGCTGGTTCCTCTGGATTTACCTCAGTGCCTGCTTCAATATCTTCATCACCACGTAAACCAAATGTAAAAGTTGGCTCCCATGAGATCACAACTTCGTCACCCTTATCAAATGGTGCGACGCCATCATCGTTTTGTTCAAAGACCATAAGTTCTTGGCCCCACGGCATTGCGACAACATATTGAGTGCTCACGCCAATGTAGGAAACATCTTCGATATGTCCGCCGGTTAGAGTGTTTCCACGAGTTGGCGTTCCGGTACGAGAGATGCGGAATTTTTCAGGACGAATTCCCGCATACATTGAATTATCAACTGCATGGCTGCGCTTTTTAGGCATTGAAATCTTTTGTCCAAAAAGATCAATTACCAAATTGTCGCCATCATTACCTTCGATTTTGCCTTTGATTAGATTTGACTGACCAAGGAAGTTTGCAACAAATGCGGTCTCTGGGTCATCATATAAATCAGCTGGTGAGCCCATCTGTTCAATGCGTCCTTCATTCATTACAGCAATCGTGTCAGCCATAGTCATGGCTTCTTCCTGATCGTGCGTTACGTGAACGAATGTCAGTCCAACTTCGCGTTGAATCCACTTGAGTTCAATCTGCATTTGACGACGCAATTTGAGATCGAGTGCACCAAGGGGTTCATCAAGGAGTAATAGTGCAGGGCGATTTACGATTGCGCGAGCAAGTGCAATGCGCTGTTGTTGTCCACCAGATAGTTGTGTTGGCTTACGGCCTGCCAAATGTGGCAACTCAACAAGGCTAAGAACTTTGTCTACTTGTTCCTTCACATCTTTGATACCGCGGCGGCGAAGACCGAATGCAATATTTTCAAAGATTGTTAGGTGCGGGAAGAGTGCGTAGTTCTGAAAAACGGTATTGATTGGACGCTGATATGGACGAGTTGTTGTTATATCCGTATCACCTAAATGAATACTGCCAACCGTTGGTTCTTCAAGACCTGCAACCATGCGAAGCGTTGTGGTCTTGCCACATCCTGATGGACCAAGGAGTGCAAAAAATGAACCTTTCGGAATAGTGAGCGTTAGATCATCAACAGCGTTGAAATCTCCATACGACTTCGTAATTCTGGTGAGACGAAGATCGCCTCGTGCAGATATTGCGTCGTTAGACACCTAGTTGCCTTGTGCCTTTTGGAATGCCTCGGCCCATGTTGTCTCCTCCGTTGGAGTAAGAGAACGGAATACATGAAGACGTGATGCAGTCTTCTCTGTTGGGAATATGTATTCACTTGTTGCAAGCTCTGGTGCAATCTTTTCCATTTCAGCTTGTGCACCCTTTACTGGACATACGTAATTTACATATGCAGCAACTTCAGCAGCAACTGCTGGGTCGTAGTAATAATTGATCATCTTCTCCGCATTAGCTTTTCCTGTAGCAGATGCAGTTGAAGGAATCATCAGGTTATCACCTGAAATAGTTCCGCCAGATTCTGGAATTGCAAAGTCAAACTTGCCCTTATTTTCTGAGGCAAGAATAAACATATCGCCAGACCAGCCAATCACAGCAGTTGCATCCCCTGATGTGAGATCTTCTGCATATTCATTGCCCTTGACGCCACGAATCCAACCGTCGGAAATTTTCTTAGCCATAAAGTCAACAGCATTCATAAATTGCGCTTCAGTTACAGTTGCAAGATCCACGCCTTGTGCAAGCAAAATAACTCCGATGGTGTCGCGCATTTCTGTTAGTACGACAATCTTTCCCTTATTTTGTGGAGCGAATAGATCATCAAGTGTACGAATTCCCTTTGGATTCTTTTCAGTATTCCAACCAAAGCCAGACATGATTCCTTGCCATGTAAGTGAGGATTCGCGCATAGGGTCATATGAAGGTGCTGCAAGTGAATCCAAAATGTTTACTTTGTTTGGAACATTAGCGGCATCAAATTTTTGTGTGTAACCAAGGCGAAGCCAACGTGCAGCCATCCAGTCAGTTGGTGTTACAACGTCATAACCAATATCTTCGCCAAGCTTGAGTTGCGCTTGTACCTTTCCAAAGAATTCATCATTATCGTTATAATCTTCAAAATACTTTGCTTCAATTCCAGTTTGCTCAGTAAATTTTACTAACGTTGGATAAGTCTTTGAATCTGAGTCAAAATCTAAATAAAGAGGCCAGTTACCCCAACGGACAGAATTTTCAGAAGAAGCGCTATCCCCACCTGATCCACACGCTGCTAGTAATCCTGCAGCACCTAGTCCACCTGCACCTGCAAGAACTGCACGGCGAGAAATGCGCGCTCCAAGAATTGAACGCGCTTCTGGTGAGAGTGAATTTTCTGTAACCATACTGATTTACTCCTTCTAGATTGGTAATGGGTGGTGCTGGTCAAATACTACGCCCCAAGATTAGTCATCACATGCTTGATTCGGGTGTAATCCTCGAATCCATATGATGACAAGTCCTTGCCGTAGCCCGAACGCTTGAAGCCTCCGTGAGGCATCTCTGCCACAACTGGAATATGTGTGTTGATCCAGACGCAACCAAAGTCGAAGGCCTTGGCCATTCTCATTGCTCGGCCGTGATCTTTAGTCCAGACACTCGAAGCTAAGCCATAATCAACTCCGTTGGCCTTGCTCACTGCATCCGCTTCATCACTAAATTTTTGAACTGTGATTACTGGTCCAAATATTTCGCTCTGAATCATCTCGTCATCTTGTTTGAGATCTGCAACAACTGTTGCAGGGAAGAAATAACCAGGGCGATCAAGGGCCTTTCCGCCAGTTGTTACGCGGGCGTGAGATGGAATTCGGTCAAAGAATCCACTAACGCGAGCTAATTGGTTTGCATTATTGACGGGTCCTAAGAAGACATCTTCGTGTGGGGTACCAATTGCGATTCCCTTTGCTTGCTCCGTAAGGAGTGCTACGAATTCATCATAAACAGATGCTTCAACAATGACGCGAGTTGCAGCCGTGCAATCTTGACCCGCATTGAAATATCCAGCAATAGCAATTGTTTCTGCCGCTGATGCTAAATCTGCATCAGCAAACACAACGACAGGTGCTTTGCCACCAAGTTCTAAGTGAACTCGTTTGAGTTGAGTTGCAGCTGATTGGGCTACTTGAATACCTGCGCCAACGGAACCTGTAATAGAAACCATTTCGGGGCGCTTATGTTCAACAAGTGCACGACCAGTTTCGCGTTCTCCGCATACAACATTGAATACACCTTTTGGTAGAAACTCTGACATAACTTTTGCCATCCATACAGTTGACATAGGTGTTGTATCACTTGGTTTTAGAACAACGGTATTTCCTGCTGCAATTGCAGGTGCCCATTTCCACACTGCCATCATCATTGGATAGTTCCACGGTGTCACTTGACCAATTACTCCGATTGGTTCGCGACGAATAAAAGATGTCATGCCAGGCATATATTCAGCGGCAGATTTTCCTTCAAGGTTTCTGGCAGCTCCTGCAAAGAAACGAATTTGATCCACCATTGGTGGAATTTCCTCTGAGGTAACAAGTGAAACTGGCTTACCTGTATTTTGTGATTCAATTTCTATGAGTTCGTTCTGCTTACTCTCGATTGCATCTGCAATTCTTATTAGCGCAAGCTGGCGTTGCGACGGTGTTGAATCGCGCCATCCAGGAAAAGCATCACTTGCTGCCTTGAATGCAGAATCTATATCTGCGCTATTTGATTTCGGTGCGCTTGCATATGCTTGACCAGTAGATGGATTGATGATCGATGTTGTCTCACCTGAAGTGCTATCTACTGACTTACCATTTATAAAATTTGCTAACTTTTCCATGGCGTGAGCCTACCAATAGCCAAACTTGGGCTCTAGTCCTCGCGGGTTTTTTCTGCCGCTGCCAACTGTCCGCATGCCCCATCAATCTCGCGCCCCCTAGTGTCGCGAACCGTTACAGGAACGCCATAACTTTCAAGGATTCGCACGAATTCTGCTTCATCTTGTGGGCGTGATGCGGTCCACTTTGAACCAGGTGTTGGGTTGAGTGGAATCAAATTCACATGGGCATTACGGTTTTTCAAAAGTCGGCCCAAGAGATCCGATCTCCATGACTGATCATTGATATCTCGAATCATGGCGTATTCAATTGAATAACGACGCCCTGTTTTTTTCTCATACGCATCGGCTGCTGCTAGAACTTCTTTTACTTTCCAGCGCGAATTGATAGGGACGAGCGAATCGCGCAATTCATCATCGGGGGTATGCAATGACACTGCAAGAGTTACAGAAATGCCTTCTTCTGTAAGTTTTTCAATTCCATTGACAAGGCCAACTGTAGAAACAGTTACTGAACGTGCGCTAATTCCTAATCCATCAGGATTTGGATCTGTGATATTTCGAACAGAGCGCATCACAGCGTTGTAGTTAGCGAGTGGTTCGCCCATTCCCATAAATACAATATTTGAAAGTCTTGTTGGGCCCCCTGGTAATTCACCATCAGCGCATGCACGTGCTGCGGCGACAATTTGTTCAGTAATTTCGCCAGCGCTCAAATTTCGTGTAAGTCCTGCTTGTCCTGTTGCGCAGAATGGACAATTCATACCGCATCCAGCTTGCGAAGAAATACATACAGTTACGCGATCCGTGTAGCGCATCAAAACACTCTCAACTAGTACCCCATCGTGAAGTTTCCACAGATCTTTGCGCGTCATTCCGTTATCGCAGGTGATAGAGCGAACTAATTCAATTAGTTTTGGAGTCAGTTGGTCTGCAATACCTTGGCGCATTTCTGCAGGGATATCGCTCCACGTTGATGGATCGCTTGAAAGATGCGAAAAATAATGCGTAGCAACTTGTGATGCGCGATATCCAGGCAGGCCAAATGAGACTGCAAATTCTTTACGCTCTGCAGGTGAAAAATCAGCTAAATGCTTTGGGACTTTCTTACGCTGTGGCGGTTCATCAAAGACTAATTTCAGTTCATCGCTCATAAATAGCGCTTCACAATTTCTAGCGCTAACCACATGGCAGGTGCTGAAAGCAGTACTGAATCAAGTCGATCGAGCATTCCACCATGGCCTGGAAGAAGTGAACCCATATCTTTGAGAGACATATCGCGCTTCATCGCACTTTCAATGAGATCGCCACATGTTGCAGTAAAAACAATCATGAGGCCAACTGGAATTCCAATCCACCAGTGCATATTCATTACATAGTGGAATCCAATCATTCCGCCAATGACTGTAAAGATAATCGAGCCGATTAGACCTTCCCATGATTTCTTGGGACTAATTTTTGGTGCGAGTGGATGCTTTCCAAAAAGTACGCCAACAAAATATCCGAAGGTGTCATTACAGCCAACAAGGATAACAAAAGTCATTACACGCTCGAGACCCGTACTTGGGCGAGCTAATAGAACTAAGAAACCAGCTAAGAATGGTAAATAAATAATTGTGAGTGATGTCGCTGTTGCTCTAGATACAAAACCTTCAGGGCCATGGCGAAGAAGTGAGATAAGAAGAATTGGGAATGCGATGGCAGTTGCAATTGCTAGACCTGCAACTCCCCCATTCCATGTGGCATATGTGAGTGCAAGGGTTGCGACAACGAGTGAGCGATATGAAATAGTTATGTTTGCGCTACCAAATGCACGAACAATCTCGCGGACTCCAAGAATTACTGCAACGGCGACAACTACTGCAAATATTTCACGCTGATATGCAAGGGCAAGCCAAACAAGAGCTAATAGAGAAAAACTGACACCAATTGATGGCAACAACTTTCTACCGGCACGCTTATTGATTGCCTCGTTTATCGCATTGAAATCAGACACAAAAGTGGGAACTTCTCAGATTTCGAGAAGTTCAACCTCCTTATGCTTGAGTAACTCATCAACTTTTGCCACATGATCTGAAGTAATTTTTTCTAACTCTTTTTCCCCGCGGCTCAAATCATCTTTACCGATATTGCCATCTTTTTCCAACTTCTCAATTGCCTCTTTTGCAGTACGACGAATATTGCGCATAGAGACCTTTGAATCTTCGCTCTTACCTTTAGCAACTTTGATGAATTCCTTGCGGCGTTCCTCAGTTAGTTGAGGGAAATTGATTCGGATTACTACTCCGTCATTTCCTGGATTTACACCAAGGTCTGATTCACGAATCGCTTTTTCAATTGCAGCCATTGCACCTTTATCAAATGGAGCAATTACTGCCATGCGCGCTTCTGGAACTTGAATAGAGGCTAATTGAGATAGCGCGGTGTATGTGCCGTAGTAATCAACCATAATCTTGTTAAAAAGTGCTGGGTTAGCGCGACCGGTTCGAATAGATGCAAAATCATCTTTAGCAACTTCTACCGCTTTGCTCATTTTTGAATCAGCATCCTTGAGGATGGTATTCACATCAGACATCTCAACTCCTCTTTAGTACCAAAGCCGCTTATGCGACTAAGGTTCCGATCGCCTCGCCACGAACAGCGCGGCCAATATTTCCATTTTTCATAAGGTCGAAGACCACGATAGGCAGATTGTTCTCGCGACACAAGGCGAATGCGGCAGCATCTGCTACTGCAAGAGACTTGCTCAATACTTCATCGTAGGAAATTGTGTCGTACTTAGTAGCTTTAGGATCTTTATGTGGATCAGCGCTGTAGACGCCATCAACGCCACTCTTTGCTAACAAGAGTGCTTCAGAACCAATTTCAAGTGCGCGTTGAGCCGCAACAGTATCTGTTGTAAAGAATGGCATTCCAGCACCTGCGCCAAAAATTACAACGCGACCTTTTTCGAGGTGGCGAATTGCTCGACGAGGAATATATGGCTCGGCAACTTGACCCATAGTAATTGCAGTTTGAACGCGAGTATCAACGCCCTCTTTTTCTAGAAAATCTTGAAGTGCAAGGCAATTCATCACTGTTCCGAGCATTCCCATGTAGTCCGCGCGCGCGCGATCCATACCACGCTGTTGTAGTTCTGCTCCACGGAAATAATTACCGCCGCCAACAACAATTGCGATTTCAACACCGCTCTTTACTACATCTTTAATTTGCCTAGCAACATCTTGAACAACATCGGGATCAACACCAATGCCCTTTGCTCCACCAAAAACTTCTCCAGAAAGTTTAAGGAGCACTCTCCGATACGTACCTCGTGTACCGGGCATGAGTGCTCCTTACCTTCTAGTTCTTATTCGATATCGAAAGTCTATTGTGAACCTTCGTCGAAATTATTGACCCACGCGGAAGCGATGGAATGCCTTGACGGCAGTTCCGGC
>Ga0114978_10004419_pt1 | contig 11385 bp, 11 predicted proteins | sample S_140212_EF_Meta_FD_87027 | JGI IMG/M metagenome (GOLD analysis project Ga0114978, IMG submission 87027) | Freshwater microbial communities from Lake Simoncouche, Canada to study carbon cycling - S_140212_EF_MetaG | ecosystem: Environmental > Aquatic > Freshwater > Lake | place: Lake...
CCGCAAACTCGCCGATACCGGTGACATAGTGCTGGCTGGTGGAGGCGACGATTTTGTCTGATTCTGCGCCACCCGCAGCTGACGATTGGCGGCAGGATGCGACGCTGCGGCACGCCCCAATTGGTCAGGACAAGCCGTTTTCGCCATTTTGGGTGACTACGGGGGCGCCAGCGGGTTTTACCGTCGATTTGCCGCTGGATGCGTTTGCGGGAAATTCCGCGCTTGAGGGGACATTGCCGGACGGTGCCGGCGTGCTTGGCAAAGACACAGCCGTTGGCGCGGACCGCGATGGGGTGGGCGGTGCTTTGTCGCACCCGGGCGCCGCGGCGACAAACGAGGCGGGGACAGACCACGCAGGCGACGCAGGCTTGGCAGGCATTGATCCGGCTGCGCTCGCGCGCGAGCGTGAGGCGGGTTTTGAGGCCGGCCGTGCGGCGGCGCGCGCCGAGTTGCGCACGGAAATGGAAACACAGAGGAGCGAGCTTGCTGCATTGATCGCCTCGGCCGAACAGGCGGTGGCCGATCCGAGGCAGTTTTTTGCGCCGATGGAGCGCCTTGCCGTGCACCTGGCGGAGCAGCTTGTGCGCGGCGAGCTTAGTTTGTCGGGTCGTGCGATCAGGCGCCTGGTCGAAAATTCACTTATGGAACTGGACCAGCGCGCTCTAAAAGTGCGGGTCAAGCTGCATCCGGCTGACATGGATAAATTCTGTGCCTTGCCCGGCGAACTCGGTGAGAGCATAGAACTCGTGCGGGATCCGGCGCTTGGGCGTGGCAGCGTAAAAATAGAAATGACCGACGGGGCGATTGACGATCTGATCGAACATCGTCTTGATGCGATTTGCGCGTCATTGCTGGGGGAGGGGGCTGAGCTTCGGTCGCCGCGCCCGAGCGGCCGCGAATCGACGTTCGAACCGGTGAAAGCCTTTGAAGATTTGGACGGCGTTCTGAGTCACGATTTTGTGAAGAGCGGGCACGGTGCTGATTCGCATGAGGTTGCCTCGGCTTTTGATGCTGATGTTGACCTTGATGCTGATGCTGCTCTTGATGGTGATGGCGGCAGCTATGCGCATGGTGTTGGCCAAGGGGCTGGCTTTGTCGCTTGATTTTTCGGCGGAGGCGGCAGCGGCGGCCTTGCGCAGTCGTGTCAGTGCGCCCTCGCGCAGTGGTCGCCTGGTGCGCATGGTCGGCCTGACCCTGGAGGCGCAGGGGGTTATCGCAGCGCAGGGGGCGCTGTGTTCGGTGGAGAACCCGGGTGGGCCGCCTCTTGAGGCGGAGGTGGTCGGTTTTAACGACCGAACCACTTACCTGATGCCCTTCGGAGATGCTTCGGGCATTGCGCCGGGGGCGGCAGTGCGTATTCTCAGTCGTTCGCCCAAGGCGCGCCTGGGGGTCTCCCTGCTCGGACGTGTGATCGATGCCAGAGGAGAGCCGCTTGACGGCAAACCGGCGCCCGATTGCCAGGATGAACTTGGGTTGCAGGGTCTGCCTGTCAACCCGCTTGAGCGTGGCCCCATAGACAGTGTGCTTGATGTGGGCGTCCGGGCGATCAACGGCGTGCTCACCATCGGTCGCGGGCAGCGTATCGGCCTCATGGCCGGATCGGGTGTGGGGAAAAGTGTTTTGTTGGGCATGATGACGCGCTACACGAAGGCAGACGTGGTGGTGATCGGGCTGATCGGGGAGCGCGGCCGTGAGGTGAACGATTTCATCAAGGAGTCGCTCGGCCCCGAGGGACTGGCCAAGTCAGTGGTTGTTGCGGCTCCGGCGAATGTTTCGCCGGTGCTACGCCTTCGTGCCGCGAGTCTTACGCATCTTATTGCCGAGTATTTTCGCGACCGCGGTCTTAGTGTGTTGATGCTGGTGGACAGCCTGACGCGTGTCGCACACGCGCAGCGCGAGATCGGCCTCGCTGTCGGGGAGCCGCCTACCGCAAAGGGCTATCCGCCTTCGGTGTTCGCCTTGCTGCCGAATTTGATCGAGCGCGCGGGAGTCGGACGACATGGCAATGGCGCCATCACGGCGATTTACACCGTACTGATGGAGGGCGACGATTCATCCGACCCGGTGGTCGATATCGCCCGCGCCTCCTTGGATGGCCAGGTAATGCTTTCTCGGGCGCTTGCTGATGCGGCGCACTATCCGGCGATTGACCTTACCGGATCGATTTCAAGGGTGATGCAGGCGATCGTCGAGCCAGGAGCATTGCGCGAGGCGAATCGGTTCCGGCGGCTGTGGACGCTATATCAACAGAACGCTGATTTGATACAGATCGGCGCCTATCAGGCCGGATCAAACGCCGAATTGGACGAGGCCATCGCGGTGCGCTCGCATATGGAGAATTTTCTGCGCCAGGACATGCATATCGGCGTGGATTACCCCGATACGCTGGCGGCGCTGACCGGCTTGATGCAGGGTTGATGTAATGTCAGTGCAACTTTTGATCCAACTTTTGATTCACAACACAATTGTGGGCGCGCTTTGAATAAATCACAGATTTGGTCGCTGCTTGCCTCGCGCGCCGAGAAAAAAGCCGTAGAGGCGCTGGCATTGGTGGGCGGGGCGACGCAGGTGCTCGATGGCCTTGTGGCCAGCGAGAGGCGGGTGCGCGATCTGCATGCTGAGTATTCTAGGCGGCTGCGCGACACGCAAAGCGAATCGCATGGCATGGCGCAGATTGTGTTGTTGCGTCGCTATATTGCACATATTGAAATGCTGCAGGAGAAGCTTTCGCTTAGTCGCGTAGCGGCCGAAGGCAAGCTTGCGGCAGCGCGCGAGCATTATCTGGCGGCCGAAGCGGAGCATAAGAAAATGATCAAGCTCTGTGAGCGTGAGGATGAGCGGGTGCGGCGTGTTCGCCAGGAAAAGGAATTACGCGCCATGGATGCGGCGGCGATTGCCCAGTTCAACCGGCGCTAGTCCCAGCCTGTTTGCCCTGCCGGGTATGGCTGGCGCCGCATTCGTTTCGTTGCGAACGCCCTTGCCGGCGGCCGCGATTGCAGCTTGCTCAATAAAATTTAACAAATAAAGGTTGGTTTAACTGTTTCGATTGGGTTTCAATAGCGACATTGAAGATGGCAGTCTTGGTTGGCGGTCAAAGTGAGCAGTCCCGGTTGCTGGTCCCGGCGGGCGGTCCCCAAAGGCGGAGCAAGTGTGCAAATTCTATTCCGTTACAATAACAATACGCGGCTAAATGGCTCGGGCAAAACGCATTTTGCTGCCGGCCCTGGCTGTTTGACCTTACCTGTTATACGGAGGCGGAATGATCAGCAGCACGCTTAGTCTGGCGGACGTCAATGAACTGGAGTATCTGGGGGTCTTTTCAGCACTTGTCGTGCTCGGCGGTCTGTTGGCGGGACTGGCCAATTTCTTCATTAGCGACCGCGGGCGGCGTCCAAGCTCCGGCCTGATGCGCGAGTTGCTGATAGGCGTGGTTTGCGCCATCACCATCCCTTTGTTCCTGACTTTGTTATCGAGCTCGCTGATGAGCAGCCCCAAGCTCGCTTTGCTTGATTTCCTCCGGCTTTTTTCTGTTGTCGTCGGCTATACGATGATCATTCGCCGGCTCTTTTCCGGCAGTACGGAAAAGCCATCCGGGGAGCATCGCGCCCCTAGCCTGCTCTCGTTCATCGAGGTGGAAATTCTGCGCAGCGTTGAGGCTAACCCGGTGGCGCACAATGCCCTGCCACAGCTTGCCCCCGATCTGCGCATTTCCTCGAGCAAGGTCGGCGAGCGGGTGCGCTGGCTGATGCAAAGCGGGTTTCTTGGCATCCGCGCGGATCAGTCTAACCAGGGGGAAATGTTTGTCACCGCCGCCGGCTGGACTGCGCTTAACAAAACCTTGCAGCATGGCGTGGAGTAGCACGCTGCCATGATGGTGATGACGCAATTGTCGCGGAGCCTGGCGATTGGATAGCCCCGTCAGGATTATTGGCAAGGGAAGCGCCGCAAAGGCGCTGCTGCGGCTGATTGAAATGTGCGCGACTTCGGCGGCAACAGTCCTGGTGAGCGGGGAGAGCGGCACCGGCAAGGAGCTGGTGGCGCAGGCGCTGCACCGCCAGTCCCAAAGGGCAAAAGGGCCTTTTGTTCCGCTCAATTGTGCGGCGATCCCGCGGGACTTGCTTGAGAGTGAGCTCTTTGGCTATCGCAAGGGGGCGTTTTCGGGCGCGATCACCGACCGTGTGGGCCGTTTTGAGCTGGCCAATGGGGGAACGCTCTTCCTGGACGAGATCGGCGATATGTCGCTGGACATGCAGTCAAAGCTGCTGCGCGTCCTGCAGGAGCGGGTTGTCGATCCGATCGGTTCCAGCCAGCAGGTGCGGGTTGACGTGCGCGTGATTGCCGCGACGCACCGCGATCTGGAGCAAGAGTGTGCGGAGGGGCGTTTCCGGGAAGACCTCTTTTACCGTTTGAATGTGTTGCCCATCACGGTACCCGCGCTGCGTGATCGAATCGAGGACATCCCGGATCTGATTGCACATTTTTCCGAAAAACATGCGCTTACGGGCGCGAAGGCGGTCAATTTTGACGCTGAGTTTCGAACGGTTTTGCAGCAATATTCCTGGCCCGGAAATATTCGTGAGCTCTCCAATCTAGTGCATCGCCTCGCGGTGCTCTTCCCCGGAGAGCGCCTGAGTTGTCGTTCCATACCGCTGCAGATGTTGCCAAAGAAAATGCACGCCTTGCTACCGGCAAACACGGCGCCGGCGGCGATAGAGCTTGCCGATGAGGATGCGATGCGGCCCACACTTGCCGGGGTGGTTGGGCCTACTCTGGTTACGGAAGACGGCGGCTACAGTGAGATCCGGAGCTCTTATCCTGTCGCGGCCGCCAACTCGGTCGAGGAGATCATCATGATAGCCAATGGCAGACGGGATTTCCCCGATGAGGGGGTATTTCTCAAGGCGCAACTGGCCGATTTCGAGAAAAAACTCATTGCCCATGCGCTCAATCATGCGGGGGGCAACATATCGCGAACCGCGCAACTACTTAATTTGCAGCGCACGACGCTTATCCAGAAGCTGAACAAGCTAAAGGGTGACGATTCGGACGATATGGATTCGCCACCCCACTCTGCTGCGGCCAACGGGTAGCTGCGCAGTCCCGGCAGTTATGATGGATGTGTCCGTGACATGGGAAAGACTCTATTTTCAGAAGTTGCCGCCTGCTTCAGTCCCAGTGGAGGGGTAGTCTGGCACTTGCGCGCTTTGCGGCTACGGCGGCAATGGGCCGATTTCAACGGCAATATTGCCTTGTGGCTTAATCAGTGGGAGCACCGATGCACAGGCCTGTTGCTGTTGGGTCCCAGCGCAGGCTGGTGCCTTCCGGACAGTTTTTTATGCCGTTTTCCCAGCATTCATGCGGTGGATACGGATCCGCTGGCCCCCGCGCTGTTCGGCTTGGTTCACGGTCGGGCACTAGCTTCAAGCGGCGTGAAGCTCTCCTGGGAAAGGGCCGACATATTTATGGCCTTGGAGCGTCTGCTCGAAGCCTTTCCGGGTCATGCCCTGCTGTTTTGCAACATGCTCGGTCAGCATGCTTTGCACAGGCCCGAAGCGGGGCTTGCTGAAGCCGAAATTGAAGCGCTCGGCCAGCGGCTCAAGGGGCGTCAGTGGGCGTCTTTTCATGACAGGCTATCGGGGCTCTGGGCGGCGAATCGGCCGGTGCCCGAAGCTTTTATTCTTGATGCAGCCGAAGAGGCCATGCCCTTGGCGAAACGGGTAAGCGCTGCCGGGGAGTGGCGTGATCATTTGACGACCCGGGTGCTGCCCTCGTCTGGCGCGCGCTTGCTCTTGCCCTGGATGATACGGCCGGGACGCCTGCATTGGATCGAGGCTGGTTGTGTCGGTTGAACTGCCGGGGCGTGGCGTGCACGTGCCAATGAGAAAGCGAATAGTCTTTTCGCTGCGCTTGTCGTATCGCGCGTATGGAGCAAAGTGGCGGACGATCGCGGTAATTTGCGCTTTTGCGGCGGGCATGTTCGGTTGCGGTTTCGATGAAACCCCCGAAGACGGACTCCGGGCGTTTGACCGAGGGAATTACTCCGAAGCCGAAAAAATTTGGGGCGAGTTAGCGCAGAACGGCAACGCAACTGCGCAATTTCATCTTGGGCGGATGTATGAGTTGGGGGTGGGCGTGGTTCAAAACTACGACACCGCGTCGCACTGGTATCGCAAGGCGGCTATTCGCTCAAATCCCTATGCTCAGGGCAACCTGGCTGTGCTCTACGCGCATGGCAGGGGCGTGCCCCAGGATTTTGTTCAATCCTATGTGTGGTCGACCTTGGCGGCGGCCGGCTATTCCAATTGGTCCGGGGACCTGCGCAATACGGCGCTAAGGAATCGCGACATCGTCGCCGTCCGTATGAACGCTTCAGACATGAACGCCGCGCAACGCCAGCTGGAAAAGCTGGCCCTGGAAGTCCATCCCTAGCAGCCTGTCGGACTTAAGGGAAGCTTCTGACGATTGAATCGGCGGGGCGCACGACAAGTTTCCGCAAACCGGTTTGGTTTGGCCTGCGTTTAACGGGACGCAGGGGGGCAATCCTGGTGCGTTTGGAAAGATTTCCCGGGTAAGTTCACAGTGAAACAATAGTCACTTGTCACTTTTTTACCGAATGGGGCTAATTCCGACAGGCGGCTAGAGAGGTGCCTTGATGAGGCGCCCGCAGTAGCCCTTGATCAGGTCAAAGCTTCTGTCCCCTTTGAGGAAAAGTGTCTGCTGGAACTCACCGGTGGCGCGAACGACGGTGAATTGTTCGCCTGTGACCATGGTGCCGAAGCGCTCGAACATAGCGGGCCGACTGACCAGGATTTTTCCGTCTTTTTGGGTCAATGAGCCTTTTCTCGCCTCGGAGAGCACAAGGTCACCCTGATACCAGCCGGTTTTGGCTTCAAATTCCAGGCCCACGATGATGGTTTTAGTCTGCACGCGTGGTGGGGCGTCGAAACCGTTCACCGGCATGGAGTGGGTTGCTTCGCAAACGAGCGTGATGGTCGCCTCGCTGGTTTGTGGCAAGGCCGCCGCCGACTGCGCCGGAACGGCAACCGGCTGGTCAAAATGCACCAAGCCGCTCTCATAGCCCACCCAGCCTGCCACGCAAAACACCACCGTGGCGGCCAGTACGGCGGTCAGCGCTACCGGTCCTTTCGCGGTTTTATTCATTTTCATCCTCTTGTTGAAGCCGTCGGTGCGTGTGGGTGGGGCATTGCCAGGGATTAAAAGAAGAATGATCGCGTGTCGCGTGTCGCTTGACGCCTCATTCGGCCCCTGCTGAAACCCGCCATGTGCCTGATAAACAAATATGTTGAAAATTATATCGGCTCGCCTGGTTTTGAAACCTAATTTTTGTCAACGCGCCGGTGATGGGGGATTGGTTTATTAAGATGAAATCCGGGCTAAACCCACCGGATCGGCGCCATCGCGTCCTGACCGGATTACCGAGGTGACATTGGCCGATGTCTGCGACTGAGCACGTTCAAACGCATAGGTTTTCCCGCATGGGCCTCACGCGAGTTGATGTCATCTTTCTGGTCTTCCTGGGCCTGGTTGTCATCGCGGTGTGCTGGGTCGGGCGCATTGCCTATATGGAGGGCAAAAAAACCGAGATATCCAAGCGCAATGGCGAGGCCTGGATAAGCTGGTTGAACAAGGCTGGTACGGAGCGGTTTGCCCCGGGCTATGAACCGGCCGCCTGCGCGGGCGTAGTGACAGATCCGAATGCCGCTGCTCCGGGCATGGCGCCGCAAAGCAGCGCAAATACCTGGGCGGCATGCCTTGAAGTGTTGACCCGAGGCGAAGGTGCGTTGGCGGCCGTGCGCAATCCGTTTTTTGAAGCGCCTCCTGTATTTGCAGCCAAATGCGATCCGGCAAACCGCACGCTAACTGGTGCCTTGGTACTGGAAAAAATATTGCCCACGCCTCCGGGTTCGGCTGTGAGCAGCGTCACTTCGCAGTTAATCGGATCGGATCCTATCGGCCAGAAATTTCAGATTCGTGTGACCGTCTGTGACAAGGGTGTCTACCCTGTTCGCGTTGGCGAAACGGACTTCTGAGGGAGCACTTATGGAAACCCCACAGGAAAGCGCGGCGTCAATACAAGGGCACGAGCTGCTCAAGATAGGCCAGCCGGAGGTGGCTGCCATTGATCCGAATTTGCCGCGGCGAAAGTGGCTGTATGCCTGGCTTCTTGACCCGACGATCAGCGGCAACTACCAAAAGGGTTTTGACCGCTGGATCGGTGTGCTTATCGTGGTCAATCTGTTTGTCATGCTGTTCGAGAATGTCGCGGCGATTTACGAGCCGAACAAGCACTGGTTTCACTGGTTCGACGTTTTCTCGGTGGTCGTGTTCACGCTGGAGTACGGCTTGCGTCTTTACCTTGCGCCGGAAGATCACGAGTTTCGGGCGCGAAAAAATGCACGTCTTGCCTATGTCAAAAGCCCGTTTGCGATCATAGATTTCCTGGCGGTTGCGCCGTTTTACCTGCAGGCGCTGATTCCGGTTGACCTGCGCATCCTGCGGGCGCTGCGGCTGCTGCGCATTCTGAAACTGTTTCGTGTGCTGATTCCGGCTTTCAATGAGTTTGTGCTGGCCAACGCGGGGCGCAGCTTCCGGCAAAAAATGCACGCCCTGGTTTTCCCCGGTCCCCGCGGCGGTGCCTTACACGCCTTTTTTGACCTGTTCATCGCGTTCTGGGTGGTCATTTCGGTGATCGCGGTGGTGCTCGAATCGGTGCAGGGCATCAGCTATGTTTTGCATCTGGAGTTCATCATTCTGGACATGGTTGCCGTGACGATATTCACGCTTGAATATTGCATGCGCATGTATTGTTGCGTCGAGGAGCCCGGTTTTGAGCGGGCATTTTCCGGCCGTTTTAAACAGGCTAGAACATTCTCGGCTGTGATCGATTTTCTGGCCATCATTCCGTTCTTTCTGGAAGTGTTCCTGCACCACCTGCTCGACCTGCGATTCCTGCGGGTGTTCAGGTTATTGCGGCTGCTCAAGCTGACACGCTATACCAACGCAACGGCGACGCTGACCAAGGTGGTGGTACGCGAGTGGCCGGTGATGGGCGCATCGGTGTTCATCATGTTGCTGCTGGTCGTTCTTACGGCAAGCCTTGGGTTTTTGTTCGAGCACGATGCGCAGCCGGATAAATTTGAAAATATTCCGCAGTCGATTTATTGGGCGGTGATCACGCTCGCTTCGGTTGGCTATGGCGACATATCGCCGGTCACCCCGGCGGGGCGCATCATGACCATCATCCTCGCATTGCTGGGGATCGGCATTTTCGCGCTGCCCGCGGCCGTGCTTTCTTCGGCGTTCACCGACCAGTTGCACAAAGAGCGCGACGCCCTGCGCGGCGAACTCTATGCAATGCTTGAAGACGGCGTTATTTCCGAGGCGGAGGCGGCCATCATCAACGAAAAGGCCAAACGCCTGCATCTAACGCCCGAGGAGGTGGATGTTCTGATCGAAGAGGCAAGGGAGGCGCGCGAGATCCGTGACGATATCTCCAAATTGCCTGTGCACAAAATCGCGCAGAAGCCCGAGCACGCCATCGAGCATTACAAGTCGCTCATCAGCGAGATCAGGCAACTGGCCATCCTGACTGACAAGGCGCAGTTCGAGCTGGTTGCGCAGAGTCTGGACCGGCTTACGCCAAGCGAACTGGCCTTGTGGCGGCAGATTCATGGTGGGACGCCGCCTTGATGTCGGTTCTCAGAGCTTCCGGGGGACGCATGGCTGGGGCGGATCGGGCTGGCGGGTCCGCACCCCAAAAATCTGGGCGGCGTAAGCGCGTTGTGCTTTGCCTGATGGCGGTTTTAATGGTGTTCGGGTCCGCATCGACGATTGCGTCATCGGAATTGGGGTTCAGCTCAAGCCTTACGCCTTCTCTTATAGCGGACATGGTTGTTCGTTTCGGCCCTCTGGCAAGGCACCGACTCGCCGCCTGGGAGGACTTTGCCAGGGAGCAGCGGGGGGCGAGGAAGCGTATGCCCTCGCCTGCTTATGAGAAGGGGCAGGTGCAGGCGGTGAATAGTTACGTCAATGCCGTCCCGTGGCGTGATGACCGGTCGCATTGGGGGCAGGAAGACTATTGGGCGACACCGGCAGAAACCCTGGCCAGCCACGGCGGTGATTGCGAGGATCTGGCTATCGCAAAGTACTTTTTGCTGAAGGAAATCGGCGTTCCGATCGGGCGTATGCGTATTACCTATGTCAGGGCGGCAACAATCAAACAGCCGCATATGGTCTTGTCCTACTATCCCGAGGGCGTTGCCGAGCCGCTGATACTCGACAACCTTGACGGTGAAGTTCGTGCCGCCTCTGAGCGTCCCGACCTTATTCCCGTCTATAGCTTTAACGACGACGAGGTGCGACTGGTCGAAGGTAATCGCACCGGCCGCGCATCGCAAATACGGATGTGGCGGGGCTTTCTCGAACGTCTCGAAAAAGAGCGGGCGCGATGACATCTGCGCCGCATGGCGCCAGCGCGTTTATCGCGCCGTAATATAGAGTGGCAGCGCACCGATGCGCATGCCACTGATCCGGATATCCCGATGTGGAGCAGCAACTGGGTTGTTTGACCTGGGTCAAGGTGCGCGCGCGTGCTGCAAGCACAATGTGCCTGCGCAATGCCGGCGCCACGCCGCTGGCGTAATTGTGTTGGGGCTTGTTCCGGGTTTTGCTCTGCTCCGGACGTGTTCAATGCCTTTTGAAGCTTTGCAGCAATTTGAAGGGTCCTGATGGCCTCCTCTGCGTTAAAGGATCTATCGGTCCTTGTCCGGTCTCGTATTCCCATCGTCCTGGTCGAGACGCTTGAAGAGGTTCGCATAGTCAATTTCCTTGCTGAAGCGTCTGGCAGGGAGGGCTGGCCGCTTTTTATCTGGGCGGCAAGCGATGGGTTGAAAAAAATGCCCGAGGCCCAAGTGATGGGACAAACGGCATCGTTTCATGATGCGCTTATGCACATCAAAGAGCATTCAGACAGCGGCGTGTTCGTCATGCTCGATGCCCAGCCGTATTTGCAGGACCCATTGAATACGCGCCTGATCAGGGAAATTGCGCAGCAGTTTGTCCCGCGCGCGTGTACCCTCATTTTTGTCGGTGGAAGGCTTGAAATGGCCCCCGACCTTACCAGGTTGGCGGCGCGCTTTTCGCCGCAATTGCCTGATGCGGAGGCCATTCGCGATATCTTTCTGGAAGAGGCGTACGGCTGGCTTAGGGTGCACCCCGGGGCAACGCTGTATGACCAGAACCAGGCGCAAAATTCGTTTTTGCAGTCCATGGCAGGCATGAGCGAAGAGGATGTCCACAGGCTCAGTCTGGGGGCGATGACCGACGATGGCCGGATTTCATCGGATGACGTGCGCCGTGTTCTCG
>Ga0114978_10004421_pt1 | contig 11379 bp, 13 predicted proteins | sample S_140212_EF_Meta_FD_87027 | JGI IMG/M metagenome (GOLD analysis project Ga0114978, IMG submission 87027) | Freshwater microbial communities from Lake Simoncouche, Canada to study carbon cycling - S_140212_EF_MetaG | ecosystem: Environmental > Aquatic > Freshwater > Lake | place: Lake...
GGACAATCACGCGGCCAAAGTAATTGACCCGTTCGTGGTAAGCCCGTCGAACCATCAACAAAGCCGTTCGTGGTGAGCCTGTCGAAGCACCTCAGACCCTTCGCCAAGCTCAGGGCGAACGGTGGTTTTTCTTCAACGAACGAAGGGGCAAGCCTGCCGCGGCGGATCCGGACAATCACGCGGCCAAAGTAATTGACCCGTTCGTGGTGAGCCCGTCGAACCATCAACAAAGCCGTTCGTGGTGAGCCTGTCGAACCACGCCAGACCCTTCGACAAGCTCAGGGCGAACGGAGATTTTCTCCAGCGAGCAATCCGATACTCGTGAGCCCGCTCTCAGTCGCAGTCAAACTTGGGCACTGCCAGGCTGGTCTGCAGTTGAATCGGGTGACGTCAAGTCGCCAGGTGGAGAGCGCCACGGCAACAGATGGCGCTTAACCTTGTTTTGTTCCATGACTGATGCCATCAAGCACCAGTCGGGATACGAAGTCCCGGTACTCTTCCGTCAGCCGCTTCATGGAAGCACGCTCACCGAAGATCCCTCTCACCAGCGGCGTGGCCGTAACAAAAAATTCGGTCAGGCCGACGATCGAGAGGAACAAATAGCCAGGCTCTATTTCCCTGAACTCGCCTTGCTGGACACCTTCAAGCACCACCTGTTCCAGTTCGCGCACGCGAGTGAGGGCGCGTGCCATGTACATCTTGGCCTGGTCCGAAGATCCGTAGAACACCTGGCGCACCATCAGGTCGTTGAAGTGGGGGTCCTGCGAGAAGATGTCGAGCCAGGCGTTGACGTAGGCGGCAATCCTCTCTGCGGCGGTACTCCCTGTGACGCCGGCCATGTGGCGCGCGAAGCTATCGGTCGTTTCCGCGATCACGGCGAGCCAGACAGAATCGAGGTCGCCGAAGTAGTAGTTCACCAGCGCCGCGTCCACGCCCGCATGCCTTGCCACATCTGCCTTGGTGACATGTGAAGGATGAACCGAACGGATCAGGTCGCGAGCGGCGGTGATGATCTTCGCTTTGGAGTCTTCGCTGTCTGCGGCCGCCGGCCGGCCCTTTCGTTTGACTGGCGGAGGAGAGATTTTTTTCATGAATCTTTTATATCACGCTTTCATGAATTACTCAGGGAAATCCCCAGTGCGGCATTGTTGGCATGCAAAAGCAATTGCGCTATATTCATGCGGACATGAATTAATATGAGCGTTCCGTCCGCGTTGCCCGGCGACATTGCCGACGAATATTTCGCGGCAATGAAAGCTGCGCTGGAAGTGGGCGCGGGTCGAATGCACACCAAGGGATGTTCGGCGAACATCGCCGCCGACAAGTGCTTCTGCCAGGACATCCGCCGCCGACTGGACGCAAACGTCCGGCGGGGCAAAGCCATGAACGTCAAGACAAGTAACTGGAGGAATACAGATTGAGCATTCTAGGAATCGACGAGGCCATCCTGACTACGGCCGACATGGACGGTGCGCGCAAATACCTTCTGGATTTTGGCCTCGATGAAGCCGATGGCGGCCCGGACAGCCTGCTGTTCAACGCATTGGACGGTACGGGTGTGCGGGTCTGTGCTGATACCCGGCCGGGCCTGCCCGCCCCGGTTGCGGCAGGCCCGAACATCCGGGCTTGTATCTGGGGTGTCAGCGACGCCGCCACGATAGGCCGGTTGCGCGCCGAGCTTTCCGGTGACCGCGAGGTGCGGGAAGACCAGGACGGGACCCTCTGGGCAGAGGACGACGACGGCAATGCGATCGGCTTTCGCGTCACGCGGCGCAAGACCCTTTCACTGCAGGCCAATCCCGTCAATGTGCATGGACTGCCGCCGCAGCGCGGCCTGAACCAGGTACCGGAATTCGGCAAGGCTGTGCGCCCGGCCACTTTCAGCCATCTGGTGCTCTACACGCCGGATGCCTCGCGAATCGAAGCCTTTTATGCGAAACGGCTTGGGTTCCGTGTCACCGATCGCTTTACCGGCGCCGGCTTTTTTGCGCGCGCCGAGGGCAATGCTGAGCACCACCAACTGTTCTTCATCGAGCGCGCCAATACGCGCGGCCTTAACCATATCGCCTTCCATGTGAGCGATCACCTGGAAATGATGCTGGCCGGCAAGGCGTTCGCAGAAAAGGGTTGGGAAAGTGCTTGGGGGCCCGGCCGGCATATCTTCGGCGGCAACCATTTCTGGTACTTCAAGAGCCCATTCGGCGGCAACTTCGAATTTGACTGTGACATGGACGTGGTCGATGATTCATGGTTGCCACGCGAAGCCAAGTTCGGGCCTGAAAATGCCGCGGTTTGGGTCACCCCCTACCAAGCCAAGAAGTGAGCGAAGTCGCATGAAACTCGTCCTGTTCTCCCGCCCGGGCATGCATGTGGCAAGGCCCGGCATCCTTACCGAGGCTGGCGTCGTCGATATATCCGCCGAAGTCCCTATCGGTCACACGCCGCAGGCGACGATGGTGTGGCTCATCGATCATTTCGATCAGCTTCGCGAGCAGCTCGCCCGAGCGGCAGCCACCCGACCGGCTGCAGCGCTTGGCCAAGTGCGGCTGCTGCCACCCTTGCCTCGCCCCGGAAAGATCCTCTGCTGCATCGGCAACTACTGGGAGCATGCGCAACGTGACGCCAAGCCCCTGAATATGTTCATGAAGAATCCGGACGCGGTGGTCGGCCCCGGCGATGTCATCCGTCTGCCGGAGTTCACCGAACCTTGGGCCTTCATGCACGAGGCCGAGCTGGCTGTCGTCATCAAGGGCCCGGTGCACCGGGTACGCCGCGACAACTGGCGCGACGCGGTGTTCGGTTACACCTGTCTGATCGACGTCACAGCCCGCGGCGAAGGCCGGCGCACCTGGCCGAGCAGCGGCGCCATGAGCTGGCTGGGCAAATCCTTCGACACGTTCGCACCGCTGGGTCCCTGCATCGTGACTGCCGACGAAGTGACCGACCCGAACAATCTGCATGTGCAGTTCTGGAACGACGGGCAACTCCGTCACGACTACAGCACGGACGACATGGAGCACCCGGTACCGGAGATCGTCGAGTTCGCCAGCAACATCATGACGCTGCAATCCGGCGACGTACTGGCCTGCGGCACCAATCACGAAGGTCTGGGCTTTCTGCAGGACGGCGAAGAGGTGGAGATTTACATCCATGGCATCGGGGGCATGAAACTGCATGTGACCGATCCGCTCAAGCGCCAGTGGGAACGGGGCGTTTACCTGGGACAGGATTCGACGCATCACGATGCGGTCAAGCGCCATCGACCACTGGCCGTGCTGAATCCTGCCCGCGCGGAGGCGGGACAATGACCAGCCTGTATCGCTGCGGTCAGCACGCCGCTGTCCACCGGCTCAACCCACCCGCCAGGCAGCCCGGATCGGGCAGCTTGGTGGTCGACATGCACTGCCATGCCGTGATTCCTGCAGCCGAGGCCTTGGCGCAAGCGCATGTGCGGGCCGAGAGCGAACCCATGCTGCGCTTCGCCTCTGCGTCGACTCTTGAGGTGAACCGTCGCATGCGGGAAAGCATCCGGGAACGGATTGTCGGCGTGGGTTCGAGGTTGCAGGAAATGGACGCCCAAGGTGTCGATGTCCAGGCGATTTCGCCAGGGCCCAACCACTTTTGCTACTGGGCCGAACCGGGAATTGGCCGGGACATCGCGCGCGCGACCAACGATGGCTTGGCAGAGTTGGTCGCGCAACACCCGGATCGGCTAGTAGCCCTGGGCACCGTGCCGATGCAAGCCCCGGAACTTGCCATTGAGGAAATGAGACGCTGTGTTCGCGATCTGGGCATGCGCGGCATCGAGATCTGCACCAATGTGGCGGGCGAAGAGTTGTCAGCCGACAGATTCCGCCCCTTCCTCGCGGCGGCGGAGGAAATGGGCGTGCTGCTGTTGATGCATCCCCACGGTTTCAGCCATGGCGACCGGCTCAGGGACTATCACCTGAACAACGTGATCGGCAATCCGCTGGAAACGACCATCGCGCTGGCACAACTGATCTACGGCGGCGTCCTGGATCGACATCCTGGACTGAAGATTTGCGCGGTACATGGCGGCGGGATGCTGCCTTTCTACAGCGGGCGTTTCGACCACGCCTGGCATGCGCGCAGCGATTGCAGTGCGCAATGCAGCCACCCACCCAGCCACTACCTGCGGCAAATTTACTTCGACACGATGGTTTACGACCCTGACCAGCTTGCCTACCTGATCCGCAAGTGGGGCGCCGACCGCATCGTTCTGGGCACCGATTATCCCTACGACATGGAAGACAAGGACCCGGTCGGGATGGTCGACCAACTGCAACTCACCGCCGAAGAACGCGAAGCTATCCTCGGCGGCAATGCAGTACAACTGCTTGGCCTGCAGGAAATTCAAAGACGGAAAAGAGGCAAAGACTAGGAACTTCCAGGATCATTCCTCAGGCCTGTGCATCGCGGCGAGGCCCTCGAGGGCAAGGCCGTAGCCGAGTAGATCATGCATGCGGCGCTTGATCTCCTGGGTAAGCAGCACGCGCGTGTAGCGCCGGTTGAGTGCCGGCTGCTTCATCAACTGCCTGGCCAACTCCCAGGCGCGAGGCAGCAGCGCAGCCGGCGCGAGCACCTCATTGACCAGCCCGTAATCCAATGCCTGACTGGCCGAAACGCGCTGCCCTGTCAGCAGGAAATACCGGCCACGGTTGGTCCCCATCAAAAGCGGGAACACGACGTGCATGCCATCGCCGGGCACCAACCCACCGCTGAAATGTGCGGTGTCCTGGAACACGGTCGTTTCGCATGCGAGCACGATGTCGCAGAGCACCGGAATCTCGGCATGCCGTAGCGCCGGCCCATTGATCGCGGCAATCATCGGCACTTCAATGTTGAGCAAATTCATCTCGAGGTGCTTGCCCTCGAAGTAAAGGTGATCCCATCGGGCCGGCGTCATGCTGCCGGCGAGACGATGGCCGCCCGGCGGGACGGCGGGGCCGGAAAACTCGGTCCCGCTGCCGGTCAAGATGATGACCTGATTCGCACGGTCGCGGCCCACATCGAGAAAGGCGCGCTCAAGTTCGCCGTGAACATCGATATTCCACTGCAGCGACGCGCCCCCGGTATGCAGTCGCATCTCGAGGATGCCGTCCTCGCGCCGCATGGCGATATGTTCATAGCGGTCTGTGTAGTCGGGTTGGGTGGTCATTTTGCTTGCTCAACTTCCTGACGCGGCGCGTCCATGAGAACGAACAGCAGCCTGCAACTGTCGTCGCTCCGATTGCTCCATGCATGGTTGGTGCCGCGCTGAATCAGCACGTCTCCAACTTCCATGCGCGTCTCCCCTTCGTCCATCAAGGCCCAGACCTCGCCGGCCAGAACCACTGCATAGTCCAGCGTCTGGGTCTTGTGAAACGCGCCATGGCGCGCCTGCTGGTCCAAGGCATCTTCCGCTCCGTAGGACTTGAAGACTTCGGCCAGCTTGCCAAAGTCACGTTCCCGGTCTGGCGGCAAATCGACGATACGGAAGATCGCGCCGCCGGTGGGTGGAGGCAAGCGGAAGGGCCGCTGGGTCGGCACGATTTCGGCATTGGAAGCGGGGACGCCACGGGTCTCCCAAATCTCGTAGAACGCGTGCTTGGGGTTACCTCCGGAGAGATAGGGCTGGGCGATAGCCTCGTCCTCGACGATGCACGAACGGCCGATTGCGTTGTGGCCGGTGACGATCCTGCGGATGGGCTTCATGAGGATTCCTTGAATGGAAAGCGGCGCCGGATTGCGATGGTATTGCTGCCGGCTGGCCTCACGGCTGCGCCCCAAGCTTCATGTCGGAGCTCCGCCAGATGGCCGGTAGCGTCTCACGCAGGTGATCGTGATGCATGCTCAGCGCCGTGAAATCGGAGTGCTGCTCGCTGTTGGCGATGGCCAGCGATGCGCGCTGCGAGTAGAGGCAGCGCTCGTACCTGCGCTGCATGAAACTCTCCATCAGTACAGGCGCTGGCAACTGCCGTCCCACGAGCTCGTCGAGCACATAGGCGTCTTCCAGCGCCATGGCCGCGCCCTGGGCGAGGTGCGGCATGCCGGCATGCGCCGCGTCGCCTATCAGCACAGCGCGGCCCACGTACCAGGGCTGCGGTAGCAGCACCTGCTCGGCCGGTGAATAGACGACCTCGTGCGAAGCGTTGAGCATGTCGCGCACTGCGCCAACGTCGCCGCCATAGGGGGCCAGATATTCGCGCAAGACCCTCAGGTGCGAAGCCGGATCCATCTGGACATTAGCGGGCTCGTTGCTGACCAGAAAGAGATACATCGACTCGCCTGTCAGCGGCACCAGACCCGCTTTGGTCGCATTGGATCCGTGATACATGCCCATGAAATCCAGATTCGGCAAGCGCGGAACCGTCACGCGCCAGAACCCGAAGCCTGTGAATTGAGGCTCCCACTCATTGCCAAAGAGCAACCGTCGCAGACCCGAGCGGATGCCATCGGCGCCGACGACAAGGTCATAGCGTGCGCTGGCGCCGCCGCCGAATGCCACGTCCACGCCATCGCTATCCTGCGTCATTGCGGCGATGCTGTCGCCGGTGCGCAGTTGGGTGCCTGCCTCGAGCGCTGCACGCTCGAGAATGCCCTGCAGCGCCACGCGGGGGACGTTGTGAAAGGCAGGAATGTCAGGGCCGAGCGAGCGAGCCGCGATCGCGGACACGATCAATTTCCCGCTCTCGTCGTGATACCGGCGCTCGTCGGCCTGGAATCCCGCCGCCTGGCAGTCCTGCAACAGTGACAGCGACTGGAGCACCCGCACGGCATTGCAATGCTGGATGATTCCGACGCCGATTGCTGAAGCCTGCTGGCGCCGCTCAACGACCTGCACTTCGATGCCACGGCGCGCAAGCGCGGTCGCAAGGGCCAAGCCGCCGATCCCTGCGCCGGAGATCAAGACGCGCTTGTAGATCATGCTTTGCTTGCTCATAGCTCGATCCGGTCGGAGTTCGGTGCAGGCGCCAGCAGCCAGGGTTGCACGACGATGTTGAAGCGATGTAGTTGCGTGAGCAGGTCTTTGCCCTCCGGCGTACCGTTCAGCCAGGCAGTCCACTCGCGCCACTTGTCCAGGTTCTCATACTCGAACAGGCGCACGATGCGGTCGGCCGGGCCATTACCCTCCGGATGAGAGACCCACGAACCAACGTGGCGGCTGTAGCGCAGCCAGTGGGGAAGCGACTCGCGCTCCCAGTAGGTGTTGAACTCGGTCGGCTCGGCGACCGTTACGGTCACCATGAGAAAGACTTTGCTGCTCATGGATCAGCTCCAAAAAATACGTCCCGCATTTTATTCATGACAACATGAATTAATCAAGTAAATTCGGCGCAATACAGAACCGATTGACATATTTCACGAAGACATGAATACTCGTCCCCACTGTTCATTTGGACTTCAATGAAGCCTTTCACCATGGTCAAAGCAACAGCAGCCGCAGCGCTTTCAGTCGCGGCATTGGCGGCAAGCGCGGAATCAGACAAGCCCGCTCGCTTCGCGCCTCTCAATCCGGATCAACTCACATCCCAACAGCAGGTGCCTGCGGCCAGAATCCTTGCCGTTTCGAGCGCTGGACTAGGTGGGCCTTTCAATGTGCTTCTGCGCAGCCCGGAGCTGACGACCCGTGTGCTTGGGCTGCTCGATTACCACAACCAGACCACTTCACTGCCCAAGCAGCTGGCCGAACTGGCGATCCTGATTGAGGCGCGTATTGCCACGGCGCACTACGAATGGTGGTCACATCACAGGATTGCCATGCGCGTCGGCATGCGGCCCGAGTTGGCCGAAGCCATCCGCCAGGGCCGTAGGCCGGTGAACATGAGCGAGGTCGAGGCGGTGGTTTATGACGTAACGACCGAGCTCGCATTCACCCAGCGCTTGACGGATCAGACCTTCGAGATGGCCAAGCTGCTGCTGGGCGAGCAACAGCTCGTGGACCTTGTTGTCCTTGTCGGAAGCTACCGAATGGTGTCCCTCGTGCTGAATGCGGGGGAAGTCGGCATACCCAAGGACGCGGTCCCGACAATGGCGAGTATTTCCGAGGCTGACTTGCGCGCCGGACTGCTTTCGCGCCAGTGAAGCTGGACCGGTTTGTGGTGAGCTTGTCGAACCACGCCAGACCCTTCGTCGCTTCAACCTTGAGGGGCTATGTCCCGAACCGCATTGCAGGTATGCAGCCCGCAAATCTTGGCGCTCACATGCAAATCACCTAAGCTCCAAAGCAAGCTTGCGCAGGCCCTATCGTCATCCTGGGCATTGTGTGGGCGCCACTTCAAACGGGGCTGGAAAATGAGTTGCTTTCGCTCGACGTCAGATGGATTTGCGGATTGGCCCGGTGCCCAATCAAAGTTCAGGGTATTGCTCATATCCGCTTTCAAGCAACCGATTTCGGGCATATGCGCGCACCCTTGATCGACGAGTACTCGGACTGTGACTTCCTTGTGGTGGGGCTCGGGCCGGTGGGCGCGATGCTCACGGCCTTGTTGGCCAATGACGGCTGGCGGGTGCTTGCAATCGATCGCGATGCGCAGGCGTTTCCGCTGCCCAGAGCAGCCGGTGTCGACCATGAAGTGATGCGGGCATTTCAGCGACTGGGCATCAGCGACAAGATCTTGCCCCACACCTGTTGCACTCGCTATTACGCCTTTGTCAATGCAGCGGGCGAAACCTTGCTGGAGTTTGATCGTAAAGAACCCAGCATTTCTGGATGGCAGGGCAACTACACGTTTTATCAGCCGGCAGTAGAGCAAGCGGTGCGCGACCTGCTTGCGGGTCACAACAACGCAACCCTGAAATTGTCCACCCGACTGTTGGATTTTGAGCAGGATGAAGGCGGCGTCACAGCACAACTGGGCAATACAGCCGATCCGCAAACGGGCGTCAAAACCACTGAAGTTCGTGCACGCTACCTGATCGGCTGCGACGGTGCGTCCAGCACAGTGAGGAAACATTGCAACATCGAACTGCAGGATTTCGGATTTGACGAACCCTGGCTGGTCGTCGATACCTTTACAGAGCACGGGCGCACATTGCCCGAGCGTAATTTGCAGGTGTGCGATCCCTTGCGGCCCACGACCTTTCTTCGGCTCGGGCCAGGTCGTTACCGCTGGGAATTCATGATCCAGCCAGGAGAAGGCCTTGACGCGGTATTGTCAGATGACAGCGTTGCATCCTGGATTGCGCCATGGATTGATCCCGGAAAACTGACGATAGAGCGGAAAGCGGTCTATCGTTTTCACGGGCTGCTGGCGCGCAAATGGCGCCGGGGTCGGGTCCTCCTGGCCGGCGATGCAGCGCACCAGATGCCGCCTTTTGCGGGGCAAGGCTTGTGTTCTGGTGTCAGGGATGCACTGAACCTATTCTGGAAACTCACCGAGGTTTTGAGCGAACGGGCCGACGCAAGCCTGCTTGATAGCTATGAAATCGAACGTTCGCCCCATGTCCAGGCGATCATTGAAGAGGCGATTCGCATGGGACGCATCGTCTGCACGCTTGATCCCAAGCAGGCGCAGCAGCGTGACGCGACGATTCGCCGCGAGGTGGCAGCTGGGCGCCCTGGAATATCGATGAAATTCCCGACCATGAGCCGTGGCTATCTCGTCGCCTCTACGAATGGCGCCGGGCAATTGTTCCCCCAGCCCTGGGTGAGCATCACAACCGAAGCCGGCTTGACGCAAACCTTGAGGCTGGATGATTTTCTGGGCTTGGGCGCGGTCATGATTCGCAGGCCTGGGGACTCAAGTGGCGTTACTGAAACCCCCGGGCGGCGTGATTCGGATGCCGATGTGGCGCGCGTGGCTTTCTCGCTGGGCGTCGAACTCGTTGACCTGGCTTCACACAGATTCTTGCCCTTTGCCGACACCTTGTTGAAGTGGCTGAATGAGCGCCATGCGCCCTCTGTATTGATTCGTCCGGATCGCTATGTTTTCGGCACAGGTTCATCCACTGACCTGTTGCAGCAATATGCCGCAATGCGGTCGGCATCCGGGAACACCCATTGAGTCCCACCCTTTTGATTCATCTGGAAAACACAATATGACTGAAATCGCCACCCCCAGCGCCGAAGCAAATCCTGAGCTCGATTACGACAGCATTTGGTCACACCTGATGCAGCTTGATTTCCGTCAGACCTGGGTCTCGGCGGGTGGCATCAATACGCGTTATGTGCAAGCGGGTTCACCCACAGCACCAACCCTGCTTTTGCTGCATGGCATTGGTGGCAGTTGGGAGTGCTTTTGCGCCAACATTGGCGCTTACTCAAAGCATTTCAATGTTCTTGCCCTGGATTTGGTAGGGGCCGGTTTTTCCGACAAGCCTGAACAGCCAGCCTATGAAATCCATGACTATGTGCGCCATGTAGCGGCATTTCTCGACGCCTTGAACGTCGATCAAGTGTCGATTTTTGGTGTCTCGATGGGGGGCTGGATTGCCACCCGTTTTGCCCATACTTACCCTCAGCGAGTCAGGCACCTCATTCTTTGTGCAGTCTCGGGCCTGACAAGGCCGCCCGCTGCCAATTTGCCAGCCATCAACAGCCTTCGCAACGACCGAATGGCAGCGATTGACGACCCGAGCTGGGCACGCGTCAAGAATGTTTTCACTGATCTGATTCATGACGAGAAAAAGCGCATTCCGGATTTCATCAAGGTACGGCAAACCGTCTATCGCCTGCCTGAAATGAAGGCATCGATGCGGCGTATTCTGGCCTTGACTGAAAACGACATGTTCGCCAAGAGTGCCATTGCCGATGACGAATGGCGCAGCATTCAGACCCCGACCTTGTTGGTGGGATCGAATAACGACAGCGAGCATTTCAAACGCAACATCACCCGTGCAGCGGCCTTGTTGCCGCATGCCACCCGGGTCGACATGGATGGCGTTGCACATTGGCCCCAGTTCGAGGACTGGCAGGGTTTCAATCAGCTGAGCTTGAAGTTCCTGCTTTCATGAGTCGCTGACTGGCAATTGCGGCTGCTCGAGCAGAGAGCCGCTGATGGTGAGCCTGTCGAACCACGCTGTCAGGCCCTTCGACAAGCTCAGGGCGAACGGGGGATTTTCTTCAGCGAGCCAACGGGCAAGCCTGCCGCGCCGGACCCCGATAACCGCGCGGCCGGAGTAATTGACCCGTTCGTGGTGAGCCTGTCGAACCATCTTCCTGTCCGTTCGTGGTGAGCTTGTCGAACCACGCTGCCAGACCCTTCGACAAGCTCAGGGCGAACGGGGAGTTTTCTTCAGAGAGCGAACGGCCACGCCTGCCGCGCCGCACCCCTATCACCGCGCGGCCGGAGTAGTTGACCCGTTCGTGGTGAGCCTCTTGAGCTATCAACAAACCCGTTCGTGGTGCGCATGGCGACCCACGATGCCAGACCCTAC
>Ga0114978_10004422_pt1 | contig 11378 bp, 9 predicted proteins | sample S_140212_EF_Meta_FD_87027 | JGI IMG/M metagenome (GOLD analysis project Ga0114978, IMG submission 87027) | Freshwater microbial communities from Lake Simoncouche, Canada to study carbon cycling - S_140212_EF_MetaG | ecosystem: Environmental > Aquatic > Freshwater > Lake | place: Lake...
CAGTCAGCGTCGCCTCGCTTAGCCAGCGTAGCGGCTAATTGTGCGGAAATGTCATCGGCTCCGGCCTCGTGCCATTCGTTTTGTCGACTCAAACCTGCTAAACAAAAACTAGGGTTTTCATTCGCTGCAGTGGCTGGGCTGACTGGCATGATGGCGCTGGTTTATTTTTGTTCCAGAAAATTACGCTACCGGACAGAATGCAAAGCACTCCAGCCCATCACTTACGCCGACTGCTGGCGACCCAGCAGACCGTCATGCTGCCCGGCGTGGGTGACGCGCTCGGGGCTTTGCTGGCGCAGGAAGCCGGTTTCCCGGCCGTCGCGATCTCGGGTTATGCAGTGGCAGCCTCCCTGGGGTATCCGGACATCGGCCTGGTGACGATGAGCGAAACGGTCGAATGCGCAGCGCGGATTGCCGCTTCGGTGCAGATCCCGGTGATTGCCGATGCCGACAATGGCTATGGCAACCCACTCAACGTCCGGCGTACGGTGCGCGCGTTGGAAGCCGCTGGTGCCGCCGGTTTCTATCTGGAAGACCAATGTTTTCCGAAGCGCTGCGGCGGCTTGCCCGGCGTTGAACTGGTGACAGAGCAGGAGATGCGCGCCCGCTTGCGTGCGGCGCTGGACGTCAGGCGTGACCCTGAAACCGTGCTGATTGCCCGCACCGACGCTTTCAACAGCGTTGGTGGATTTGGCGAGGCGATCCGGCGCGCCTGTATCTACAAGGACGCAGGTGCGGATGTCATCATGGTCCACGGGCTGCGCACGGTCGCAGAGCTCAGGGCGGCCCGGCTTGCTATCACCGGCCCGATGATGCTCACCATCGGCAGCCGTACCGACATTCCGCTTGAGACCTTGCAGGAGATCGGGATCCAGCTCGTCATGTACCCGCTGACGCTACTGCGCTCGAGCGTTGTCGCAATGCGCCGGAGTCTGGATCAGTTGCGACGAGACGGCGGCATCGATCACGATACCGACGATATGGTTTCGATGCCCGAATTGCACAAGCTCGTTGGCGCAGAACGCTACAACGCGTTGAGCCAGCGTTACGCAGCTGACAAGGAAGATTGAATGGGCCAGACGATTGCGGAAAAAATCCTCGCGCGAGCATCAGGGCGCGAGCGCGTCACGCCAGGAGAGATCATCTGGGCCACGCCCGACGTCGTGATCAACCACGACCACAATTTCCCGCGCTATCTTGGCGCGCTTGAAAAAATGGGGCGCAAGGGTGTCGCTGCCCCTCACAAGCAGATCGTGACGATTGACCACCGACCCTATTCGGACGACCTTGCGGTGGTGCGCGCGCGTCAGCAGATGCGCACGCTGGCGCGAGAAGGGGGAATCTCGCATTTCTTCGATTTGGGGAATCACGGCATCAGCCACAACGTGCCGATTGATCAAGGCCTGGTGAAACCGGGACAGCTCGTCATCGCCAGCGATTCAAGGGCTCCAGCCCTGGGCTGCATCGGAGCCTTGTCCATCGCCTTGGGTCAGGGTCAGCTGACCGTGCTCGTCACGGGACAGGCCTGGCTGCGAGTGCCCACGACGCTCAAGATCAACATTACGGGCAAACCCCGGCAGGGTGTGATGAGCCGGGATATTGCGACTTGGGTTGCTGCGGCGATTTCTGACAGTCGTGGCGACTACCGCGTGCTGGAGTTCTATGGGGACACCATCGATGCGTTCAGTATTGATGAACGCCATACCTTGTGCAATGTTTGCGTTGACATCGGCGTCAAGGGCGCCATCGTTCCGCCGGACCAGAAGGTGGCCGACTATCTTGAACGCTTCGGACATCACGCGGACTGGGTTGTCAGCGATACCGATGCTTTCTTCGAGGAGGAGATCAGTTTCGATATTACCGATCTCGAGCCGCAAATCGCGTTGCCCCCTGACCCGATGAATATCGTGCCAGTGACGCAACTGCTGGGGCGCAAAGTCAATCAGGTCTTCATTGGGTCGTGCATCGGGGGAAAAATGGAAGATTTGCGGGCAGCGGCTCAAGTGCTGAAAGGGCACCAGTCGCACCCGGATGTCCATTTGCTGGTGATTCCTGCCACGGCGGAAATTCACCGCCAGGCGCTTGCGGAAGGCTTGATGGAAATCTTTTCAAAGGCCAATGCGAACATCGCCGTTGGCGCTTGCGGGCCCTGCTACGGGACGATCGCGCCGTTGTCGGACGAGGAGGTTTGTGTGGCCACCAGCACCCGCAACGAAAACGGTCGCATGGGCAGTCCGACCGCCACCATCTTGCTGGCGAATGCCGCTACGGCGGCCGCCGCTGCCATCCGCGGCGTGGTCGCCGATCCGCGTGAATTTCTGGCCTGATGGGGACGAAGTTGGTACCAACACAAACATTCACCAAAGCCGGACGTGCCTGGGTGTTCGGCGACGATGTCTTGAATGACGGCGGCATCGCCAGCTTGGACATGGTGCGTCAATTCATCTACGACCCGAAGATCCTGGCGACCGAATGCATGCGCGCCTTGAGCCCGAGTTTCCCAGAGCAGGCAAGGCCCGACGACATCGTCTTCGCTGGCAAGAACTTCGGCAAGGGCCAGATGCATATCACCGGCCCCTTGTCCTTGAAGGGCGTTGGTGTCGGGCTGGTTTGCGAGTCGGTGACGCGTGGTTTTTTCCGGCTTTCCGTGAGTGCCGGATTGCTGATGCTGCCGTTTGTGCCGGGTATTACCGAGAAAGTGCTCGACGGCGACCCGGTCGATGTCAACTTCCGCTCCGGCCGGATAGAAAACCGGCGAACCGGGGAAATCATTCATGCCCAGCCGATGCCTGATTTCGTCTGGGAGATTTTGAGTTTCGGCGGCGAGCGGGAATGGCTTGCCGCGAAATACGGTTCGGCCGATGCGCCAGCAGCGAAATAAATTCAGCCCAAGGGACGACAAATGATCAGCGCAAAGAGACAAATCAGGCGGTTGCTCGCCATGGGGCTTGCGGTTTCGGCTTTGTTCAACTTACCTGCGGTTTCGGCGGCAGACTCCAAGGACATCGGTGTGGCACGAGCCTGGCTCAAGCAGAATGTGCCGGGCCTGCCCGACGAAGTTTTGACCGCCGCGGCGCAGGAAGGCGAGGTGATGCTTTACTGCCTGGTCTCGAGTTGTCCGCAGCAACTCGCTGATGCATTCCAGCAGACTTTTCCGTTCATCAAGGTGCAGGTCTATCGAGCCTCGGGTGGCGCTTTGGCCGAGAGGTTCGCCGCAGAAGCAAGAGCCGATCGCAAAATCGCTGATGTGGTGATGAACTCGAGCGCGATCGTGCTTGACCGCTTCACCGCCGAGGGTCATTTGATGAATTGGACCCCGCCCAACGGCGATATGGTGCCGAAAGCCTACAGGCGCGATGGCTACTGGTACGGGATCGGTTTGCTTTATATGGGGCTGGCCTGGAATACCGACAAGGTCACGCCCGAGCAGCAGAAATGGCTCGAGAACGTTCAGTCATGGAAGGACATCGCCAACCCTGTTTTCAAAGGCAAGACGGCGCTCACCCATGTGCGTGCCGGGGGGACGGCCCAGATCGTCTATTACCATTTGAAAGAGACGGTCGGCAGCAACTATCTGCAAAATCTCAAGACCAATCTGGAGCCGGTGATCTTCGACAGCATCAACACGCTGAACGAGCGTCTGGTGTCTGGTGAGTATGCCTACACGCCCTTGGGGCCAATCGACATCGGCGTTCTCAATGACCTGCTCGGCCGGGGTGCCCCGGTGGGGTTCCATTTTCCGGAGCCGGGCATTGCGCTGGCTTATGCAGCGGGGATCTCCAAGCGCGCGCCCCATCCGAATGCGGCGAAGGTCTTCGCTGCCTGGTCTGCCAGCCTTGCCGGTCAGGCGGCGTTTGTCAATGGCGTCGGGTTGGCGCCGATGCGCAGCGATGTTGTGGACAAGAGGCCGATCGCGAGCAGCAGATACTACAAATTGCCCAAGACCGTTTACGCGGCTGACTGGAAAGAAATCGACAAGAGCATGGGTCAAATGACGGCCGACTTCAAGCGCGTGTTCAACAACTGATTTGAACCGGCACATCGCGTGACATCGGCTACCGAACTCACCGCAGGAGTTCCGTTGTTGCCCGCTCGGCCCTGGCGGTCTGGGGCTTCGGCCAGGATTTTTTTCATCGGCCTGGTGCTGGCGGTGATCCTGCTGATCGCGGTGCCGGCGCTGGCCCTGCTGATTGGATCGCTTTGGAACGTCGCGCCGGGAGCCAGTGGCGGCAGTTTCACGGTTTCAAACTACGAAGAATTGCTGGGCAGTCTGCGTTTCTGGACGCTGATGTTCAACTCCTTGCTGGTCGGCGTCAGTACTGCTGTGGTCGCCGGACTGATCGGTTTGAGCCTGGCATGGTTGTTCGTTCGTTCCGACTTGCCCCATGCGGCCTTGTGGCTCAACCTGCTGACGGTGCCGCTTTATCTGTCGCCGTTGATGCTATCGCTGGCCTGGATCGCCCTGGCAGCACCCCGCGTCGGCTTCATCAACGCGGTCTGGAATCACTGGACCGGGATGGGTAATCTGGTCAACGTCTATTCGGTCCGTTTCATGGTCTGGATCCTGGCTTCGCATCTGGCCCCCTATGTGTTCCTGAGCCTGATCGGACCGTTGCGCGCGATGGACGCCTCGCTCGAAGAGGTTTCGCTGACCTTGGGCGGCAGCGCCTGGCGAACTTTCCGCAAGGTCACATTGCCCCTGCTTTGGCCGGCCCTGCTGGCAAGCGGCATCATGGTGACGATTTTGGCGGCGGAAAACTTTGCGGTACCCACCTTGCTCGGGCGCCCGATCAACTTCAGTACGGTGCCGTCCGAGCTCTATCTCTGGCTGAGTTACGAGCCCACCCAGCCTAATCTGGCCGCCACCGCGGGCACGATTTTTCTTCTCTTGAGCTTGGCCGGCGTGATGCTGTACCGCCGTGTCATCCGCAATGCTGAACGCTATCAGACCGTGGTCGGCAAGCCGAAACCAGCCCGGCAGGTGGCGCTCGGGCGTGCCCGCAAGTATGTGATTGCCTTGCTGCTGCTGTATTTCCTGATCGCGGTTGTCATCCCGGTCGCAGCCCTGCTACTGGGCTCTTTGCTGAGCTTCATGACACCGAACATCAGTTGGTCCAGCTTCACGCTTGAAAACTACCGCCAGGCTTTCAGGGGCAGCAATCTGAGCGGCCTCTACAACAGCCTGCTGCTCAGCGTCGGGAGCGCGACCGCGCTGGTGCTTTTCGGTGCGGTGATCGCTTATTCGGCCACAAGGGGCAAGTCGGTCTTCAAGGGCAGTCTGGATTATCTAAGCCTGACCGGTGCGGCCGTGCCCGGCATCGTTCTCGGCATCGGCATGTTGTGGACCTATGTAGGGCTGCCGATTGGTATCTACGGCAGCATCTGGATCCTCTTGATCGCCTATCTGGCGCGGTTCCTTGGCCATGCGGTGCGTACCTGTGCGAGCAGCATGCTGCCGATTTCCAGCGAATTCGAGGAAGCTGCCCAGATGCTGGGGCAAGGGGTAGTCGGCCGATTCCGCAGGATCGTCCTGCCCTTGATTTCACCGGCGCTGGTTTCGACCTGGATTCTGATGTTCATTTTTACCTTGAACGAAGTCAGCTCGACGATCCTTCTGTATTCGCCCAATACGGTGACGCTGTCAGTGCTTGCCTGGCAGTCGATGCAGATGTATGGGGCGATGCAAGGTTTTGTCTTCATGCTCGTGCAGGCCTTGATGGTGTTTGTGGCGCTCGGCTTGATGACCTGGCTGGTCCGGCGCTCCGGCAGTCCGGTGAATGTCCCCCGATGAGGTCTTGTCCATGAGTTTTGTATCGGTCAGCAATCTTTGCAAGCAGTTCGGTCGCGAGACGGTTCTGCGCGGGCTCGACCTGGAAGTTGCCAGCGGCGAAATCGTCGCTCTGCTGGGCCCGAGCGGTTGCGGCAAGACCACGACCTTGCGCTGCATCGCCGGTCTTGAGCAACCGGACTCTGGACGTATCGTTGTCGGCGACCGAGTGATGTGCGACATCGCTGCCGGCATTCTGGTGCCGCCTGAACAGCGCGCCATCGGCATGATGTTCCAGTCCTATGCGGTCTGGCCCCACCTGAACGTGTTCGAAAATGTCGCCTATGGCCTGCGTGTCAAGGGCTTGCGCGAAGCAGAGATTGCCGCTCAGGTCGAGCAGGCTTTGACGACAGTCGGTCTGAACCATCTGGCGAGCCGCTATCCCTCGACACTCAGCGGCGGTCAGCAGCAACGCGTTGCGTTGGCGCGAAGTCTGGCCCCAGGCCCCACCTTGCTGTTGATGGACGAACCGTTGAGCAACCTCGATTTGAAGCTGCGCGAACGGATGCGACTCGAGTTGCGCGATCTGCTCAAGGAACTCGGGCAGACCGCGATCTATGTCACCCATGACCAGGCCGATGCGATGGTGATGGCGGATCGGTTGGTGTTGATGAATGAAGGGGAGATCGCCGAGGTCGGGGCGCCCCGCGATGTCTACAACCATCCCAAAACGGCCTTCGGCTCCGACTTCCTGGGTTCGACGAATCTGCTCGATTTCAACGCAATGCAAGACGACGGCGCGCGCATCTTTGGCTGCCTGGCGCAAGGGCGCTTGTTGCAAGTGGCCAAGTCCTCGGGCGGGCTTCGTTATGCGATCCGACCCGAGCATATTGCCGTCGGGCGTGAGCCATTGCCGCAATGGCAGGCCAATGTTCTCAGGGGCAGCGTGCACAAGGCGGTGTTCCTGGGCAATGTCAGCTATTACAAAGTGGACTGCGATGGACTGATGCTGCTTGTCCAGGGTCAGTCAGAAGATTTTGCGGTCGGCGACCCGCTGCTGCTGCATCTACCGCCGGACTGGTTGCAACCGGTCCTTTGAAGGGGCTTTGATGAATTGTTGTGCTATCCAATGAGCAATTCCGATGACACCAGCGCAGCGCGCAAGGCTTTCCAGCAGTTGTTGCAGGCGGGAGGCTTGGATGCCGCTGCTGGCGAAGGCGTTTTATTCACCGGGAATGATCCAGTCTTTCCCACGCCTTACCGCATCGGCGCGGCGGGCGCCGGTGCCGTCGCAGCGGGAGCGGCAGCCTCCGCAGGTCTTTGGACGCTGCGCACCGGCCGCAATCAGCAGATCGCTGTCGATGTGGCTGCTGCTGCGGCATCGCTGCGTGGGCATAAATACATCACCGTCAACGGCGTCAATCCGCAAACACGTGAGGCAGTCACCCGCTACTACCAATGCGAGGACGATCGATGGATCTACCTGCATTGCAATTTCCCGCATCTTCGCGAGCGCAACCTGCGTGTCGTCGGTGCGGTTGCCGATCCGGTTGCCGTCGCAAAAGCGGTGTCTCGCTGGACCGGGGAAGAACTCGAGGAGGCGATCTTCGCTGCGGGCGGTTGTGGCGGCATGGCGCGCACGGCGGCCGAATGGGCGGCTCATCCGCAAGGTGCTGTGGTCGCCGACTCGCCGATGCTTGAAATCTATCGAATCGGCGATGCACCACCGCAGGCCTTGCCGGCTGGCGATCGGCCATTGGCCGGTATCCGGGCGCTCGATTTCACCCGTGTCATCGCGGGCCCTTTCTGTACGCGGGTGCTTGCCGAGCATGGCGCTGACGTGATGAAAGTGTCGCGGCCCGACTTGCCGAATTCCGGCGCGCTGGACATCGAGACCGGTATCGGCAAGCTCTCGACCTACCTTGACCTGCGTGAGCCCGCCCAAGCAGAGCGTCTGCGCGAGCTGGTTTCCAGCTGCGATATTTTTGTCAACGCCTATCGTCCGGGCGCATTGGCTTCGCATGGATTTGGCCCGGCATCGCTTGCAGAGATGCGGCCCGGCCTGGTCTATGTGACGCTCAGCGCATGGGGCCATGTCGGGCCCTGGAAGGACCGCCGAGGGTACGACACGGTGGTCCAGGCGGTCAACGGCATGGCGGCAAGATCGGCGGTGGATTCGATTCCGACGCAATTACCGGTCGCTGCAATTGACTATGTCAGCGGCAACATCATGGCCTTCGGTGCGATGGTGGCTCTAGCGCGTCGCGCGACAGTCGGTGGCAGCTGGGCGGTGAGGGTTTCACTCGCGGCTGTCGGCGCTTGGATCGCCCGGCAGGGCATGGTCGACGATCAGCAATTCGCATCTGCTCCTGCCGAGCTGCCGGCAGCGACTCTGGCAGGCCTGATGCGCGAGATCAGCAGCCCCTTTGGTCATGTCAGCTATTTGGGGCCGGTTGCGCAGATGTCGGAAACTCCGCTCGGGTCGCAGCTGCCACCTTTGCCGCTGGGTGTGTCCGAGGCCCGATGGCCTTGACTACGGCGCTTTCGCCGGGCCTGCCCGAGGCGACTCCCAACTCGGCTGGCAATTCTTTGCCGCGCTTGAAGGCTCCCGCAGATGCATGCGACACGCATTTGCATATCGTCGACGGTCGATTTCCGCTGGCAGTGCCGGCGGGGGTACGCTATCAGCGAATGGCTGCTGCCGATTACCGGTTGTTGCAGCGCCGGCTGGGATTGACGCGCGCGGTCCTGGTGCAGCACAAGGCTTTCGGGACCGACAACAGCTGCTTGCTCGACGCGATGCTGCAGCTCGGCGCCAGCGTCACGCGCGGCATTGCCGTCGCCCACCCTGAGGTCAGTGACCGGGAGTTGCGCCGGCTGGACGCAGCGGGCGTGCGCGGCTTGCGCTTCAGCCTCTGGAATCCGCTGGATGCCGTGACCACCATCGAGATGGTCATCCCCTTGGCGCGACGTATCCACGAGCTGGGCTGGCATGTTCAATTGCATATGTCGGGCGAGCAGATTGCCGCCCATGCCGGCCAATTCAAGGCGATTCCCTGTCCGATTGTCTTCGACCATATGGGTCGGCCCGATCCGCTCCGGGGAACTGCAGACCCGGCATTCGCGGTCATCCTGCAGCTTCTCGACCAGGGTCGGGCCTGGGTCAAGCTGTCGGGGGCTTATCTGAATACAGCCTCGAATTCCCGAGGCTATGCGGACGCCAGCGCCGTCGCTCGTGCCTATGTGCAGGCGGCGCCGCAGTTCATGCTCTGGGGCAGCGATTGGCCGCATGTCACCGAGTCCGAGAAGCCTGACGATGCTGTCCTGTTTGATCTGCTGTCGGACTGGTCGCCAGGCGCAGCCCTGGCGGACGTCCTTGTGCATAACCCGGCGCGCCTGTATCGGTTTTGAAGCGATGGTTGAAGGGAAGTGCAGGCCTGTACCTGAAGGACTGAAGAGATTGTTTCGGGTCAGCCCTTGTCTCTCGGCGTTGACGATGCCCGCCCATGTCGCCGCCGGTACCAAGGGGGGCGTTCCGGCGGCAAGGTCACGCGCATGCCTGGCAGGCGATCGGCATCCATTTTCTGGAACATTTCGAGCAGGAAATCGATCATCAAGCGCACACGCGGCAGTCGGCGCTGGCTGGCGCGGTAGAGCAGGTTGATCGGCGGGGCATGGCGCGACTCCCATTCGATCAGCGCGGGCACGAGTAGCCCGGCTTTGATCGCGTGCAAAACCGAAACATCGGTGAATCGCGCAACACCGAGCCCGGCAATCGCGGCATCGAGGATGACATCCCGGTGGTTGCTGACGAGCCAGCCGTTGACGGTGACAGCTTCTTTGACACCGCCAAACTCATGCGCCCAGTAGTCAATGACCGTGCCTTCCTGGTCGCGGAACAGCAGGCAGGGATGGTTTGCGAGGTCGCGGATGCGCGTCGGCATGCCATGCGCTGCCCAGTAAGCCGGTGACGCACAGATGAACATGCGGGTATTGACGAGGCGCCGGTGGATCAAACCAGGATGCTCGGGCCAGCCATAAAGCACTTGCAGTTCGGACAGCTCGGCATCAGCGGCCGAAGGCTTGTCGACCGTGCGAATGTCGATCTCGATGTCGGGGTAGCGTTGATGGAATACCGGCAACATGGGCACGATGCAATGCTGGGAAATGATGGCGGGTGCACCAATCACCAAGGTGCCAAGGGGGCGCGATGCAGCGCCGCGCAAGGCGTCGTCTGCGGCCGCGAGTTGGCGCACAAGCGGCTGGCAAGCGTCGAGGTAAGCCGAGCCATCGGCTGTCAGGGTGATGCCCTGTACCGTCCGCTCGAACAGCTGGGTGCTGAGACTCTTTTCGAGCGAGCCGATCAGCCGCGCGATGGCGGGAACGCTGACATCGAGTTCGCGCGCAGCCCCGGAAAAGCTGCGTGCTTCGGCGGAAGCGATGAAGTATTGAATGGCTCGGAGTTTGTCCACGGCAACATTGAAGGAAGCAGTTGAGGGGTATACAACAAATAGTTTAAATGGACTTTGCTTCAAATGAGGTTTCGCAGGGGCGCAGGAAAAAATAGACTCGCGCCATGGAAATATGGACGGAGAAAAATCAATGATCACCCTCGGCAGCGACATCGGTGGCACCTTCACCGATTTCGTCGAAGTCGACGAATCGAGTGGCCGCGTCGAGGTTTTCAAATGCCTGACCACGCCCGAAGACCCGTCTCTGGCGATCGAAATCGGTGTGTCCGAGCTCACCCGGCGCCAGGGCCGAACTGCGTCGGCCATCGACGTCATGATCCATGGCACCACCCTGGTGATCAATGCCGTGATCGAACGCAAAGGGGCGAAAACAGGCTTGATCACCACCCGGGGCTTTCGCGATGTGCTCGAAATCGGCCGCGAGAAGCGATTCGATGCCTATGACCTGCAGATCGAATTTCCCGCACCCTTGGTGCCCCGCTACCTGCGCATGGAAGTGACGGAGCGACTGCATGCCAGTGGTCTTGTGCTCGAGCCGCTCGACGAAGCCACGGTCCGCATGGCGGTCGACGGGCTGAAGGCGCAGGGTTGCGAATCGATTGCAGTCTGTCTTTTGCATTCCTACGCCAATCCCGCGCATGAGCGGCGCATCGGCGAGTTGGTGCGGGCCATCGCGCCCGATGTGGCGATCACCCTGTCCAGCGACGTGCTGCCCGAGATGAAGGAATACGAACGCACCACCACCACGGTGCTGAATGCCTATGCCAAACCGGTGACAGCGCGTTACCTCACCCGACTTGAAGAACGTGTGAAGACCTTGGGCTTCAGCGGCGAGTTGCTGCTGATGCAGTCCAGCGGCGGCATCAACTCGGTCGGATTCGCGCGCGAATTCCCGGTACAGATCATTGAATCGGGCCCCGCTGCCGGAACGCTCGGGGCCGCGCATTTCGCCCGGCTCGCCCATCTCGACAAGGTGCTCGCGTTTGACATGGGGGGCACGACAGCCAAACTCGCCCTGGTCGAAAACGGCAAAGCCCTGCGCACCAACGACTTTGAAGTGGCGCATGTGCACCGCTTCAAACCCGGCAGCGGTATTCCCGTGCGCATTCCGGTGGTCGACCTGATCGAGATCGGCGCCG
>Ga0114978_10004423_pt1 | contig 11378 bp, 9 predicted proteins | sample S_140212_EF_Meta_FD_87027 | JGI IMG/M metagenome (GOLD analysis project Ga0114978, IMG submission 87027) | Freshwater microbial communities from Lake Simoncouche, Canada to study carbon cycling - S_140212_EF_MetaG | ecosystem: Environmental > Aquatic > Freshwater > Lake | place: Lake...
AATCTAAATAAAAAACAAATTGTTAGCAATAATCTTGGTTTAGATCTACCCTATCTATTAAACCAAACACCATCTGTTGTAGTTAATTCGGACGCTGGAAATGGAATTGGATATACAGGAATCAGAATAAGGGGTACCGATGGAACAAGAATCAACGTTACCTTAAATGGAATACCTTACAACGATGCTGAAAGCCAAGGTACTTTTTTTGTTGATCTTCCAGATTTTTCATCTTCTGTAAATAGTATTCAAGTTCAAAGAGGAATCGGTACTAGTAGCAATGGAGCTGGTGCATTTGGGGCTAGCATCAATCTTTCTACGAATGAGGTCAATGATACTGCCTATGCTGAATTCAATAATAGTGTTGGTTCCTTTAATACAATGAAAAATACCCTCAAATTTGGAACTGGAATATTTAATAAACATTTCACTATTGATGGTAGATTAAGCAGGATTAGTAGTGACGGATATGTAGATAGGGCTTCATCCAATCTTAAGTCATTTTATTTTAGCAGTGCATATATTGATAAAAAATCATCCCTTCGCATCAATATATTTTCAGGAAAAGAAAAAACATATCAATCTTGGTATGGGATACCAGATAGTAAGTTGACTACAGACAGAACCTTTAATTCGGCTGGTCAAGATCATCCAGACAAACCTTATGAAAATGAAACGGATAATTATACACAAACTCATTACCAACTTTTTTACAATAACAAACTAAGTAATTACTGGAGGACAAATGTAGCCGTATTTCTTACTAAAGGTGCTGGATACTACGAGCAATATAAAGCAAATCAAAATTTATCTAAATATGGAATTCCTGATTTCCATTCCGGTAGCCTAATAATAACTGAATCTGATTTAATAAGACAGTTGTGGCTAGATAATAATTTCTATGGAAGTATCTTTTCGTTTCAACTCAATAAAAATAAGTCACAATTAATAATTGGTGGTGGTTTAAATAAATATGATGGTAAAAATTTCGGAAAGGTTATTTGGACAAAGGTTCAACCTTCAGTTAATTCAAATTATCAATGGTATAACCATGCTGCCTTCAAAAATGACTTTTCTTTATATACCAAATGGACTCATCAAATTTTTGAATATTGGCAAAGTTTCCTTGATATACAATTTAGAAATGTCGATTACACTATTAGTGGGTTTAGAGACAATCCAAATCTTTTAATTCATACGAATTATAATTTTGTAAATCCTAAAGCTGGTTTGACTTTCACCAAAGATAATTGGCAGGCTTTTTTATCCTTTGCAATGAGTTCGAAAGAGCCCAATAGAGATGATTTTGAAGCAGGTAAATTATTGCAGCCAAAATCTGAAAAATTACAGGATTTTGAATTGGGGGTTGAAAGAAAAAGTAAAATAATAAATTATGGTGCCAATTTATATTTTATGAATTACAAAGACCAGCTTGTGTTGACTGGTAAAATTAATGATGTAGGAGCTTATACAAGAAGTAATATTGCAAAAAGCTATCGAGCTGGAATTGAAATACAATCAAAGTTATTGCTCGCAAAATGGTTTAACATTGAAGCAAATATTACGTTGAGTGAAAACAAGGTGAAGGATTTTACAGAATATATTGATGATTATGACAATGGAGGACAAATTACTAATTTATATAAAAAGTCAAGTCTGTCATTTTCGCCTTCTATTATAGCTGCAAGTACTATTAATTTTATTCCAATCAAAAATGGAGAAATAAGTTTAATAAATAAATATGTGGGTAGGCAGTTTTTAGATAATACTGAAAAAAACAGCAGAAGCTTGAATGCATATTATGTTCAAGACATTAAAGTTAGTTATCTATTAAAATGCAAAGTAGTAAAAGAAGTACGATTCATAGCACAGTTAAACAATATTTTCAATAAAAAATATGAATCGAATGGTTATACTTTTAGTTATGTATACGGAGGTTTGACTACTGAAAATTATTATTTTCCAATGGCCCCTATTAATGGTATGTTAGGAATTAATATTAGTTTGTAAATTAGAGTTGAAATTTTTCTCTCCAAAGAAGCATCCCTCCAGTTAAATTTTTCACATTTGAAAATCCAGCTGCGGCTAGTATTAAACATGCTTGTCCACTCCTATTACCACTTCTGCAATAAACAATCAGTTCCTCATCTTTTAAATTTTCTATTTCATCTAACTGCATTGTTTGTATTTGTCCAAGAGGAACCAATATTCCCCCAATGTTAAATTCAGTATTTTCATGAGGCTCCCTTACATCTAAAATATTCAATTTCTCCCCAGCACTAATTCTTTCTTTTAATTCGTCAATCGATATGTTTGTCATTTTATTATTTTTTTATCTGTGATTGAACAGTATCTGTTGGTGATTTTTTTACAGAAGAAATATATAAATCCATTAATTGACCTGAACGAATAAATAAAGGTCTTTTTTCTTCATCCATAGTTTCAGGGCTTTGCTTGTAAATAAATGCTGATAAGGTATCAGTAACTAACCCTTCAGTAATAACTGCAGCAATATTAACTCCTAATAAATCTAGTTGAGCTTTTGCTTCGCCATAAGTTAAACCAACCAAATCTGGCACCATCGTTTCTTGATCCATCAGGCCACCAGCGATCACTAAGCTAATTCTACTACCCCACTGTACTTTATTTCCGGGTGGAATCCTGTATCCTTTGTAATTTTGTTCCAAAATGGTACCCTGCATAAAATCCGCTTTCATAATAGTATCTCCCAATAGCAAATGATTTCTTTTTAATAGTTCTAAGGCAAATCCAAAACTCTTACCTTCTAAAGAGGGCATGATTACCATTGGAGGAATATATCTATTGACTGTTAAATAAACCGTACGATTAATTTTTACAGTAGAATTTGAATCAGGTAATTGTTTAATAATTGTTCCGCGGGATAGGGTATCATTGTAAATAGAATCTTGAATGATTACATCGAACCCTTTACTTTCAAGTAAAACAATAGATTGTTTGTAATCCTTTCCAATTAAGCCTGGGACAGTTAAATATTCTCCATGTTTGGTAATCCAACCTAATAATTCAAGTAATAAAAAGATTAGCAATATAGCCAGGGTAATGGCTGCTATTAGATTTACCCAGATCGATTTGTTGGTGATAAATTTGAACACAGAAAAAAAATTAAATTAAATTACTATTTAAAAAGTAAATGCCATCATTATATTATTAAAAAAAAATTACTACAATTAAATTAAACATTCATCAATTAAGCTAGAATAAAAATCTTCTAAGGTCCACCCCATTGCTTTTACTTGTTGAGGTATAATACTTGCTTCACTTTGTCCAGGTACCGTATTTATTTCTAACATATAAGGTTCACCACTAGATTCATCGTAAATAAAATCAATTCTTATTACTCCATTGCAATTGAAAATTGAGTAGGCCTTTATAGCAGCGATTCGTATTTTTTCTGCAATCGATTCCTCCAAAATTGCTGGTGTTATTTCTTGGCTAGCTCCGTTGTATTTAGCCTCATAATCAAAAAATTCTTTGGTAGTAATTATTTCTGTGATAGGTAAAGCAATGACCTTACCTTTTGTTTTAAAAACACCAATGGTAAATTCTCTTCCTTTAATAAATTCTTCTATTAGAACCTGGTCATCCTCATTAAATGCTTTTTCAATTGCTTGAGGCAAATCATTTTCAAAATTGACTTTACTCATTCCAATACTACTTCCTCCATTGTTTGGTTTTACAAAAACCGGCAATTTTAGATTTAAAAGAATTTCCTTTATTTCAAAAGGTGAATTTTTGAAAAGATGAAGAGATTTAGCTACTTTAATTCCACCAAATGCAGCTACAGCAACTGTGTACCGTTTGTTAAAAGTTAGAGCTGAGGTAGCTGTGTTACAAGATGTATATTTAATATTAAGACAATCAAAGTATCCCTGCAATTTGCCATCTTCTCCAGGACTACCATGTAATCCGATCAGGACAGCGTCAAATTGTATTTTATTTCCATCTATTCTTAAAGAAAAATCATTTTTATCAATAGCAACTTTATCTCCATTCGGCTGGGTGTAGAACCATCCCGAATTTGAAATATCAATCAAATAACAAATCCATTTTTCAGGATCCATATTATTTTGAATGGTGATGGCAGATTTATACGAAATAACAGCTTCTCCAGAAAAACCACCCGTTACCAATGCAATTATTTTTTTCATTCGTTGACAATAATTAAGATTACAAAGTAACGAAATTTGGGTTGAACCAAGTATATGGTTATTTGAATAATAGGCTAATTATTATACGATATTACTCAATTCCCTCATTTTGTGATTGAAGAACAAATTTCCAATTTCCATCAGATTGTTTTTTCCAAACACTGACATAGGTGCCATAAAAAACGCTGTCTTTATTATTGAGTTTTAAAGAATAAATACCGTAAGTATAACCCAATTCACCAGAGATTGCTAAACTTCCACCTTTGGGTTCCCAAGTCATTTTGAATGAATTGTCATCCAATTGACTTAAATAATTTATAGCCTGTCCACCTACTATTGGTAAAGTCCCTGGTCTCAAGAAGGTACCTTTGCTGTCGATATATTGAATCAAAGCGAATTTAATCCCCTTTTGCTCACTCAATTTAGAAAAAGATCGATCAGTATCCAATAATGAAAAAGAATTGTCTATTGGAGTAGTTGATTTCTTTTTAGTATTGCAAGAAATATTTGTAAAAAAAACTACAGTAGCTATTAAAAGAAGATTTTTTTTCATATATAAAATATTTTAATAATATTTTTAAAAAAAAGCGAACATATCTTCCGATATACTCGCTAAATAATTTTATAAAACAATAAAAAAAATCAGAGTTTAATAGAACACAAACCTATTTTGTATAAATAATGATTTATTTATACTTTTACTAGATGTGCAATTTGGCTTTTTTAGCCATCAAATCATCCACCGTTTCTTTGTACAAATCATCTGGAACACAGCAATCAACAGGACAAACAGCTGCACATTGAGGCTCTTCGTGAAAACCCTGACACTCTGTACATTTATTTGGTGTAATATAGTAGGTGTCAGCACTTACGGGCGTATTTCTTTGGTCAGCATCAACAGCTGATCCATCAAGAAGTGTGAAAGAACCTTTTACAGTGGTACCATCTGCGATAGACCATTCAACACCACCTTCATAAATTGCATTATTAGGACATTCAGGCTCACATGCTCCACAATTAATACATTCATCTGTTATTTTAATAGCCATTTGTTTTGATTTAGTGTTAAGTTAATGCGAAATTTGTTAACAAAATTAAGAAGTTAAGAATGAAATTACAAAATCGAATCGAGATATTAATTAAACTCAAAGAATATTTATTGGCAAATTCTGAAGAATGGCAGCTAGTAAAAAAGACTGCCTCTATTCACAATGGCTGGTTTACCTCAGAATTCATCGATTTATCTATTAATAATATCATTGAACGTTATTTAAGTAAGTATGAACTACTCAAATGGGTTATTGATTACCCAATTACTGATCCACCCTCACCTAAAAATGTAGGAATTGTAATGGCAGGTAATATTCCGATGGTTGGATTTCACGATTTTTTAGCAGTGTTCATCAGTGGACACCATCAAACCATAAAATTATCTGATAAAGACAACCAACTGCTAAAACATTTGGTGCTAAAGATGTATGATTGGGATAGTGAAATAAAACAATCCATCCAATTTGCCAGTTTATTGAAGGGATGCGATGCCTATATCGCTACTGGAAGTAGTAACAGTGCACGTTATTTTGAGCAATATTTTTCAAAATATCCCAGTATTATTCGCAAAAATCGGACTTCAATCGCAATTCTTGACGGGACTGAAACAAATGAAATACTGGAAAAATTGTCAGATGACATTCATGTATTTTTTGGTTTGGGATGTAGAAATGTCACTAAAATTTATGTTCCAGAAGAGTATGACTTCCTACCCTTGATTCAGTCTTTTCACCGATATAAATATTTCGCTGACCATCATAAATATAAAAATAACTACGATTATAACTTATCCATTCAATTGATGAATAATCGTTACTATATGACCAATGAGAGTACCTTATTGGTTGAAAATGATTCGATTTTTTCACCTATTAGTCAACTAAACTATGGTTTTTATAAGAACAAAGAAACTGTACTAGAAAATTTAAAAAATCATCAGGAAATCCAGTGTATTGTTGGTCTTGATATCCCTTTTGGAAAAGCACAACAACCTAGATTGAGTGATTATGCAGATGGAATTGATACCATGAATTTTTTAATAAATCTGTAAATTTATCATGCTTTTGCCTCCTAATAAATTGTTAAAGATGATGGTGTACAATTTGCAAATTGTCATGGCATCGTTACTTTGTAATCTAAGGCATGAAAATTGATTATTATAAATTTTATCACTGAATAAAAATCTTATTAATTATGAAAATTAAACAGGTTCTATTGACAGTTACCATTAGTGCCGTTACCGCATTCGGAGTTATGTTGACCTACAACAGTTATTTAAAATATTCCAAAACTTACGGAGGTCAGGAAGCCGGAGTAATTCCCTCTAATTACAAATTTGCCAAGTTAACGGAAAATAATTCCGTAAATCCTCCGGGGGCTGTAGATTTTACTCAATCAGCTGCTGCAGCTTTGCCAACGGTAGTTCATATTAAAACTAAAACGAATGCGAAGCAAGTAAATAATAATTTACCAAAAAATCAGCGTCCAAAAAGTCCATTTAGTGATTTTTTTGGAGACGATATTATGGAACAATTTTTTGGTAATCAAAGAGGGTATGTCCCTGAACAAAAGGCATCAGGATCTGGAGTAATCATTAGTGCGGATGGCTACATTGTTACCAATAATCATGTTGTTGAAAATGCCGATGAATTAGATGTTACTTTAAGTAATAAAAAATCATACAAAGCAAAGGTAATTGGCACAGATGCAGCGTATGATCTTGCGGTTATAAAAATTGAAGAAGCAGGACTGCCATTTTTACTTTATGGAAATTCTGATGAAGTAAAAATTGGTCAATGGGTATTGGCATTGGGCTACCCTTTAAATTTAGAAACTACCGTTACCGCTGGGATCGTAAGTGCAAAGGCCAGAAGCCTTGGACTAAATAAAGGAACCAAAACTAACTCACCTGTAGAATCTTTTATTCAAACAGATGCGGCCGTTAATCAGGGTAATAGTGGTGGAGCACTCATTAACACCAACGGAATGTTGATTGGTATTAATTCAGCAATAGCATCTCCAACAGGATATTATTCAGGTTATTCTTATGCAATTCCTGTTAACATTGTAAAAAAAGTAGTAGATGATCTTATCAAATATGGCAATGTTCAAAGAGGTTATTTAGGTGTGGCAACATACAATACCAATGATATATCTGAAGAGGTAAGAGCAAGAATGAACTTAAACTTCAAGGGAGATGGTTTAGTAATCACTGAAGTTTCTGCTAATAGTGGAGCAGCAGATGCTGGATTGAAAAAGGGTGATATCATTAAGTCTGTTAATGGCGTAGCGGTAACACTTCCCTCTGAACTACAGGAATTAGTAACGCGGTACAAACCTAGTGATAAAGTGACTGTGGTTTATTCAAGAAATGGTTCAGATAAAACAATTGTAGCCACTTTAAAAAACAAAGCAGGAAATTTTGACTTAGTAAAAAGTGATAATTCAGTAATGTCTAAACTGGGTGCTGAATTCATTAATTTAAATCCCAAAAAGGCAAAAGAATATGGTATACCTGGAGGTGTAGTGGTGAAGAAGATTACCGATGGTGCTTTAAGCGATCAAACAAGAATGAGAGATGGATTCATCATCGTAAAAGTAGATGACACAGAAATCAAAACAATAGAAGATTTGACCAAGGCATTGAATAATATTAAGTCTATCACGATCAGTGGATTTTATCCTGGATATGATGGTTTGTATGACTATCCAATAACTTTGGATTAAAACATTTACACAAATTTAAAAAGGCGCATTGATTCCAATGCGCCTTTTTAAATTGTAATAGAATTTTTATTAGAAATTACTATTTTTCAAAAATTTTATAAGCCCATGGGATAAGTTCAAATGATTTAATTTCTGTAAAATCAAAATTTCTTTCAGTAAAAACATCTTTAAAATTACCTCCAAATTTTTCATCTATTATTGAAAATTCAACTAATTGACTGCTAAAATTTAATAGTACCAATACTTCTTGCTCACCATTTTTTCTAAGATAAGCTAGAATATTATTTTCACAATTTGTATGCAAAATAACAGTGATTGATTCTTCATCACCCGCTCTTAGCGCAGGATTTTCTTTTCTTAGTTTCAATAAGGTTTTATAAAAATCATGCAATTCAAATTTTTCAGTCCAATCAATTTTATCTTTTTCAAAAAATTCTAATCTTTTTAAATTTGGCAACTCTTGACCACTATAGATTAATGGTATCCCTTCCCATGTAAAACTATGAACAGCAAAGGCTTTCGCTGCTTCGCCATATTTTTCATATTCAGTTCCATTCCAACTATTTTCATCATGGTTAGAGGTGAACCATAATTTTATATTTTCCTTGTTTACATTTTCATTATATCGATTTAATATACCATCTAGTATATTTTTATTCTGATGATTCTTATAAAAATCTGCAGTTTGGTGCATCCATGTCCAAGTATAACAAGCATCAAAAGCGTTGTAATAATCTGGATTTTCTAAGGGGTCACTTTCCGCTAACCAAAATAAAGTTTTGATTTTTTCAAGTTCTGCCCTTGCCTCCATCCAAAAATCCAATCTAACCCAAAAAGCTAAATCGCAACGGAATCCATCGATACCACATTCAGTAATCCAATATTTCATTGAATCAATCATTGATGCTCTTAAGCTTGGATTATCATAATCTAGTTCAATGATATCATCCATGCCACTTGCAATTTTAAAATCTCCAGTCGCTAGGTCTTTTTTATAATATTCAGGATGAGTAATCGTCCATACATGATCCCATCCTGTATGATTTGCCACCCAGTCAATTATTATTTTAAATCCTAACCCCTGCGCAATTTTTACGGTTGATTTGAAATCTTCCAAATTGCCAAATTCAGGATTAATAGAGATATAGTCACTACAGGCATACGGACTGCCCATTGAACCTTTTTTGAGTTTTTGAGAAATCGGTGTAATTGGCATAAACCACAAGGTGGATACTCCCATATCTTTTAATCTAGGTAAATGCTTTTCGAAAGCCTTGAAAGTACCTTCCAGACTATATTGACGAATATTCACCTCATATACATCGGTATTTTTGATCCAATCTGCTTTTTTAAATATCATAAAAGAAAAACGTTGATTCGATGATAAGATGAAGTTAATTGCAATTGAAAAAACACCCTCTTTAACAAGGTATTTTAAAATTTATAAGAAATTAATACTCTAAAGTATGATGGTTTTTTGACAAATCATCCCCACAAAAATAGACCACAACATTGTATCTTTGAAAACGCAATAGTATTCATTATGAAACAATTCAATGTTCCAGCAATTTATAGAAGTAATTTAATAGCTGCTGTTAAGAATAGTCGAAAAGTAAAGGACAAAATGAAGAAAGATTTTAGTCCCACCCTACTCGACTTCGGACCAATTCAAATTTTCCTTTCTCGTCATTTTGGATTATGTTTTGGTGTTGAAAATGCAATTGATATTGCCTTTAGAACCATTGAAGAAAATCCTGGGAAAAGGATTTTTTTATTGAGTGAAATGATTCATAATCCTCAGGTTAATGCAGATTTAAAACAAAGAGGTATTCAGTTTATGCAGGATACCAATGGTAAAGAAATTATCCCCTTTGAATCAATCACTAGTGAGGATGTAGTAATAATTCCAGCATTTGGTACAACTTTAGCAATAGAAAAAAAATTAAAAGATATCGGTATTAAAACTGAGCAGTACAATACTACCTGCCCTTTTGTAGAAAAAGTTTGGAATCGTAGTGAACAGATTGCTCAAAAACAATACAGTGTTATTATTCATGGAAAACCAACCCATGAAGAAACAAGAGCTACTTTTTCACATGCAGCATTTAATACTCCTACTGTTGTGGTCAATGATATGAAGGAAACTATTCTGTTGGGTAAATATATTACCGGAGAAAAAAATGAAAGTGATTTTTACGAAGAATTTTCTGGTAGATATTCTGATGGATTTGATATTAAAAAAGATCTTCAAAGATTTGGAGTAGTAAATCAGACCACGATGCTAGCCAGCGATACACAGGCTATTGCAGATTACCTAAAAGAGTTAATGATAAACCACTATCAGTTAAATGAAGAAACCATTTCTGAACGATTTGCAGAGACTCGAGATACCCTTTGTTATGCAACCAATGACAATCAATCAGCTGTTTATGGATTGTTAAAGCAACCTGCTGATCTAGCAATTGTTGTTGGAGGATACAATAGTAGTAATACATCTCATTTAGTTGAATTGTGTGAGGAAAAACTACCTACTTATTTTATTGATGGAGAACATAGAATTAAGTCTCAATCATCGGTTGAACATTATAATTTTCATAAAAAGGAAAATACGATATCTACTAATTTTCTAACCAATAAAAATCCAATTAAAATATTGTTGACAAGTGGCGCAAGTTGTCCAGATACAATGGTAGAAAATGTAATTATTAAGTTGATCTCATTCTATTCAACAATAAAAACGATGGATGAAATTAAGAACGAATTTGATGACTAGAGAATTTTAAAAAAAGATCAAATCAATCGAAGAGCAAATTCCAACTGCTCTTCCATGGTAAGTTGAGTATTATCTAGTACAATAGCATCTGCTGCTTTTCTTAAAGGACTAATTTCTCTTGTAGAATCGAGGTGGTCTCTATTTTCTAAATTTTTTTTCACTTCTTCCATTGTGATGTGTGGATTTTTCGGAGTTAATTCCTTTAATCTTCTTTCCACTCTAATAGCACTATCTGCTGTCATAAACAGCTTTATTTCAGCATTAGGGAAGACAGTAGTACCAATATCCCTGCCATCCATAACGATGCCTTTGTTGTTGCCCATTTTTTGTTGTTGAGCAACCGCAAAAGTCCTTACTGCGGCTATTGCAGCTACATCACTTACTTTTTCTGCAACTGAAAGATCTCGGATCAAATCTTCTATGTTCTCATCATTGAGATAAATATCTGAATGGTGAGCATCAGCATTGAATCTAAAATCAATATTGATATTTCTTAAGGCTTCTAATATTTCAACAGCATTTGATAAATCAATATTTTGTCGTAAAAAAAACAATGTAATTGCCCTATACATTGCGCCACTGTCAATGTATACATAACCTAATTTATTTGCCAATTGTTTGGCAAGGGTACTTTTTCC
>Ga0114978_10004424_pt1 | contig 11377 bp, 13 predicted proteins | sample S_140212_EF_Meta_FD_87027 | JGI IMG/M metagenome (GOLD analysis project Ga0114978, IMG submission 87027) | Freshwater microbial communities from Lake Simoncouche, Canada to study carbon cycling - S_140212_EF_MetaG | ecosystem: Environmental > Aquatic > Freshwater > Lake | place: Lake...
AGCAGGGGCTGCCGGCGCCGTTTGTTGAAGTGCGCGCGATGACCGATAGCGGCAGCGCACCGTGGGACGGCGCTACCATGGGTGAACTGCAGGTGCGCGGGCCGTGGATCGCGGCGAGTTATTACAAACTGGCGGCCGAGGCGGATAACTGGACGGACGACGGCTGGTTTCGCACCGGAGACGTTGCCACCATAGACGCGGAGGGCTATGTGAAGATCACCGACCGCATCAAGGACCTGATCAAATCCGGCGGCGAATGGATCAGTTCGCTCGACCTCGAAAACGCGCTTGCCGGACACCCTGCGGTGCAGGAGGCGGCGGTGATAGCCATCGCGCATCCAAAGTGGGACGAGCGGCCGCTGGCGGTAATCGTGCTGAAGCCTGGCCAGTCGGCAAGCGAGCAGGAGCTGCGCGATTATCTGCTGCCGAAGTTCGCTAAATTCTGGCTGCCGGAAGGTTTTGCCTTCGTCACCGCGATTCCGCGCACGTCGACCGGCAAGATGATGAAAGCCGCGCTGCGCGAGCAATTCCGCGACTGGCGCTGGGCGTGAAGGCCGGGCCGGCGTGACGATGGCCGGGCGGGGCGGCTTGCGCTTTGATTTTCCAGTAAAATCAGCCTTCATGCGTGCAGTCGCACATGGGAAGGCATGGGTTGCCGGGTCGGCGTTTGCCGGCCGGGCGCATTAAACATGGTTGAAATCCTGAATTACCGGAACGCGCTGCCGCTGGGCTCGATGCTGCTCGAGTACCGGCTCGAGTCCGTGCTCGGCGCGGGCGGCTTCGGCATGACCTACCTTGGCTACGACACGCACCTCGAAATCAAGGTGGCGATCAAGGAGTATCTGCCGGTCGAACTCGCGGTGCGCGCGCTCGACGGCTGCATAGTGCCCGTCAGCACCGGCACCGAATACAACTACAAGTGGGGTCTCGACCGCTTTTTGCAGGAAGCGCGCCTGCTCGCCAAGTTCAGCCATCCGAACATCGTCACGGTCAGCCGTTATTTCGAGGCGAACGGCACGGCCTACATGGTGATGAACTACGAGTCCGGCGTGTCGCTGAGCCAGCTTCTGAAGCGCATTCCAGAGCCCGACGAAGAGCTGCTGATGCGCATACTCCTGCCGCTGCTCGACGGCTTGCACGCGGTGCACCAGGCGGGTTTTTTGCATCGGGACATCAAGCCCTCGAATATTTTCATCCGCGATACCGGCGTGCCCGTACTGCTCGATTTCGGCGCCGCACGCCTGGCTGTGGGCGGCACCACCAGAACGATGACGTCCGTCCTGACGCCGGGCTACGCGCCGCTCGAGCAGTATTCGAGCGATGGCAACCAGGGCCCGTGGACCGATATCTATTCCATGGCCGCGGTGATGTACCGCGCGGTGATCGGCGACAACCCGCCCGACAGCGTAACGCGTCTGAAAGACGACGCGGTGATGTCGTGCCTGATTGAGGCGCGCAATCGTTTCACGACCGGCTTCCTGCACGGCGTCAATCGCGGCCTGGAAGTCGACGAAAAGACGCGCCCGCAGTCGGTGCCTGAATGGAAGGCGATGTTTACCGGCGAAGCTTACGTGGCGCCGCCGCCGTCGCCGGTCGCCTATGCCGTGGCGTCCACCAAAGGCGAATCGGCCGACGACCCGCCCACGCAACGCGCCGCCAAAACGCTGCTGCTCGAGCGCTCGCTCACGCCCGCGGCGCGCCCGGGGATGACGCAACTGACCTGGATGGCCGCCGGTGCCCTGGTGCTCTTCCTCGTGATGGGTGGGCAGCAGGTCTACGAACGGCTCTCCGGCAACGAGTCGGCGCGTGCGCTGCAGCCTCCCGAGAAGCCCGGCAAACTGACGCCGCGCGAGTTTTACGTGCTCGACCGCGATCGCAGCGGTTATCTCACGCCGGATGAAGTCAAGGGCGACGCGGTGCTGGAGCAGAATTTCAAGAAGATCGACAAGAACCGCGACGGCAAGGTGTCGCTGGATGAGTTCACCGACTTTCCGTAGAACTCATTTCAAAAATACAAAACCGACAAGCAACCGCCGATAAATTGTTTTCAATACCCCCTTGAGGGGTACGCCGATTGACGCCGATACAATTCCAGACCTTTGCTCGAATCAAGGTCAAGCCCCTTGATCTTATCTGCGTTCATTCGCGTTCATCGGCGGTTCCCAATTGTTTTTGAGACCGCTTCTCGTTAACTGACCTGCCGCTCAGTCGGGTGCCAGCAGAAAATCCTTTACCACCTTGATCTGGTCTTCCGCCATCAGCATGGGCGCGTGGCCGATGCCGGCAAATTCAACCAGCCGCGCGCGCGGCCCGCGTTTTTGCATTTCCTCGGCGGTTTCCTTCAGCAGCAGATCGGATTCGGCGCCGCGTATCGCAAGCGTGGGACAGGTGATGGTGTCCCAGAAACTCCACAGGTCGATATTTTGCGCCGCCCCCTTGCGAAAAGGTGTCGCGATGTCGGGGTCGTAGCACATGCCCCAACTGCCGTCGGAGTGCTCCTTGGCGCCGTGCAGGGTCATGTGATGCCATTGCGCATCGGTCAGCGGGCCGAACGGGACGGAGACCGCGCGCACATAGGCTTCGAGTTCCTTGAAAGTCTTGAAGCGCGGGTCTTTGCCGACGTAAGTCGCGATGCGCTCGAGCGAGGCCTTGGGAATCAGCGGCCCGACGTCGTTGACCACCAGTTTGCGGATCGGCGAATTGGGGCGCGACGCGAGCAACATGCCGAGCATGCCGCCCATCGACGTGCCGACCCAGTAGAGCGAGCGCTCGCCGTAGCGCCTGGTCAGGAAGTTCGACAGTTTGCCCAGCCAGCCGCCCGCCGCGGGCCATGCCGTTACGCGCGCGATCAACGCGTTCATGTCGGCCATGTATTGCGGATAGCTGTAATCGTCCTTGTTATACAGCCAGTCGCTGCCGCCGCGCCCGGCGACGTCAGGGCACACCACGCGGCATTCCGCGGCCAGTTCCTGCGCCAAAAAATCAAAATCGCGGCAGTTGCGCGTCAGGCCGTGCACGCAGATGACGACGCGCTGGCTGGCGGGATCGCCCCAGTCGGTATAAAAAATCTTGTGAAAACCCTGGGTGCTGAGGCCCAGCAGGTGGTCGGTTCGCATGGCGGCGCCTAGTGTTAGTTTACGAGCGGCTAGTGTAGAGATTTGTGCGCAAACATTCTACTCCGGGCGGGATCGCGTGCTTACAGCAACGCAAACGTGCCGCCGCCGGCGCCGACAAATACCGCCGCGTGCGCCCACGCCCACAGCAGGTAGTTGAGCCGCAGTTTCGCCGGCAGATAGTTGGAGATCAGAAACAGGCGGCCATCGGCGGGCGCGCGCAAGACGTGGGTGCCGTCCTGCATGCGGATTTCGCGGTGCTGCGCTTCGACTTCGCGTATGGCCTGGCGCCGCGCGAGCTCCCATTCCTTGAGATCCAGCGCGCCATCCTGGTTCAGATCGAAGCGCTTGAGCAGTTCGGGCTGTTTTTTTTTCCATGCTGCCAGCAGTGACCCCACGTCGGCATCGAGATTGAGATCGCTGTTGGCGCCGCCGACCGTGACAAAATCGCCGAGCGCATAGACGAGTTCGCGTGGCAGTAACAGCCATTCGGTGTAGCGATAATTGCCCTTGGTCCAGGTCTCCTTGCGCGAGCACAGGACTTCGGCATTCTCGGGATCGATCACGCAGCTTCCCGTGGCGTCCTTGACGACAAAAGGCTCGTCGCTGACGCCTGAATCCTCCAGCGACCACTTGTCGTCGGACGATTTTTCGTAAACCTCGTACTGAAACCACACGCAGGGCAGCAGGGAATATTTGGAGAGCAGCGGGGTGCCGCCCGGGAGTTCGGCGCGCCCGGAAATTTCAACGTAACCTTGCGCCGCGGTGGCGATGTTGGAGAGCGGAGTGTCTTCTACATGACGCAGGCGCCGGTAATTGCCGACCCATGCCGCGAAGCTGGCGAGCGACATGGCGCCCAGCGCAAACGGCCACACCGCCGCCGATTCGGCCTGGGCGGCGGCCGCCAGTATGAATACGTGAACGCCACCCGTCAGCCAGTTGAACGAATGGAGGCGCAGCCTGACGCCCATGGCCGGCGCTATTTAAACAAGTCCTTGACGTCGACGTCGGTTTTTTCCGCGGCATCGAATTCCAGCAATTGCGCCTGCTTGAAATTGAACATGCCGGCGACGATGGCGTCGGGAAACTGCTCGACGCGCACGTTGTTGATGTTGGCGGATTCGTTGTAGAACTCGCGGCGGTCTGCAATCGCGTTCTCGAGCCCGGTAATGCGGCTTTGCAGTTGCAAAAACGTCTGGTTGGTCTTGAGGTCGGGATATTGCTCGGCCAGCGCGAACAGGCTGCCAACGCTGGCACGCAGTCCTGCTTCGGCGGTGCCCAGCGCGCGCATGTCCTGGGATTCGCGCGCGGAGAAAACCTTGGCGCGCGCTTCGATCACTTTCTGCAGCGTGTCCTGCTCGAACTTCATGTACTGCTTGCAGGTCTCGACCAGCTTGGGCAGTTCGTCGTGGCGCTGCTTCAGCAGCACGTCGATGTTCGCCCACGCTTTGGATACGTTGTGCTTTACCTGGACCAGATTGTTGTAAATCATCACCAGGTAAACCAGCGCCAGGATTGCCACCCCCAGTATTACGAACGCAACGACGCCCATGTGAAACCTCCCCGGTTTATGCAACGCGAATCAAGTATAGCACCGGCTATGGGTGACGTTTTTGGGCGCTTACCACGTGTACTGCACGCTGTAACGCACGGTGACTTCGGCGCCGGCGGCGATTTTTACCGGGAACTGGATGGTGCGCGCATCCACCTTTTCCAAAGCGTGGGTTTGCGCCGTGACCTGCCAGTTGACCCAGCGGTAGAGGTTTTCCTTCACCATGACGGTGACCGCTTCTTTTTTCTGGTTGCGCAGCTTGACCTCGATTTCCTCATTCATTGTTTTACGCGTGGTGTCGACCTTGAAATCGAGCTGGCGGCGCTCGCCGACGACATCGAACGCCGAGCCGAGCTTGATCAGTATGTTTTCGTTTTTCGGCGTGTGGTCGATGACGTTCTCGCCGATGAATTCCAGCGTCTTGTCCGCGCTGTCCAATTTGCTGACGCGGATGCGGCCGGCCGGCAGCGGCATGCCCATGTTGTGTTCAGTCGCATTCTTGAAGCCGAGATAGACGTCGACTTTCTTGTTGCTTTGCGCGCCGTAATTGCGATCGGTCTGCGGGCTTGTGCCATATCCGTAGTAACCCGGCACAGCACCATAGTAAACGAGCGTTTTTTCGCATGGCACATTGCGCGCGGCAGGAAACAACTCGATCTGCTTGGTGGAGTTGTCGGGCAGCGTCGTCGGGCGGCCCAGCGTGTAGAGGTGGTACTCGAAGAACGACTTTTCCGCGAAGCCGTTGTCTTTTTCATCGCGGACCAATGATTTCGCCATCGCCAGTCTGCCATCCGCGCGGCCAGGCGATTGCGCGCGCTGCACGTCGCCGGCCACGAGCTTCAGTTTTGCTTCGGGATAACTGGCCCCCGATTGGTTGATGATGCTCACCCAGGCGCCGATATCGAGTTTGCACGCGTTGGCGTTGCTGCCATCCGCGTAAGTCACGTTGTAGTCCGTCCACCAGGTGAGGCCGGTGGTTTGGTACGACACCCGCGTGCGGTGGTTGCCCGCTTGTTTTGCGTTGAGGTCCCAGACCAGCGTCGGCCGCGTGATGAGTCCGCCCGGCAGGCTGGGCAGGGTGATGCCGGCATTGTGCGGGAGCAGTTGAAGGGTGCCGTCGTCACGCTGCAGGATCATGCCGCCGGCAGTCGAGAGCAACGTGCCGGTGAACGACTCGACCGCCGTGCCGCGCACCTGATCGACTTTAATGGTCTGGTCCACGTACTTTTGCAGCAGCTTGTCCTGGTTGACCAGATCGAACCGGAAATTCTGCTCGACCACGCTGGTGCCCGCGGCATCGGTGAGCGATTCGAACATCACGGTGGTCGGGTCGATAAAAGCGGCGACGTCGGCGAAGCGCACGCTGTTGCGCCCGCGCGTGAGATTGATGTCGCGTTGCTGGCGCACGACCGCGTAACCCGGTATGGTCTGGCCACGCTCGCCATTACGAAAGACCTCGGGCGAAATCGCGCCGGGCTGTGCAGTGCTGTAGATGGTGAGCGCGTTGCCGCCGGTTTCCGCTTCGCTGGCCGCCTGGGTGATGCCCATGGCGAACGCCGTGGCGAGCGAGCACAGGCCCAATTGGGTGGATTTTTTCATTGGATGTCTCCGTAAAATTGAACAAATGGCTGGTTTGCGGCTGGTGGTTTAAACGGCGCGGCGACGCGGAAGGGGTTAAGCGCGTGCGCGCAGAAACGGGGCGTTGCGCGCAAAAGCGGGTGTTGGCGGTGCATGCGCCCGACCAGGCAGGTAATTCTTGATTTAAACGGTAAAAATCTATAACCTTATCAACCCCATGCCGGTGTTTTAACGTAATAGCGGCCGGCCTCTTAACTTCAACTGTGAACAGAGGTAACGATGAGCGCCGAAGCAAATGTTTCCAAGGAAAAACTGGTTCAGGATTTCCGCACGGTGGTCGCGGATGCCGAAGAACTGCTCAAAGCAACCGCCAGCCAGGCCGGCGAGAAAGTCGCCGTGGCCCGCGAGCGCATTCAGGACAGCCTGCATCAGGCCAAAGTCAAACTGGCTGAAGCCGAGGACGTGATCGTCCAGCGCAGCAAGCAGGCAGCGCGCGCGACCGACGATTATGTGCGTGAAAATCCGTGGCAGGCAGTGGGCGCCGCGGCAGGAGTCGGGCTGTTGATCGGATTGCTGATCGGCCGCCGCTAGTCTCATGGCCGGCGCAGATTCCCCCGCCGGTGCCGCCCGCATGGGCGGGTTGTTGAGTTCCATCAAAAAGCTGCTCGCCACGCTCGTGGCGATAGCGCAGACGCGCCTCGAGTTGCTGGCGAACGAACTGCACGCTGAGCGCCAGCGCATCGCCCAGATGCTGATGCTGGGCGTTGCAGCGGTTTTTTTTATCGCTTTCGGCTTCTTGCTGCTGACGTTTCTGGTGATCGCCATGTTCTGGGACACCAACCGTTTCTTTGCGATCGGCGGTTTCGCGGTGCTGTATCTGGCGGTCGGCGCCGCACTTGCCGCAGCGGCGCGCGGGCGTGCCGCGGCCGGCACGCGTTTGTTTGAGGCGAGCCTCGGCGAACTGAAGAAAGACCGCGACAGATTGTCAGTGTGAAGCGCGGCGATTCAATCATCGAAAACCTGCTTCAGCGCGAGAGACTGCTCGCGCTGTGCTCCGCCCAGCGCGACGAACTCGCGGCGCTGACGCAGCGGCTTGACGGGCCGATCAAAGTCGCCGACCGCGGCATCGCCGGTGTGCAGTATCTGCGCGAACATCCGCTGCTGCTCGGCGCGCTGGTCGCGGTGGGGACGGTAACGCTGCGGCGCGGACTGTGGAAGTGGGCGCAGCGCGGTTTCGTGGCGTGGCGCACCTATCGCGCGTTCGCCAAATCCGCTGGCAAGGCCTTTTTCTAGGCGTCCGCGAGCAGAACCGCATGGAAGATCCCTCGCGCATAGCCAAGTTTCGTACCGCCAGCGTGATCGCCTATCGCTCGATACGCGACCTGACCGAACGCGAAAAGAAGCATCTGCTCAGCGAAATATTGCAGGTCAGGGGGCTGATGCCGCTCCTGATGAAGCCGCGCAACAAGCAATTGTGGACGACGGAGGACAAGGAAGAGCTGAAGGTGCATCTGCGGCGTCTTTCCAATATCAGCCCGTACCTGATCGTGCTTGCCTTGCCGGGTTCTTTCCTGATGTTGCCGGCGCTTGCGTGGTGGCTCGACCGGCGGCGCAACCGGCAGCAACCGGCGGCGCCGACTACCTAGTACAACTATAACGAGATGGGTCCACTGGCCGTGGGAGGTCGCGCATGAGTTCGGTTCGTAAAGTGATCGAGCCCGAGTTGAAGCTGCTGGGCAGCGGCAGCGCGTTTCAGGCGCAGCTGCTCGCCATGCTGCAGGGGAGCCAGTTTTTCGGCGATTTTCCCGCAGCGGAAATCGAGACGCTTGCCAAATATGTGCAGGCCTACAGCGCCGCTCCCGGCACCGTCATATTCCGCGAGAGCGACCGCGGCGGCTTCATGTGCCTGGTGATCGAAGGCGGCGCGGAAATATTCAAGCAGGACGCCAAGTACGGCAGCAAGCGCATCGGCCAGGTCGAGCCCGGCAAGACGATAGGTGAGATGGCGCTGGTCGACGGCGAGCCGCGTTCGGCGACCTGCATTTGTCCGCAGCAATCGACACTGGTAATGCTGACGCGCGAGCAGTTCGTGCGCATCATCCGTGAGCATCCGGCTTTGAGCGTGAATATTCTGCTCAAGATAGTCACCATGATGAGCCGGCGGTTGCGCCAGACCAGCGGGCAGCTGGTCGACTACCTGCAGGACTGAGATCGCTCCATGTGGTACCTGATCGGTCTGGTGTGGATCGCGGCGATGGTCTTCATCGTTACGAGATATAACCGCAAGCAACGCAAGCGCAGTAGCGAGCGCACCGTGCAAATGGCAGCATTGCTGGCCGACCTCAAGGCTAATCCCCGCGCGGTGATCGACGCATTGGAGAAGTCTGCTGCGCCCCCCACACCGGCCGCGGCGGCAGTCGCGGAATTCAGCAAGAAGCCGCGCCTGCTGCCGCAGTCTTCGGCGCTGCTCTATTACGTTTTCAGGACGGGCCTGCCGGACCACGAAATTTTCGCCGGCCTGGCATTGACCGATGTTGTCGAAATTGCGACGGCATTGAGCGGACTGCCGCGCGAGCAGATGGAGCGCAAACTGGTGCAGCAACGCCTCGACCTGGTGGTCTGCAACAAGCAGCTCGAAGTGGTCGCGGCAGTGCTGGTGCGGAATTTCACGCCGGGTCCGCAGGCCGAAGGCGAACAATTTGCGACCCGCTGTCTGCAGGCCGCCAATATCCGCGTGTTGAGCATCGATCCCGCGGCGCCGCCGCGCCACCATCAGGTTCATGCACTGATCTATGGCTGAACCGCTGGTGTCGATCCGCTGATGTTTGGCGGGCAACGCACCATGCGGCCGCAAACGGAAATCAATGACGCGCACCTGGGACATTTTCTGCTCGGTAGTCGATAACTACGGCGATATCGGCGTCTGCTGGCGGCTGGCGCGCCAGTTGTCGTCGGAGTTGGGACAGTCCGTTCGCTTGTGGGTCGATGACCTTGCGAGTTTTCGGCGCGTTTGCCGCGACATCGACCCCGCGCTGGAAATTCAGCAGGTAAACGGCGTTGAAGTCTGGCATTGGGGCGAGGCAATGGCGGCCGTGCAACCCGCCGACATCGTGATCGAAGGCTTCGGCGTCCGCCTGCCAGACAATTACCTCGCCGCAATGGCTGAGCGCACGCCACGCCCGGTATGGATTAACCTTGAACATCTGAGTGCCGAACCGTGGGTCGAAGGTTGCCATGGCCTGCCGTCGCCACATCCGGTGCTGCCGCTCGTCAAACATTTTTTCTTTCCCGGTTTCACTGCGGCGACTGGCGGCCTGCTGATCGAACGCGAACTTGTTCAGGCGCGCGACGCATTCCAATCCAATGCCGGCGCGATCGCCGGTTTCTGGAATGAACTTGGCATAACGTCCGGCGCAGACGGCGCGCTGTGCGTATCGCTTTTTTGTTACGACAATGCCGCGCTGCCTGCGCTCATAGCTGAGTGGTCCGCAGGTGGATTGCCCATCGTATGCATGGTGCCCGCGGGCAGGGCGCTTGATCAGTTGTCCGCTATCGTCGGCCACCGCATAGAGCCGGGATCATGCACGGTGAGAGGCAAGCTGACGATAGCCGCCATTCCTTTTCTGGATATCGACCAGTACGACCGCCTGCTGTGGGCATGCGACGTGAATTTCGTGCGCGGTGAAGATTCGTTCGTGCGCGCGCAGTGGGCGGCGCGCCCCTTGGTATGGCAGGCCTACGTGCAAAAAGAGGACGCGCATATTGCCAAACAGGCGGCGTTTGTAGACCGCTACGTCGACCGGTTGGATGAACCGACGGCTACCGCGATGCGTTCGATCCATGCGGCATGGAACCGACAGTCTCCCGATATCGCGCCATGCTGGAGGGCGTTCATGGCCCGGCGCCAGGCCGCTGCGGTGCACGCACAGGCTTGGGCAGGGCGTCTCGCCGGTGGCGGCAATCTGGCAATCAAGCTGGCCGAATTTTGCCGGAATCGGCTAGAATAGCGGCCTTTTAGCCTTTTTGCAGCGGGAAAACCATGAAAATCGCACAGGAAATCAGGGCCGGCAACGTGATCATGCTCGGCAAGGAGCCGATGGTCGTGCAGAAGGCCGATTTCTCCAAATCCGGCCGCAACGCGTCGGTCGTAAAAATGAAAATGCGCAACCTGCTGACGGGCGCGCCGACGGAGAGCGTTTATCGCGCCGACGACAAATTCGAAATGGTGGTGCTCGAGCGCAAGGAAGTCACATTCTCGTACTACGCCGATCCGATGTACGTGTTCATGGACAACGAGTTCAACCAGCATGAAATCGAGAAAGACAACATGGGCGAAGCGCTCAACTATCTCGATGAAGGCATGCCGTGCGAAGTCGTGTTCTACAACGAACGCGCGATTTCGGTGATCATTCCGCAGTCGCTCGAACGCGAAATCGAATACACGGAGCCGGCCATCCGCGGCGATACTTCGGGCAAGGTGCTGAAGCCAGCCAAGCTCAAGACCGGATTTATCATTCAGGTGCCGTTATTTTGCGCGACCGGCGACAAGATCGAAATCGATACCCGCACCGGCGACTACCGGCGCCGCGTGTAAAGATACCGGCTCCAGCTAAAACGCCACCCCCGGGTGGCGTTTTTATTGGGCGATTGTCGCCGCTGGTTTGCGCCGGATTTCAGGCGAGCGTATTTTCAGAGCGCCGCCGGATGCGCGCCGCTTTAAAAATCGCATCCAGATTGTCCTGCCCGTCGAGATTCCACAGCAACGAAAGCAACTTGTTGCTCTGGCGCCTGGATAGTACGCGTGTCGCCAGATCGATAAACTTGGCGTCGACTTCCTTGTCCGTCATCGGATTGCGGAAATGCCCGCGCGGATATTCGACCGTGGCGATTTTTTTCCGGCCGTCCACGGTCATGCCAGAAGGCTCGACCCGACTCTCGACCCGACTCTCGACGAGGGGAAAATCACAGTGGCCATGACCCGCCTCGACGAGATCCGGAATCAGCTCTTCCCGGCGGAGCAGGCGAGGATCGTTAAGCGGCTGGTCGAGAAGGTCCCCGTTTTTAAGACAGCGGTTTAAGCTGTGCGCTGTTATGAGGAACGAGAAGATATGAAGGAAGCGAAGCAGCGGAAAGC
>Ga0114978_10004426_pt1 | contig 11374 bp, 12 predicted proteins | sample S_140212_EF_Meta_FD_87027 | JGI IMG/M metagenome (GOLD analysis project Ga0114978, IMG submission 87027) | Freshwater microbial communities from Lake Simoncouche, Canada to study carbon cycling - S_140212_EF_MetaG | ecosystem: Environmental > Aquatic > Freshwater > Lake | place: Lake...
ATCAACGATATTACGATCTCATTGGCAAGGACAGTGTAGCAAGTTTCCTCAAGTACTGGCCCCGAGAGCTGACTCTCACTTGCTATGTAGAGGAATTTAAACTGTCTACGAGAAGTAAACGAATCAACCAGATTGATTTTTCTGAGCTAGATCCAGATTATGCTCAATATCAGGCGGATACAACACTACGGCCGTCAGACAAAAAGTTTGCCAAAAAAGCCTACAGTTTTATGCATGCCATGAATCACAGTACTGCTGACTGGATAGTATGGATTGATGCCGATGTGATTACTGCCAAAAAACTGCCGTTGTCTGTGTTGACTGATTTGTTACTGCCTGAATATTTGAGCATGTACATGGGTGTGGTCTACGACAAAGGCAAGGACGGACAACCTGGCAATTGGTTAGTTCCTGAAACAGGAATATTTGCAGTCAATACTCAACACGGAAGATTCAACCACTTCGGAGACGAATACTGCAGAAGATACTACGAAAGAGATTATCAAGATCTGCGTAGATTTTACGACAACGATGTATTTGGAGCTGCATTAAATGTAGCAAAGCCACTTATGGTAAACGATTTATGTGCAGGATTTCAGAAAGGATATAAAACACCTCTACGACACACAGTACTCGGCGAGTATTTGATTCACCATAAGGCCAAGCATTCAAAAGCTGAATATAATAAATTAAGTTAGAGCCCAGTAACTTTCAGCCCGAGGTTTAATTAAATCTTTCTCCAGGCTTTTTCCGTAATCTTTGCGATTACCTTTAAGGTGGTCTAGATATTTTCCCCACTCTGTATTAATAAGTGGATGCCCTTCACCTTGCTTGGAGAAATTTGCACTCCAATTTAATTGCGTCCAAGCCGGAACTGTAGCAGCAATACGCTCTCTGGTGCGGTCAAATACCCAGCAGTCATGGAACTCTTCCATTGCCAGCACTCCAGTTTCGGCATTGTCATACGCTGCCTGCATCCATTGAATGAACAGTATGTTGGCACTATTGCCCATGTTGATTGCCCATAGTCCAGTTTCTGTAAACTTACGATCTCTTCCAAGAAATGCAATGCCGGCATCGGCAGGTATTAGTTGTTGTATAGTTGCTATAGTAATTGGGCTATGACATACCATGTCTGCATCCATCCAGATAACCGTATCTAAAGTCCGACTGGCAGCGTCACACATGGCATACACTTTGTTGCTGAAACGTACAGCGTCCCAACGGAATCCAAGACCATGTTGTTTACCTTTTTTATCAACAGGTCCTACACCTAGTTGTCCTGTGGCACGCGGATCGTTTTTATATTTTTCCTTGAAAGCCAATAGTCTAGGGCATTGTACATGTAAATCGTACACAGTAAGATTAGGCGCAGACTGAGTAACGGTACAGTCTTCTGCGTACACATACAGATGTACTTCTTCAGGCCAGTTTTTTAAAAATGTGTCTATCATCTTGCTGGCATATCGATTATATCCGCTGGCGTTAAATGTAGTGACTACTGAATATTTCATTGCGGCATCCATATTGTATTGTTTTTACTTTTAACTTGTGCATCAATGTACGGACCGCATAGGTCATTGAGCCATTGTCTGTGATATTCTTTTTGACCGTTATCTTCAATCTGCATCCACGGTCTATTACGTTGTATTGTATCGCGACTACCTTCAAGTACGGTATTTTCAAATCCCTCAACATCAATTTTAATCCAATCTACCTGTTCAAATTGATATTGATCTAATGTAACTAACTTTGCAGTATGTTGTTCGAGATCTGGTCTTGGAACAAAAACATCAACCTGTTTGCTATGCCCGCAGTCGAGGGGCTTTACTTCAAATGTTACTGTTTGTTCTTTATTGCTTATTCCCAAGCAATGCAGTTCTACATTAGTGTATCCTTCAAGATTTTTTTGTAATACTTGAAACATTTTTTCAATAGGTTCAAAGCAAATTACACGCTCAAACTGTTCTGCTGATGGTCTTGCATATATGCCAATGTTGGCACCTATGTCTATCATAACTCTCTTTTGCGGTATATTGTGATAGACATAATGTCTGTAACGATATTGATAATGCACATCAATAACTTCCTGCAGCCGTGTGCTAAAGAAACCTTCAGCTGGCTCTGCAGAATACCATAGAGAATTGACTTTGTACATAAGATCCTTGTTTATATTTCTGTATAGGTTAAATTATACATATATAACTATTTAACTCAAATGAACATCAGCCTTTTTAATAATTTTGGTGCACTAAACAGTCGGCCTGTGTTTGCTGCTGTTCAGCAAGGCCTACAGAAACTGGGATTTCAGACAAGTATCCATGACATGACTGCGGATATTGCTGTAATATGGAGCGTGGTATGGGCTGGTCGTATGAAGCAAAACCAAGCTGTTTGGCAAGAGTTTAGAGCAGCAGGCAAGCCAGTTATTGTGTTGGAAGTGGGTATGTTGCAGAGAGGCCATACTTGGAAAGTGGGTGTCAACGGAACTGGTAATCAATCATACAGTAAGCAGGATCTTGATCCCGCACGACCTCAACAGTTGAATCTAAAAGTAGATCCCTGGCGCACCACCGGTGACGATGTTGTGATAGCTGTGCAAAGATACGACAGCGAGCAATGGACAGGACAACCATCAACAGAAGCGTGGTTAAAACAAACAGTCAGTACACTAAGGCAGCATACTGATCGCTCAATAGTAATACGCAGCCATCCCAGACAAGAAGTAGTGGTATTGCCAGGCTGCATAGTTGATCGACCCATGCACATATCCAATACATACGATGATTACGACTTTGATAGGACCTTGAGACATGCCTGGGCTGTAGTGAATTGGAATAGCGGACCAGGAAGTCAGGCCATTATGTCTGGCGTTCCTGCATTTGTGGGTCCTGATAGTATTGCTGCACCTGTAGCAAACTTAGACTTGTCGCAAATAGAAAATCCCAATAAGCCCAATCGAGATCAATGGCTTATTGAGATTTCTCATAGTGAATGGACTGTAGATGAAATAGCAGCAGGATTACCTATTGCCAGACTTCTTAGCAAACCCAACTGATTCACGTTCAATATCGTTGTGATCAAACTCTGCCCAGTACAACTCAAATGCTACTGTATCTTCAACTGCTTCAAACTGATGAAATTCGCCTGGACTAACCTTTGTAAATTGTCCTGCTGTTAAGACTGTTTCGTCTACTAGATCATAGTTATTTTTCCACACACGAATAATCAGTTTGCCAGATTCAACAAAGAATCCATTCCACTTGTACTTGTGCTTATGTTTACTACAAGTGCCGCCGGCTTTGGCTTCAATCCGATGAAACTCTAACACACCGTTTGCTTCTAACAGTTCTGTTTGTCCCCATATTTTTCCAGCGATCATATAATTGTATCCTTTAGTGATTTTGAAAGGTCATTAGACTTTTATCTAACCACGGCAATATTAAATCTCTTTGTCTAAGAAATCCGTGTTTCTGTATTGAGTCGTTTGCTGACTCAGGTAATAGATTGAGTTCAGATAAATCATACCAACTAGTTGTTTTTGGATTTAGAGGGCGGTGCTCACTTTTATATACCACAACATGTAACCACGGATCTATCATTGATTTAAGATAAAACCCGTTTTTACAATCAAACCCCGAAACTGCTAGTGCGTGTATCAATGATACTAGTGTCCAATTATAGTAGCAAAAATCTCTCTGATCGTATGCTTGTGTATTAAATTCTATATTAGTAGTCTGCGGTACAATTATAACTAGCATACCGTCAGTGCTGATAATATCCCACCATTTAGCTAAGGTTCCCAACGGATCAGTTACATATTGAAAAGAATTGTGAGACCAAGCAACATCGTAAGTGTGCTTATGCATACTAATTGGCAATTCAAAATCTTGATTAAGATATTGTATATTAGGATAACGATGTGCCATTGGTAATGTTGGATTAAGATCGACACCAAGGCATTTGATATTTAACGGAGTACGAGAATCATCTCGCGTTGTTCTTGTAGCCCACCACTCTAAATCAAGTCCGCTTCCGCACCCTAAATCAATTAAAGTACCGATACTTTCCATAAAATCATCATATTCGTACAGCATATTCAAGGTATTCAAACTATGAGAATGGCTATCTTTGTTCTCTAAGAATTGTGCGTTCATACTTGCACATCCTCCATACCAGCTGCCCTAAGTCGTACAATATGACCCAGCATAAAATTCTTACTTTCAAGACCCTTTAAGATACCTAAGTAACTATTTCGTAATAAAGCCACTTCATTGATCAATGTTTCGTGATCAATTACTTCGTCCTCTCCGTCGACATATTTTTCAGCATCTCTACTAGTTAATGCACGGGCATATGTTTCAAGGTATTTTTGGAAATGTGTCCGCCGGGTCTTTCTAAGTCGGATGTTTAGAAAATTTAATACTGCTTCAATTTCTTGCAACTGATTAAATCGATGCTCAGTAATACCAGGTAATTCTTTTATATTAATTTCAACATAACCACCAATCCGACATTCTTTTTTTGCCGTCGCAAGTTCTTTTTCGTAGTGAGAAATAAAATCAGGAAGACGACTCAGGTCGGATACTACTCGATTATACCACATAGTTAGCAATCGTCGTCGTAGTTGTCATCTTCCTCAAAATCGTCATCGTCGTCAATTTCTTCTTCGTCATCGTGATCGTCGAGATATCCTTGTAATGCTTTCTTGACTTCAGCATCGCCTCTAAATGAGTTGCGGATGTCATCGGCATCAAAATTACTATCTACAAGTAAATTGATCAGGGCATCGGCTGCTTCTGTCCTATCCAACGGTCCGATGTAGCGTTTAAGTTCTTCCCATACTGCTTGTGCTAAATCTACTGACATTTATTCCTCTCCTTCTTCAACTACGTCGGGTGTACTTACCGCTTCAGTCTGCTTGACAAAATCTTGCATGACTGTATCCAAACAGCCGCCTTCATTGCTTTCCCATGCTTTACGAAACTGCTTAATAACTTCTCCGTCGGGTGTAGTGAACGCAAGTCTATTTCCGTCTTTCTTTAATAGTCCACGCTTTTCGGCCAAATCTACTAAGCCGCTATAGGGATTCATGCCTGTTTCATAAGGAATCTTGACCTGAACGCCTTCAAAAGGTTTAGCATAGCGTGTCTTCATTACTTTGCAAGCGGCTCGGATACCCATAACATCAGAGATCTTGTTGCCATCCTCATCTTCTTTCAGCTTTAGCTTCTTCATAGCAACAACAATGCTTGATGCATAAATGAAGCCTTGACCACCCGAGATTTTGTCATCTGGATCAAACATATCCTGACTTGCGTATGTGTGGTTGGTACAGACCATGCCTACATTATAGTTACCAAACATGTTTACACAGTTACGAACAAGTGCGGTTAGTGCTTTAGGCTTCCGTCCGAGATCACCTTTCATTTCGCCTGCTTCAAACTGATTAACATCGGTAGGTGTTAATAACATGCCCAAGCTGTCAATAACAAATAATACTTTTGGACGCTCGCCGTCTGGTAATGCTTTATAATCACTCATAAATGTAGCAATTGTTTTAGCTACATCATCGATCATGGACATTGATAATTTTAGTAGTTTTTCTGGACTTGTATCTACGCCTAATGCTTTCATCCAACTTTCATCTAATGCGTTTTCACTATCGACTAGCACAACAAAGATACCTTGTTCTTGTGCGTTCTTAATAATATTCCCAGAGCAAAAGTAAGACTTGCCTGCGCCAGATTCTCCAGCAAATACAGTCACCTTTCCAAGCGGAACGCCTTTATTAAAGTCTCCGCTGATAAGATAGTTAAGTGCATAGTTGCCTGTACTGATCCAATCTGTTGGATCATTAAAGCCAATGGAAAGTCCATCAATGCTTTTTGTGATTTCTTTTCTAAATTTTGAAAAGTCATAAGGTTTTGTCATATTTTTCCTTGGTTATTAATAATTAAGTGTACATGAATCTATTGCGATTGTCAATAGATAGTTAATTGTGATTTAATAAATTATTCAAATATTGTCCACTAAAATAGTGATCGTAATTATATTCGATTGTAGGCGACTCTATTCGATATAGGTCGTGCCAGTCGTCGGCACTTAAAAACTTAAATTTAGATATCATACACATAAGTTCAACTAATCGTTCTACAGGATTCTCGATGCTATCAAACTTATAATCAAATATTTTATTATATTTTTGAAATCCAAAATTATTTTCTAAGTATGAGTGCCACCCAGGTTGAGCATACGCTAAAAATAGACCCCGTGTTACAATGCTATAAAAAAATTTATCTGTTATGTATGGATAACTGCTAGTGGCCATAGTTTCAGATACAATATGAATAAAACTCTCTGTAATTTTATTTTCTAAATATTTTATATTTAGATCATGCTGGTATTCATATTCGGATGCCAGAGTTGATTGAAAAAATTCTTCGCTGTCATTAGAAATAAAAAATTTATTGTATATTCTTTCTTTAGTACCTGTGTAATCTCGTATATAGCCTGCTACCGAATTTTCAGAATACGAAAAATGTTTGCTGCAATAATCTTTATTAAAATATCCAAATTTTTGCATAATTGACACTAACAATTTTCTACTAACGTGCGCAGCTTTATTAAAGCTGCAGACAAAGTTTTTAAACTTAATGTCTGGATGGACAGAATAGTTATTAAATTGTGAAAATATTCGTTGTTCGTTATCAAAACAATACTTAAAATTTAAGTATGGATAATATTTTTTAATTTGATCGTCAAAAAAATAGCTAACATGAATTGTTATTTCTCTTTGATTTTGTGCTACTAGAGTGTTAATCTGATCTAGTAACTTATTTTTCTTATCTGGATCAAATCCGTTTAAATGATCTACGAGGCAAAATTCAGTAGGTATTTTTGATATATCTTTTAATATCTCAGAATTATAATCTTTGGCAGTAATTATAAGCATAGGATTAAAAATGATTGGCTAAAATGCCACTTCGAGAAATATCATTAGTAATACAATGAATTCCGCAGTCCCAAAAATATTTGTGTCTAAAAGGTACTACATGTACTTCTATTCCATGCCTAGCGCATGCCGACTCGACTTGATCATTATGGGTCGACACTACTATATTTTTTGGATCCACAATCAGAATATTTACATCAAAGACTGTCTCAGATACCTGGCCGACCCATTCATCAAAATAGTGATCTACCATATTGATTAAGTTGTTATCTTGTTCAAATCCAGGCATAAACCAACGACCTTTATTACGCCGCATGCTAACTTCAAACTCTCGTACATGTGCATAATTGCTAGGTGGTAAGTAAACAACTTCCCAGCCTGGAAAAGTATCAGCATAAGTCGGTACATCGTTAAGACTAATAATAAGTCCCGGAGTTACTGGGCAGTAAACTGCATCACCGTGACCTCCTGAATTAACTACATGATTTGTTGTAGTAGGAAATAATTGATTTACTTGTTCTAAAATAGCCTGTTTATTGTCGTAATAAGTTTGTGTTGCAAAATACAAGTCCTGGCCAATACGACTTACAAAGCATCCATTGATAAAATCTAAATCTGTTTTAACAATCTGATTTCCTTGTACTTCAATATCTGAGAACACAGAGTTATAAAAATTTAGCTTGGCATCAAGATGCAATTGATCAATTTCTTTAAATTTATCAAATTTGTTTTGGATATCTATTGCATGCTCTGGGTATGTTTGATAAAAGTCTGTTGGACGAACAAAATCAGGCCACCACGATTGTTTATTTTGTCGATAAAATACTGACCAAGCATGACTGGCATTTGGTAAATGAGGAATCCAAAATTTATCTTGGATCATTAAAAAATAATCCCTAGGTGCAGTCGGCGGTTGTACCCACTTCCCCCCAATGTATAAAGAAGATAAATCTTCCGGAAATTCGGGACGCATAACTCGTACACCAAATTGGTTGGTTAATAATTTAATTAACCCTTGATAATCTTCTTCAGTTTCTTCTGCTAATTTTTCGAATCGCCGACGAGTGGTTGAGTCTGCAATCCATTTATAAAACTCCGGTGGATAGGTTTTTCCTACCAAACAGAATTTAAGTGGATCCCAATGCTGGTATACTGAATACATGTGATGTTGATGATAAGTTATACTTCAAACGGATGCTGAATTTCAGCATCCGTATTTCTACTTAGTATTACTTCTGTCTTGCACGAATCATTGCTAAAATGTCTTGTGCATTTTGCCCAGTTGTCGAAGGTTTGTCTACAGGAGCTGATGCCACTGCAGATTGGTCTACTTCAAATGGAACATCGTCTTCTGCTGCTGCCGGTGCTGGCTTGGCTGCCTGAGTAGATGCTGCTGCCGGTGCAGCTGATCCTGCCGGTGCTTGAATGCCTGCTGGACGGAAGTACTGACCCCAACGCTCTGTGTCGTATGGTTGACCATCTACTGATGCTTCAAACATTTCTTTCATGACCTTGAGCTCAACGTCAGTTGGCTTTTTAGGCATAAATGTTGAAAGATCAAACAAACCGTGTTTGTCGACAGCAGCTTGTTCTGCTTCGGTTAGGGCCGATTCCTTGCGCGACCACTTTGAAGTGTTGTAATCTGCGTATCCGCCTTTGCTGGTTTTAGCAACACGGAAGTCCAGACCACGCAACAAGTCTGTTGGCATTTCTTCAAGTTCCGGATCCATCAATGCAGACTTAATAGTTGCAAAGATTTGTGGACCAATGATGAAACGACGGATTGGGTTTTCTGGAGATTTGTCATCTGCCATTGGGTTTTCACGAACAAAGCCCTGGAAAACATAGCTACGCTTCTTCCAGTACTTGCGACCCATTTCTTCAAGGCTCTTGTCCTTGAACCAAGTACGCACTTCTGCAAGAATAGGACATGCTTCGCCCCACATTTCTACGCAAGGTACTTGTACTTGTACTTGTTTGGTGTCCATCTCACCTTTAACACCATTGAAAGGTAAACGAATCATTGCTCGTTCAACCCAGAAGAAAGTATTTTTGTTGTTGCCATCAGGAAGGAATCGTAGTAGTGCGGATGCACCTTCTTCCATATTCCAGTGTGGGTAAATTGCGTTATCGCCACCGTTTGACGATTGTCCGCCTTTGTTTGATTCTGCTGCTGCTAGACGTGCTCTGATTTCTGCTAATGATGCCATGATTAAGTTGCCTTTTAAAGTTGATTTACAATATACATACAAACGTATACTAACACTGAGTATACATGAAAGTATTTAGTATAGCAACATTAAAAGGCAAATTTATCTAAGCAGTTGTGCCAATCTTATAACACGCTCAACACTTTCGCTGCTCATGTTACTTTGCTTGGTCATCATAACTCCGTCGGTATCAAGATCTTCCGAGGTTGGTTCAGGTGGAGTTTCAGAATCTAATGTATCAGCCGGAGCTGGTTCATCATCGGCAGGCTCAGAAAGATTGATTCCCAATTCTTCTGCTCGTGCCCTAATTAAAGGACTGGCATCGGCATTGGCATCTTGGATGGCAAGATCTGACAGTTGATCAAATAATTCGTCGTCGCCAAAAATATCGTACAGTTGCTCAGTAGCAGCAGTAGCATCGGCTCCGACCGGAAAAGGTTTACTAATCATAGAATTTAATCGTTCTAGAGATTCTGGAGTATCGGGCATACTCCAAGTTCCTTCGGTCATATTATTAGCCCAACATTCAAATTCATCAGCTTCTTTCATAGAACGATGTTTTCCTGCTATTTGAGTTAATATTGGGATAGCTTGTTCAATTCTTTCGTCTAAAGATTGCTCTAAGAACATATCCCGAATGTTTTCTGCTGCTGTTTCAGAATCAGTAATTTCGGCAGGATCAAACGATTCACGCATCTCGTGATAACCTCGATGACTGATCATGCGCTTGGCTTTGGCTTTGAGATCACTATAATGTTTTATTGCAGTTTCGCACATTTCTCCGGCTTCGCCACCAAATTGTTTGTGTCGGGCAGCACGAACAAATCGAGATAGTATACCCATCTCATTTATAACTTGGTTAATGTGATTGCCAAATGCATCATATGGATTACCGCCTTCGGCAACATGACGTGCTAACAGCTTACCATGCATTAAATTTCTAGTAGGAACTTTAAACTTTTCACCGTCGGCTGTTTCAACAAACAAGCTTTCGATGTTACGGAAGCGTTTATCACCTTCACCTAAATTACGGCTATGATTAATTACAAGTCTGACTGCTTTTGGTTGATCACTATAACTAGTCTTTTTATTGCCGTAGTAACCCTCAAACAACCCTTCTTTTATAGCAGCAATTCCCTGCATGGTATATTTTAATCTATTAATGTTTTGTATATTAAAGTCAAGAAAATTACCTCTCACTGCGAATTCTTTAATCTCTTGCAAAAATTCATACCAGTCAGACTTATCATTTCCTTCCATACTACGGCCAATATTATCGCCAAAAAATACTGTTAGATTTTTATCTTCGCCAACTAAAATTACCACAGTACCATAATTCTTATTTAGAGTTTTCCAATCAAAAACAAACATGTCTGCTTCTTCGGGATCTTCTACATCGGAACCGTTGGCATCTTGCATCTCAGGATCGTAGTCGTGAGTAATTAGTAGGTTGTATAGTTTAGATTTGACAGAGTTTTGCATAATGTGTATTTATATCAAAATCGCATTACTATCGGAAGAGGTTCTATTAGATTATCAATATGATCACGCATTTGTGTGTCTAGCTCTGTATGATAGCTTTGTAATATTTGTAACATACGAACTGCTAGTAATGTTGCCATTACTAAGTCGTCGGTTTCTCCAATTTTAGCAGCATATCCAACCCCGGATGCCACAAAGTTTTTAAGTTCAGTAATAAGACTTGCACTAGATATAGTCATTCGTTTGCTTTCTAACAAATGCTTGAACTTTGCACATGCAGCTAGTTTGGGTTTGTTTGATGTATTGAAACCTTTACGATTTTTTCCAGATTCTGATAAAAAATATCCTTGTATATTTTCTTCACCGTATTCAGCTATACTAATCAATGCTGCTTCTCCGATGCTATTATTTTCAACTGAATAATAAATGCTTTTAACATCTTTAACTGTGTCGTTTATATGTCGAATAATATCAGCTAGTATTCTAATTTGTGTAGGAATATCTGTGCGGTTATGGCGCCACTCTGCTATCTGTTCCGTTGAGTTTGCTTCAAATACCTGTATAGCAGCAGGATCACCTCCGGTGCCTAGACTAGGGTCAAGCCCAACTACATAGATCTTGTCGGCTTGTGGCTTTTTAAACCAGCGAACTTCGCCTGTTTTAAATAACGGTTCGGACCCTTCAAGATCAATTAGGGTGGTAGGAGCAATAAGAGTTTCGTCTGCAA
>Ga0114978_10004429_pt1 | contig 11365 bp, 4 predicted proteins | sample S_140212_EF_Meta_FD_87027 | JGI IMG/M metagenome (GOLD analysis project Ga0114978, IMG submission 87027) | Freshwater microbial communities from Lake Simoncouche, Canada to study carbon cycling - S_140212_EF_MetaG | ecosystem: Environmental > Aquatic > Freshwater > Lake | place: Lake...
AAATAATTTTGCCACAAAGTTTTCTCATCAAAATGAAGTTGCTTCAGCAGGATTTTATAAGGTTAAATTGGCTAATGATATTGATGTTCAGTTAACGGCATCTCAAAGAGTTGGAATTCACCAATATACTTTTCCGAAGTCAGATACTGGAAGTGTTTTTATTGATTTATTACATAGAGATAAAACTTTAAAGTGTACCTTAAAAGTAATTGATAGCGTAACTGTTATTGGTTCTAGAATTAGCGAAGGTTGGGCTGTTGAACAACATATTTATTTTAGGATGAAATTTAGTAAACCCATCATATTTAAGAAGTTAAATCCATTAGTATTTGAAAATAAAATTCCTAGTGAGGAAGAAAACATTAAAAATGGGGTATTTATGTTTGACGTGAGTGATGGAAAGCCATTGATGATTAAAGTTGGTATATCTCAAACTAGCACCGATGGCGCAAAATTGAATTTAGAGGCTGAGGCAAAACATTGGAATTTTGAAAAATATAAACAAGATGCTGCAAAAAGTTGGGAGAAAGAATTATCTAAAATTGAAGTAGAAACGTTAGACGCCGAAAAAATTACAACCTTTTATAGCGCTTTATATCATTGTATGATTCACCCATCTTTAGCAGGAGATGTTGATGGGAAATACAGAGGTCGTGATTTTAAAATACATCAGGCAAATGATTTTACTCCGTATACAATTTTTTCTTTATGGGACACTTTTAGAGGGTTGCATCCTTTATTTACAATTATTGAGAAAAAACGCACTTCCGATTTTATTAATACATTTTTACAACAACACATCGAAAGTGGTAGATTGCCAATGTGGGAATTGTCGGCAAATGAAACAAATTGTATGATTGCATTTCATAGTGTTTCCGTAATTTCTGATGCTATTTCAAAAAACATTACAGGTTTTGATAAAAAGGCGTGTTATAATGCAATGTTGGCGGCATCAAATTATTCTAATTTTAGCATCCCTTTGTTTAATGAAAATAATTTTTTGCAAATCGATGATGAGTCTGAAAGTGTTTCTAAAACGCTTGAATATGCTTATGATAATTGGTGTATCTCTCAGTTATCAAAAAAACTAAATTATAAATTAGATTTTGAAGTTTATAATAAACGTGCTCAAGCATATAAAAATGTATTTGATAACAAAACAGGTTTTATGCGACCACGTAAAAACGGTAATTGGTTATCTCCATTCGAGTCACGTGAGGTTAACAACCATTATACGGAGGCAAATAGCTGGCAATATACTTTTTTTGTTCCTCAAGATATAACAGGATTAATCAGTTTAATGGGCGGAGAAAAAAAATTTGAAAGTAAATTAGATGAACTATTTAATGCCTCAAACGTAACATTAGGTCGTCAGCAAGTTGATATTACAGGTTTAATTGGACAGTACGCTCATGGAAACGAACCAAGTCATCACATGTGTTATTTGTATAATTACATTGGGAAACCATATAAAACACAAGAAAAAATTTATCAGGTACTAAATACGTTTTATAAAAACACCCCAGATGGTTTAATAGGAAATGAAGATTGTGGACAAATGAGTGCGTGGTACGTTTTAAGCTCAATGGGTTTGTATCAAGTTTGTCCGGGTTTACCAGAGTATACTATTGGCTTTCCTTTATTTAATTCTGTTAGAATAAATTTAGAAAATGGAAAAAAGTTTGAAATAAAAAAAGATAAGCATACTTCTAAATTTGAATATATCTCATCAAACATGATTAATAATAAGATAAGTAATAGTTCTGTTATTTCTCATAGTACGATAATTAATGGAGGTAAGATTGAATTTGTAATGCAAGAAAAGCTGGAGGATAAATCTGAATTCGGAAAAGCAATTTTTCTTCGCCCTAAAACGGAAATTAATTCAAATCAAATAATACAAGCTCCAGTAATTGTAACACCATCCAAATTAACAGAAGGCTCAAAAACAGTTACTATAGAACATCCTGATAATAATGCAAAATTATATTACACGCTTGATGGAACAAATCCAACAATAAATTCTAACCCATATTCAAATTCATTTATTTGCGATTCAACTGTAGTAATAAAAGCAATTGCAATAGCAAAAAACAATGTGAGTTCAATTGCAACAGCTACTATTTTTAAGAGATCAAATAATTGGAAAATTAGTATTCAAAGTCAGTATAATAAACAGTATGATGCTGGTGGTGATGAGGGAATTATTGATGGGCAATATGGCTCTAGAAACTGGCGAAGCGGTGGCTGGCAAGGTTACCAAGGACAAGATTTTAATTGTATTGTTGATTTAGGGAAAGTAACTCTTATACAAAGTGTAACGTCTAGTTTTCTTCAAGATACTCGTTCATGGATTATACTACCTAAAGATGTTGAGTTTTATATTTCGGAAGATGGAATAAATTATCAAGCATTTGGAATTATTGAAAACGGGGTTGCTGCTGACGATTATTCTATTCAAACAAGACGTTTTTTTAATACTAGCCCAATAAAAGTTGGTGCTCGTTATATTAAAATAAAAGCAACTAATTACGGTAAATTGCCAGATTGGCATTTGGGAAGAGATGGCGATGCCTTTTTATTTATTGACGAAATTGACGTAAGATAGAATGAGTATTACAAAACAATATATTATATTAATGAAAGCCGTGATTTGTTTTTTTGTTTTAATTACATCCGTTTGTAATGCCCAAATAAAACTGGGAACTTGGCGCGGAGTATTAGTTCTAAATGTAAAAGATAAAATTGAACTGCCTTTTAATTTTGAGATTAAAAATTTGAATGGAAGTAAAATAATCATCATTCAAAATGCGGAGGAAAAAATTTTAGTGGATGAGATTACCATAAACAAAGATTCATTTAATTTTAAAATGCCAGTATTTGATTCTGAGTTTAAAACAAAATTAATTGGAGATACCGCTTTGATTGGAGTTTGGATAAATCATGCACGCACTGAAAATAACGAAGTTAATTTTAGTGCTCAATATGGCAAATCAAATAGATTTGAATTACCACAAAATATATCAAATCCTTTTTATAATGGCAAATGGGAAGTAACTTTTAGTCCTAATCAAATGGATAGTTCAAAGGCAATTGGCGTTTTCAATTGCGGAATTACAAGCAATGGATTGACTGGAACTTTTTTAACGGAAACTGGCGATTTTCGCTATTTAGATGGGAAGGTAAGTGATGGGAAGTTATTTCTAAGTTGTTTTGATGGCTCTCATGCTTTTCTTTTTATTGCTGATAACAATAAATCAGAAATAGTAAATGGCCATTTTTATTCGGGAATTCATTGGCATGAAAAATGGGAAGCTAAAAGGAATAGTGGATTTTCACTAACAGATCCCGAAAAATTAACAGGCTTAGTTAAGCCCAATGAAAAAATTGAATTTTCTTTTTTAAATCTTGAAAAAAAGAAAATTTCTGTTTCTGATAAACGTTATAATAACAAGCCCGTTATTATACAAATTATGGGCAGCTGGTGTCCAAATTGCATTGATGAAACAGCTTATTTGGCAGACATATACAGCCGTTACAACCCAAAAGGGTTAGAAATTATATCTATTTGTTACGAACGAACATCAGATTTTGAAAAAGCTAAAATGAATTTATTACGTTTAAAAAACAGATACAATTTAAAGCATGAATTATTAATAACTGGATTAACAGGGAAAGAAAGTGCTGAAAAGAGTTTACCATTTTTGAATCATATAAAGGCTTTTCCTACAACACTAGTTTTAGATAAGAATCATGAAGTAAAAATGATACATACTGGTTTTTCTGGCCCAGCCACTGGTATTGAATTCGAAAACTTTAAACAAAGATTTGAAAAAGTAATAATTCAAATTACTAAATAAATTACTTTTCTTAAAATACTCAAATTAACTTAGTTAGTGAACGCGTATTAATTTATCTAGGATATTCAATTCTAACATGGTAAATATTCATTAATCTTTTTTTGAATATTTTTTTAATTTGATTTATATCTCTAAAAGTTATATCAGCATTTATAAATTGATTTTCGGAAATTTGATGATCAATAATTCGGTCTACTAAATCATCAATAGTTATAGCGTCATATTTTTTCAAACTGCGGGATGAGGCTTCAACGCTATCTGCCATCATTAATACCGCTGTTTCTTTACTAAATGGAATTGGGCCAGGGTATCGAAATAAATCTTCATTTATTAATTTACCTTCATGCTCTTTTTTATAATTATGCAGAAAAAAACGAGTAGTAGTTGTGCCATGATGTGTTCTAATAAAATCAATTATAGCTTCAGGTAATTTATATTCTTTTGCTTTTTCAATTCCACCAACCACATGATTGATAATTATTTTAGCACTTTCTTCAGAACTAATATCTTGATGTGGACTCACTTCACCTACTTGATTTTCGGTAAAAAATCTTGGATTTAATATTTTTCCAATGTCGTGATACATGGCGCCTGTTCTTACCAATAGTGCATTTCCACCAATTTTATAACAAGCCTCTTCTGCTAAATTTGCAACTTGCAAAGAGTGTTGAAATGTGCCTGGAATTTTTTGCGAAAGTTGTCTTAATAATGGATTGTTTAAATCGCATAATTCTAATAATGTAAAATCTGAAACAAAGCCAAACATTTTCTCAAATAAGTAAATTAAAGGAAAGGCGAAAAGCACACACATACTACTTATGATAAATGGATAATAGTTTTCAATAAGCTCAAGATTATGTTCGGATTGGTTTAGTAAATGATAAGCTACAAATGCTAGTATATAAAATACAAGAGTGAGTAACGATGAGATAAGTAGTTTAGAACGTTTTCCCATATCAGCAACGCTGAATATAGTTCCAATTCCTACAATTAATTGTATAAATACAAATTCAAATTTGTCAGAAGTAAAAAACGCACAAAGTAAAACTATATTTAAAAAATTAAATAAAGCAGTTCTGCTGTCAAAAAATACACGAATTAAAATGGGGACTAAACAAAATGGAATGGCAGAAATATAGTTTTGGTTGTATTTTGAAACAATACTTGAAGCAACAACTAAGAGTATTATAATTAAAAAAATAAATGTGACGTGGGTATTTAAACTAAATATATTTTTTCTGAAAAAAGCTAAGAATAACATCATTATTCCTAATATAAGGGAGCAAGCCATAAGTTTTCCGATAATGGTTGAAAATGAAAAACCGCCTAATGATACCATTTCCATTTCTCTAATATAATTTTGAAGAATTTGATATTGTTCCTCAGTAACAATATCGTTTTTATATAATAATACTTCTCCTTTATTTATTTTGTTTTTATAAATCTGAGTTTTGTCACTATTATTTAATTTAATTTCATTACTTATCTCAGAGTTATAGGTAATATTAAATGGAATTTTTTCAGAAAAATTCGCGAGGCCAATTGTGTCAAGCAAATCGTTTTTCAGTAAATTCTTTATTAAACTTTGATCTATTAAACTTGATGTTGAAATAAGTATTGCCTCATTATCTTTTATCAAGTAAATCGAATCGTTTATACCATTTGTTTTGATTGATTGATTACAATATCCAATAGAATATATACTATCTAACTTAGCTTTGAGATTTGTTTGAGTTGTTATATTAAATTTAAAATCAGAAAGTAAACTTTCGGTATCGATATCTTCTTGGTTATAATAAGATTTGCTAGTAGCTTTAGATGTTTTATCTATTTCAATTTCTGAATTTGTCTTTTGTATTAGAAAGTCAATCTCAGAAATTAGCGTTTCGTTTTTCCAAACTTCACCCGTTTTAATAAATTTAAATGATAAATTTTGGCTTGATGGCAATAGGTAAGAGCATATAATTACTGAAAACATAAACACAATGCCCTTATACCATAAAGCATGCTTATCTCTGATTTTTGTGAAAATTGAATTCATTAATACAAAAGAAAGTATTTTTTTGAATGGTTATATGAAAGTTAAATGCGATTATGAACAACCTTTTATTAATTCTTTATCTAACAATGGTTACATGCCCAACATGAGACTCGTATTCTTTTGTGACAACATTTTTAAAGTCACATTTCCAAATATAAACATCAATTGGGCTAGCTTTTCCTTTAAAAGTACCATTCCAGCCAGCGTCAGTGTCATTTGTTTTATATATTTGCTCACCCCAACGATTAAAAATCAGGAATGAATAATCGGTTACACCAATAACTTTTGGTTTGAAAACATCGTTCATTCCATCTCCATTTCCAGGTGAGAACGCATTTGGAATCCAAAAGCGAAATTCAGGAAGAATTCGCACTAATAAATTCATGGTATTTGGACATCCAAAATCATTGGTTACGGTTTGTGAAACATAAAAATCTCCCCATGTTGCATATGAATGCATTGGGTTTATTAAGTTTGAATTTGAACCATCTGCAAAATCATAATACCATGAAACTATACCTGGGGAAGTTGTTGTGTTAAAAAAACTAATGTCTGGATCAAAAATGGTTGTTAGAGTGGGGGTGGCTGTAAAACCAGCCAACGGGGAAGGATTTACAGTAATACTGTTTATTGCAGATACAAGACTTGTATCAATACATTTTTCTGTTGTAATTAAAGTTAATGATGCGCTATAAATTCCAGGTGGAGAAAAAGTATGTGTTGGGTTTTGTTCATTTGAGGTTGTGCCATCACTAAATAACCATGTATAATACATAGTTGATGATGCTGTACTTGTATTTGAAAATGTAATTGTTAATGGGTCGCAACCAACACCTATAAAAGGGCCTATACCAGCTAATGGATCTTGATAAACTGTTATAGTTTTTGTTACTGTAGCAATACATCCATTTTCTGCAACAGTAAAACTAACAGTGTAAGTGCCGGGAGCGTTATATACAACATTAGTAACTGTAACCGTTGATGCTGATGAAGGAATAGCATTAGGCCCAAAATTCCAAGCAAATGTTCCTGTTCCTTGAAATAGACCGGCACCAACAAAGTTAAAACTGTTTCCTAAAAAACATTGTCCTGTTGGTTCAAGAAAATCAGGCTTTAATAATGGTTTGATAATAAAAACTTCATAAGTTGTATCAGAGCATGCGGTTCCAGGATTTGCAATTAAGGTTACCGTATATGTTCCAGGAGTCGTAAATGTATAGGTTGGATTATAAGCAGTTGAAGTGTCTGTTGTAACCAAAGGGTCTCCAAAATTCCACAAATAAGTTACGCCGTTAAAACTATTGTTTGAATATGTAATTGTAAAACCATTACAAAAGCCACCGGCAGCTGGACCAGCAGCAGTTTGTGAAATAATATCAGCAACAACAACTGCCGGGCAGCTAATTACATTAAACTGAAAATCGCGATGATGCGTTCCTATTAATACACCAGCTCTATATTCGCTTACACAAACACCTACAACCCATTGGCCAAGTATATTTGGAACGCCGTTTAAAAACCCAGTAACTGGATTAATATTTATGGCAGGACTTGAAGACAAAGGATAACTAGAAGAATAAGGGGCAACAAATGGAACCGAAGTATATGGTGGGGGTGAATTAACTGTTGGACAACCTGCGCCACCTGGTATAATTGGACAAGCTGCGGATAAACCATCAAATGGTGTACATAATGAATATACTAAAGAGTCACCATCGGCATCAGTAGCTGAATGATCAAATGCAATTGGAATATTAGCGCAAATATAAATTGGTGGACGCTTTGTAAACCTTGGACTACTATTTATTAATACAACTTCTGGCCCAGGAATATGTTCCCAATAAGTTGACCCTACAGCGCCTGGTGATATTAAATTTAGAATAGTTCCATTTCTGCAACACCTTTGATAAACAATATAGTAGCCCCCAGTTTTTGGAGGTAAATTTAAAATTGTTTCATAATATCCTTCTTCTACACAAGCTAAACCGGCTACAGTTGGAGCACAAGGGCTATTATTACTTGGCGGAACTGTTAAACTACTTGTTAACGAAATATTTAAAGTTGTAATAACAGCGCCTGAAGCATCAAAAACGGTAAAAAATGCAGGATTATCGAAAGGTGGAATTCCGCCAATACAATCACGATACACTTTCATATGAATTTTGTAATTATTGCCGCCTAAATTATCATAGTAAATTTCACCTCCAACAATATGAGTTGCATTTCCTATTTTGAAAAATAAAATAAAAATTAATAATAAATATGTTTTCGTTATTTTGATATTCATTAATCTTTAAATACTTCTATAAATCCATTTAATTTTCTTCCATCAGTAACATTTAATATATAAAAATATGTACCAGATGATACGTTTGGTTTCCAATCATTTTTATAATCATCACTAGTATAAATTTTATTTCCCCAACGGTTAAAAACTAATAATGTTGATCCAGGAAAATTAAGGAGCCCACTTATTTTAAAATAATCGTTTATATTATCGCCATTAGCACTAATAACGTTTGGAATAATTAGATTACAATCAATTGAAGATATTTCAATACTAAGAGTGTCTTTATTATTGCACTGATCAGTTACAAATATTGAATATGTTCCACTGCTTTGCAAAGTGCTTTGTGTAAAATAGTATGTTGTGTTAATAGTATCAAAAGGAAAAATGCCGGAAGATGGAATTCCCCAACTAATATTAAAGGAAGGTTTTCCTCCCGTTATAGTTAGAGGAATTTTTAGGATTGAATCTAAACAAAATTTGTTATTTATATTAGCAGTCAATACTGGAAGAGTAGAAGGAGTGACTGTAATTACTTTGCTTACAAGTTTATTGCAAATATCATTTACAGTTATAGTATAGTTTTTTGGAGTTGTGATAATTCCGGTGTTAATACTCGACGCATTTGTGGTAGGGCTTGTCCAAGTATATGTGTAAGCAGGAACTCCAAAATTGGCATTTGCATTGAGAATAGCAGAAAGTCCGTTACAGATAATAGTGTCTTTTACCCCAATCGATATTGCTGTATAGTCTTTAATATAAAGCTTGAATTTAATAGTATTAGTTAGCGCACATGTTGAAACTGATGTTGTGTAAGTTGTTAAGGTGAAAACAAGTGTATCTGTTCCCTCTAGAATATAATCTTGCATTGCTTTTAAATTGCAAATTTTAATAGTGTCTTGTCCAACTGAATAATTAAGTTGAATTGGCCAAGTAAAACCTGGATTTCCTACTTGCTGATAATCTGAATTTAAAATAGCATTACCAGTTACTTGGAGTTTAAAAGAATCTTTTTGAAAGATATTTGAATTTCTAATAAAATAGACACAATTTGTATTACAATCTTCAACCATAACACTATCAGTAAAGCTAGCATTTGAATTTGAGGATGAAACAGAAATAGGCGGAATACTGCTAAATGAACCAGCCTCTAAAAAAACGCCTGAATCAAAAACATGATCTGAAGCATCAGCTATCGCAATTTTTATGTGATATGTTTCGCCACATATTACTTTATGTTTTGCAGTTAAGACTGTTGTTAAGCCGTCGTAAACGCAACTAATAGAGCCGCCAATATTGTCCCTATAAAAAGCGCAATTCATGCAAGGTCCTGTAGATGCGCCAAATGAATTGCCATTATTGACGGTGTTAATAGTTATTGGAGTAGTTGTGCCTGGTATTAAAGCAATATTTGTTGCAGCTAATGGAGTTGTAACGCCTGATAAAATAAAAGCAAACGCATCATTAATGGAATTTACATAGTCGTTATATTCTTCTGACCCAAAAACATATCTAAATTTAACAGTATCTGATTGCGGAATAAAATTAAACTCCAAAACTGCAGCATCATTAGTAGTTATTCCAGATAGTGCTGTTAATGCCGCATCGCCCGGTTGTGCTTGGTCTATACTTTGAAACCCTGAACTTGGACCTGCAGGACCAAGTTCACCACCAACGGTTCCGTTTGAACCACATGTTAAATAAACCCCTTTTGGAATCCCTAAATTTGTAACTGCAGGTGCAGTAAAGCTTGCAATCATTTTTGGTAATCCAGTATAAGTAATTCCGCTTGCTGTGACACCAGGGCCTAGTAGCACGTTAGTTACATATTGGGCTATTGTTAATGTTGAAGTTGTAATTTGGGCTTGAGCTTGAAGTCCAATGACAATACTAAAAATAATTAATACTTTTTTTATATGCTTCATTGTAATTGTATATTAGCAGTGAAAAAACTCTTCCTAAACAAATTTAGCCTATTAAATCAATTTTGACAATAATTTTACTCATTCAAAAGTAAGCTAAAATAAATATCCTAAATTAGCACTCTAAAAATAAGAACTAAAATGAACCATTCTCAACTTAAAACATACATAGATGCTAATAAAGATCGTTTTTTAAATGAATTATTAGATTTATTAAAAATACCATCAATTAGTGCCAAGCCAGAACATAAATCAGACATGGATAAAACAGCTGAGGTTGTAAAACAAAGATTAATTGAAGCTGGGGCCGATAACGTTGAAATTTGTCAAACAAAAGGCCATCCTGTTGTATATGGCGAAAAAATAATTGATCCATCAAAACAAACCGTTGTGGTTTATGGACATTATGACGTTCAGCCAGCTGAACCATTAAATTTATGGGATTCGCCACCTTTTGAACCTGTTATAAAAAAAACAGAAATTCATCCAGAAGGTGCCATTTTCGCTCGTGGAAGTTGTGATGATAAAGGGCAAATGTATATGCATGTAAAAGCATTTGAAACGATGATGCAAACAAATTCATTGCCTTGTAATGTAAAATTTATGATTGAAGGCGAAGAAGAAGTTGGTTCAACAAATTTAGGCCCTTGGATAATAGAAAATAAAGAAAAACTAAAAGGCGATATTATTTTAATTTCTGATACATCAATTATTGCTAATAATATACCAAGTATTGATTCTGGATTAAGAGGTTTAGCGTATATGGAGGTTGAAGTTACTGGACCTAACAGAGATTTACATAGTGGTGTTTATGGCGGTGCAATTGCTAACCCAATTAATATTTTATGTAAAATGATAGCGGCTTGTCATGATGAAAATAATTATATTACAATTCCAGCTTTTTACAATGATGTTTTAGATTATAATGATGAAGATAGAGCGGAAATGGCAAAAGCCCCTTTTAATTTAGAAGACTTTAAGAAAGATTTAGCTATTGCTGAAGAGAGAGGAGAAATAGGGTATTCAACCAACGAGCGAACAGGTATTCGTCCAACATTAGATGTTAATGGTATTTGGGGTGGTTATACTGGCGAAGGAGCAAAAACAGTTTTGCCATCAAAGGCATTTGCAAAAATATCGATGCGATTAGTCCCAAATCAAAATTCGCATAACATTAGTGAAATTTTCACTAAGTTTTTCGAAAGCATTGCGCCAAAATCGGTTACAGTAAAAGTTACAGCTCATCATGGCGGAG
>Ga0114978_10004430_pt1 | contig 11364 bp, 7 predicted proteins | sample S_140212_EF_Meta_FD_87027 | JGI IMG/M metagenome (GOLD analysis project Ga0114978, IMG submission 87027) | Freshwater microbial communities from Lake Simoncouche, Canada to study carbon cycling - S_140212_EF_MetaG | ecosystem: Environmental > Aquatic > Freshwater > Lake | place: Lake...
GACGGAGCCAATCCCCTCTCCGCCTGATCCCCCGCCGAATTCTTTCGCACCGGACAAATCAACAATCACCGCCGAGCGACCTCGGTATCATCCCAAGTCGAGACAACATTCGGACGAGACCTCAGAATCAAATCCAATGAAAATGATTCGACATGATGGCAAACCCCAACAGGCCGATGCCGAACGCGCCGGCCAAGCGCTGTCACTGATTTTTAATCATCACTTTGCGGTGATCCTAGTTCTTGCCGCTCACAGAATCGTCGCTAAAGAGATACCAGCAACGAACCACGCGATGCATCACATAGACAACCGCAACCTCATCAGACGAAAGCACTTCCGTTCGAGCCATCCTTGCCATCATTTCGCTCCAAATCAAAACTGGTCAAAATCGCTCTGTGTCCCCATGGTCCTCCGCAGTCTTCTGGTTGCCTGCCAAGCCCCATGGAGGCGTTCGCTTCAACTCCAACGGAAATCGAATCCTTGTTCAGGCTGGAAGCCTCACGCAGTTGTGGGATGTCAGTTTAGAGAAACGTCGCTTAGCCGAGATCGAAGAACTCCGCGAGACGTGGGAGGCCATCGAGCAGTCGGCAGAGTCTGTGAAAATGACCGGAACTTGCTGGCTCGCAAGGTGGAGGCGGCGCACGCAGAGAGGTGAGGCGGGCTCGTCGGGTGCCGGGGATATTTTGATAGAGTGTCGTACGTTTGTATGCCGGGGGTATTTTGATAGATTGTCTCTCGATTGTGTGCGGGGAGAGTTCCGGGGGGCGCGTACATGAACGTCGCGAAGGTTTCTCAGAGCGGTTCCGATCGAGCGATCCGGCTGCCGGATGAGTTTCGAGTGAATGTCGATGAGGTACAGCTTCGACCGATCCCAGAAGGTTTTTTGGCCATCCCGCACGATCCATGGAAAGTCTTCTACGGTGGGGGCTAAGAATTGTCTGACGGGTTCTTCTGCAAAATGCCGCGTACAACCTCCGGTCGAGCAACGAGATTGGATGCCATGAGCGATCTGCGCGATGCTGGCACGATGATCTTCATAATCCGCGTGCTCAAATGCGTTCTTCTGAGCCTTGCGTTTGCGGCACGGCTGTCATTCGGTGGCGAAGACAAACCTATCGTGAGCGAGGCCACGCAGCGGGTAACTTTGACCGCCGGGCAGGCTCGTGCGATTGCATTGCTCTGCCAGTCGCGTCCTGAGAAGCCTGCTCCGTTGTTTCTGTTTACGGATCCGAACAAGGACCCGGATGATTTGAGTGTTCTGATCGAAACGAAATCCCTTCAGCAACGAGGGTTTGTCGACCTTCGGTGTGCAGTAACGACCCTCGGCAACCGCGAAGTGCGGACGATCCGCGCGAAGTTTACTCGAAGCGTGCTGGACGACCTGGGCCTGCACAGCGCGCAAGTGGGTGTCGGCGTGGACTATGAATTGGAAGTCAAAGACGGCAGTGGTGCGGTCGATGTCAAGGGGACTGCCGGCCGGGAAAAAGATCACCGGGTGTTCGTCGAAACGCCTCTGCTCAGGCCGCTCGCAGTGGTTGAACCGGATGGGCTCGCTTTACTCAAAAGAGAATTGGACCGTGTTGCCGATCGTTCAGCGGTTCTCGTCGTCAACGCGGGCATGGTGGATCTGGCCGAACTCTTGCGGAGTGATTCTGAACTCGTGCAGCGCAAAGTCGCCAGGATTGTGATGATGGGGGGCGTGGAACCTCGTCTGGATCCCAGGGGGTTCGCCGTCGCCGACAAGCGTGCTTATAACAACAGTACGCATCAGCCTTCTGCCGACTACGTCTATTTTCGTGTGCAGGAACTTGGTCTGCCGCTGGTCATCGTGAACAAGGAGGCAACATACTCTGCGGCGGTCCCGCGCAGCTTTTATGATGGCATCGCCGCGACCGGGCATCCGGTCGGCGTCTACCTCAAAGAGCAGCAGAAACAGTCCCTGAAGCTGTTGTGGGAAGGGATCCACTAGGGGCATCTGCCTCCGGCACTGACTCCCGCCTGGTTCTTTTGGACATTCACTGACGTCGATCTTGATACTCTGGCGGGTAAGACTGCACTGACCCAGGCGACGTCGCACGCAGAGAATTTTGAGGAGATCTGGAGCCATGTCAGCAAGTTCAACTTGTATGACCCTCTTGCGCTGCTGGCGGCAACCCCGGGGGCTGCAGAGTTATTGTTCGAGAGCGAAGCTCCCGCCGGGGCCAAATCCCGTGTACGGATCATCGGCAAGGACTCGATCAAGGATGCGACGCTGATGAAAGATCTCCTCGCTGCGATCGGGATTGAAAGCCTGAACCCGGCGCTGCCTCGAAATTGAGATCGCGGCACGATTCATCGCAATGTACCATTGTTCGAGTTGCCGATCAGGCAACAGTGAACCCCACACGCGGGTTTGATTCTCATAGCGATCTCAGCCGGAACGGGCTACCGTCCGGTTTGTCTTCTTGCTTGGAATTCACGCGTCCCATTACAACGAACCGGTCGCGATCGCGTTCCGGTTGATGGCGTAACTTTCATTCGGTATTCGACCTATCCGCGATTCAAGTCGTTCACTTGGGTTTGTTGAAACGCAAGTTGGCTATGAATACGGAATCGCAATTGACGGCGATCGTCTGACCTGAACATGATCGCAGTTCAAATTGTTGCTCGAGAATGATTCGAGATGGATTGAAACGCTCATATGTCATTGAGTGTGATTTGCCGGGCTGCCGGAAACTGACTCTTTTGGAACTTCGGCGGGGCGAATATACTACTGGTCGAGTTGCCTCCACAATTTTGCGTCTCTGGGAATCCTGTTCATGACTGCACCTGCACCGACCGAATTCAAAGCGGTTCTGGATCCGAACGATCTCTCGAATATTCCCCGTGATCTCAGCTTTCATCCCGTTCAAAATCCGTCACCCCGTGTGCTGACGGTGGAACAGGTGGCTCAGTTCAATCGTGACGGTTACATCAAGGGAATTCGGGTCTATGATGCGGACGAGATCGCCAGCATTCGTCACTATTTTGATGAACTGCTGGCCAAAGTGGTGGCGGCAGGGGGGGACAGCTACTCGATCAGTTCCGCTCATTTGAAGTATGGCCGGGTCTGGGACATTCTCACGAATGCCAAAATTGCCGCTTGCATGCGTGATCTGCTGGGTGAAAACGTGATCGGCTGGGGGTCGCATTTCTTCTGCAAAATGCCTCATGATGGGAAGAAGGTCGCCTGGCATCAGGATTCGAGTTACTGGCCATTGACCCCGTCAAAAGCGGTCACCGCGTGGCTGGCTGTGGATGATGCCGATGTCGAAAATGCCTGTATGCGATTCGTTTCAGGCTCACACCACTTCGGTGCCATGACGTTTCGACCGAGTGATCCGGCGGAACATAATGTGTTGAACCAGACGATCGAAAATGTCGAACAGTATGGTCAGTTCGTCGATGACTGCCTCAAGGCAGGGGAAATCTCGTTGCATTCAGACCTGCTGTTGCACGGCTCTGAAGCGAATGGGTCGTCCCGCCGCCGCTGTGGACTGACGCTCCGCTATGCTCCTGCCGATGTTCATGCCTACATGGACTGGAATCAGAAGGGGGTCTGGGTCAGTGGAGCGGATGCTTCAGGGCATTGGACGAACCGTTCGCGGCCGGCCCAAGAGTGATCCCGCAAACGACCTGAAAGCGATCCTTAAAAAAACGGACCAGGCTTGATGAGTAAGCCGGTCCGTGACGGATTGCTAATGCGGCACGAGCGATTGCCGATCGAGACGCCGATGTCGTTCCAACCCTGGTTGTCTTTTATCCCCTGGTTATTGTTCAGCTCCAGGTTTGTTCGGGTTCAGGCCCCCGACCAGAAATCGTCTTCGTTCGTTTCATGCTTACGCGAAATGGGTGGGGGTGAATCATCGACGTGTCGGATCTTGCGTCGGGATTCGATCGGATCAATCCCGGTCAGCGGATACGCTTCGAGGATTTTGTTGATCCGCATTTCGATACTGGTCAGTTGCTGGCCTTCATCGGGAGCGACAAAGGTGATTGCCGCCCCGTGTCCTTCGGTCGAGGAAAGTCGGCCTGTTCGTCCGACCCGATGCACATAGTCATCGCAGTCTTCAGGGATATCGTAGTTAATAATGTGAGAGATGCCGCTGACATCGATCCCGCGTCCCATCACATCGGTGGCGATTAACAGGCGAATTGCACCATCGCGAAACTGCCGCATTACCCGGTCGCGGGCACTTTGTGCCAGATCACCGTGAATAAAGGCCATCTGCGGCAGTCGCCCGGCAAACCTGCGGTGCACCTCTTCGGCACCTCGCTTGGTTCGCGTGAAGACGATCGCCTGTTGCGGTCGCTCTTGCACAAGCAATCGGACCAGCGTCCCAAATTTTCGCTGGTGGTCGACCGTGACGTAATACTGGTCAATCGTTTCATGGGCGACATTCGAGGCCGAAACATCGATCCGCTCGGGGTCACGCATGTAGCGTCGCGCCAGTCGCTCGACGGGTGGGGGGAGTGTCGCCGATAACAATAACGTCTGGCGGCTTTCTGGGCACTGTCGCAAGATCTTTTCGATATCAGGCCGAAAGCCGATATCGAGCATTCGGTCCGCTTCGTCCATCACCACGATTTTTAAATCGGGCATCTTGAGTAACTGGCGACCCATCAAATCGATCACTCGACCAGGGGTGCCAATCACAATCTGAGCCCCTTCCTGCAAGCGACGGATTTGCTGATGGATCGGTCGACCACCGACACAACAAGCGGTTGTCACTTCGCATTTGAAGGCGAGTCGTTCCACTTCATCAGCCACTTGTTGGCTGAGTTCTCGGGTCGGTGTCAGCACCAGGGCCTGAGTACGTGGGTCTCTGAGATCAATCAGATCCAGAATTGGCAGCACAAACGCTGCGGTTTTGCCGGTACCTGTGCGTGCTTGTCCGATACAATCGCGACCAGACAGGGCAATGGGGATAAAAGCGGCCTGAATGGCACTCGGTGCAGTAAATCCGGCCCTCTTAATCGAGAACAACGAATCCTGACTGAGCCCCAAATCATCAAACCGGGAGGGAGCCTGCTCCATAACTGCGATCTACCGATCAATTCCTTTCCCAAATCAAGCACCGTGGCGGCAAACCGATTTTGGCCAACCCGGCTTTCGATCATCAACCGCTTGCGCGGGACCTTGGGACTTCTCCCAACATCAGGGAACCTTCGAAACCGATTTCGGAGTTCATGCTCCCCATGAAAACAAACCTTTACATACGAATAGAGTAGGACGCACCGGGACCGTGGTCAATCGTTATTTGCCGCAACTCGAATTTCCCCATCGCGGAAGTTGCGGAATTTTGCCACGGGAAGCGTTTGTAACGTCACCGCAGCCCGTAACCGTTCACCGCGAAGTGAGGGGGACAGGGACAGTTTTCCCGGCAAAACGTTGAGTAAATGGTTTGAGCGATTTGGCGGATCTTCACTTGGTCGCGGGAAAAATGAGCCAGTCCCCGAGCTGTGAACGATTACCCGCAGCCCGTTGTTCAAAACACGATTTATTTTCGGCAGCCTGTTGCGATCGGGAAAATTCGTGATGATATCAAGATGATAAGGGTCCAAAACCGTTCTACGTCCCCTGCAGCGCTATCGGTTCCCCATGAACGACGCACACCCTGCTCATGAACTCGTCGCTCGCCGGATTTCGATCCAGGGGGTTGTTCAAGGGGTCGGATTTCGCCCGTTTGTCTACCAATTGGCGGCCCAGCATCACGTCCGGGGATGGGTGCTCAATGGCGCAGCGGGGGTCGAAATCCATGCGGAAGGGGCTGCGGCAGCACTCGCATCGTTTCTGACTCAGTTGCAGGCGACTCCCCCTGCAGCGGCTTGCATTCGTCAAACAGACATCCGCACCGTCGCCCCGGAAGGGTTTGCCGATTTTCAAATTCGTCGAAGCCATCGCCATCAGGCCCCGACGACGGGGATGGCTCCTGACTTGTCGATCTGTGCCGAGTGTACGCGGGAACTGAGCGACCCCACAGACCGCCGCTATCACTATCCGTATCTGAATTGTGCCCACTGTGGACCACGTTATTCCTTGATCGAAGGGCTTCCCTACGATCGTGCACGGACCACCATGCAGGCTTGGGCATTGTGTCAAAAATGTCAGCAAGACTACGACAATCCCGGCGATCGTCGGCATCATGCCCAACCCGTGGCCTGTGCCGATTGCGGACCTGGCTACTCGTTGATCGAAGGAGATCATTGCCTCGATCAGAGCGACCGCGCCATTCATCGGGCGGCAGAATTGTTGCGACAAGGGAAAATCGTCGCCTTGAAAGGGCTGGGGGGTTATCATCTGGCCTGCGATGCCTGTAACTCGGCTGCGGTGACGGAACTGCGGAAACGGAAATTCCGCAAAGCGCGTCCTTTTGCTTCGATGGTCTGCGATCTGACCGAGGCTCGTCGTTACGTGATGCTGACGGGCCTGCATGAGTATTGGCTGCAACACGTGGCGCGACCGATTGTGATCGCTCCCGCCCGGATCGAACTGACAGCAGTCTCACCAGCAATCTCCCCAGACGTCTCACCAGGAAACGGGTCGCTCGGGGTGATGCTCCCCTCCTCACCGCTGCACCTCTTGCTAATCGCGGCAGGAGCTCCCAGTCCCTTGGTGCTAACGAGTGGTAATCGTGCGAGCGAACCGATCCCGTTTCGCGACGATGACGCCATTGACCAGTTGAGGGGACTGGCTGATGCGCTGCTGATTGGTCAGCGTCCGATTGCACGGCGTGTGGATGATTCGGTGATCACCGTGCGGGGAAACCGTCCGCTGATGATTCGCCGTGGTCGTGGGTTTGCACCGGCTGCCGTTTGCCAGTTGCCGGCAAGGCAACCGATCCTCGCCTTGGGGAGTGACCTGAAGAATGCGATTGCCCTGGTGGTTGATGGTCAGGTCCTGGTCAGTCAGCATCTGGGCGACCTTGATGACCTCGAGACCGAGCGATCGTTTGTCGAGACCGTTCATGACCTGCTCGACATGTATCAGGTCCCGCGGGAGGAGCTCATCGTCGTGCATGATTTGCACCCACAGTTTCGCTCGACCCACTTTGCGGCCCGATTTCCCCTGGCACAGCGGAGGGGAATCCAGCACCACCACGCGCATCTGGCCAGCGTGCTGGCAGAACACCAGTTATTGGACGAACGAGTGGTCGGGGTCGCTTTTGATGGAATGGGGTATGGGACGGATGGCACGATCTGGGGTGGTGAATTTTTTGTGGGGAGCGTTCGCCAGGGGTTTACTCGGTGTGGCTCGTTGCGGCCCGTTCGCATTCCCGGTGGCGACGCCGCAGCGAAATTTCCGGCTCAGGCCGCCGCGGGCTTTCTGGCCGAACTCGACAATCTTCCAGAGATGCAGGCCGCTCCTTTTTTTTTCCCGCAGCGCTACACCGACGCCGTTCAATTGGTGAAGAAAAACGTGCGTTGTTACACGTCAACCTCGGTGGGGCGGCTATTCGATGCGGTCGCAGCGCTGGTCGGTTTTGTGGGTGAAATGAGCTTTGAAGGTCAGGCAGCGATCTGGCTGGAAAATCTGGCTCGCCCTGCGACGCCGCAGTCTCCCTATCCTTTCCCCCATCTGGATCCTCGACCGCTGCTACAGGCTTTGATTTCCGATCGCATCGCAGGCCGACCGAGTTCGGAAATTGCCGCTGCATTCCACGCAGCACTGGCGCTCGCGACGGTGGATCAAGTCCGCAAATTCTGCGTAGAGAACAAAACAAAAACCGTCGTCTTCTCAGGGGGTGTCTTTCAGAACGAACTGTTACTTGAAGCCATCACCGAGGGTTTGGGACAAGTGCCCGGCATCCGCCTGCTCATGAATCAACTGGTCCCAGCCAACGACGGCGGAATCTGCGTGGGTCAAGCGGCCTTGGTCGCCGCATCGCTCGCGGACTGAAAACGGAAAACTGAAAACTAATTCCGTTCTTTCGCATAACGAACTCGACACCCTCGTCCGATGGTCTCTTTCACCGCAGGGGTTTCCCCCTTCAGTGCGGCGATCAGTGCCGCTTCGACATACCGTTGTGTCACTTTTTCGGGGTCGGTCGCATCGTCCATGGCCCCCATGTAGACCACTTTTCGCTGTTGATTCAGGACAAAGAACTCGGGGGTGAACATGGCACCATAGTCTTTAGCGATTTTTTGAGATTCGTCATAGAGAATGGGAAACGCCAACTTTTGCTGATTGGCTCGTAGCGTTAATTTATCCAGGCGATCTGCGGCAACCTGATTCACGCAGACGGCGACAAAGCCGACTTTGGAATTGGTGCCGCCATACTGTTTGGCCAGTTGCTGAAAACGGGCTTCGTAATCGACCGCAGTCGGGCAACTTAAGCAAGTAAAGGCCAGGACGATCGCTTCTTTGTCTTTCAGATCCTGGAACGAGTGCGGTTTGCCGTCGGTCCCCGGCAACAGCTCCCATCCTGGGGCCACGTCACCAATACTCAAGACCTGATTGAACTCGCCCCCCTGCAGGGGGGAATTGACCGAGCAACTGACGACGAAGGCCATCAGGATCAGAAATCGCATGGCTTGGTAACTCCCTAAATCATGGTGATCAAAATCATGGTGATCAAATCGTGCTCGCTGTTCAAACTCGTCTCTTAATCGCTATGTTGACTCTGTCACCGCTCTGTATCCGTTGTATTCTAATGATTTCTGAGAAGAGGGTTCAATCGCGAGCCTGTTTTTCCCTCGCAAGATTGACCCGCTTGGCATCGATTCTGCAGTGAGTGTTGCGACACAGACATTTTTCGTGAAATCCGGATCCCAATTTCTCGTGACCTCCATTCTCTCGTGTTGAAGGCGACATCATGACGCAAGGCTCGAATGAACATCCTCTGTATCAACACATTCTCGTCGCTACCGATTTTTCACCGCATGCCGAGGCGGCTTTCCGACAAGCCGTTTACCTGGCACGGCAGTCCGGTGCCAAAATCACCTTGCTGCATACCTTACCGGACTTGAGGAAGCTCGTGGAATCGGCCTCGTATCAGGCGAAAGTCGATTTTATGTATGGTGAGCGAAGTCTTTTCCATCGGGAAGTGACACAAGCGTCTGAAGCGAAGTTGCATGCGATGGTGACGGCGGCCGAGGCTGCGGATCTGGAGATCCGGGTCATGACGACCTTGGGAACGCCCGCAATTGAGATTACGCACGAGGTGCAGAAATCCGGTTGCGACCTGGTGCTGACGGGGACCCGAGGAATGGCGGCCTGGCGGCAAATTTTCGTGGGAAGCACGGCAAAACGCCTGATTCGTACCTGTCCGACATCACTCTGGATCGTCAAACACGAACAGCAAATCCCCCCAAAAGTGGTGCTCGCGGCAACGGATTTCTCTGAGGTCAGTCGCGAAGCCGTGCTTGAGGCTTTCTGGATTGCCAAACAATCTGTGGCAGAATTCCATTTGTTGCACGTGATTGACATTCAGGATGTCCCCGAAGAAATTCTGGCGGGAATTTCTGGGCAACTGTCTGTACGGGACCAGGTCAATCAAGAGGCAAAACATCGACTCGACCACTTTATTGATTCGCTGCACGTCGATCCGGGCTTAATACGGTCGCATCTGTCACTCGGAACACCCTGGCAGGAAATCAAGCAGCTGGCAAAACATCGACAGGCGGACCTGATCGCGATCGGTACGATCGGCCGCAGCGGAATCCAGGGACTGCTGCTCGGCAACACCGCAGAAAAGGTGCTTGATCACTGCGACTGCAGTATCTTGACCGTGAAGCCGGTCGGCTTTGTCTCGCCCATCCTGCCAACGCTCGAAACCATGGCTGCGGCTCTGCCGAGTAAGTCCATCTAATACCGTCCAGCTGTTGCCGTCCAATTCATGACGTTCATCGCACGCCGCAAAGTCGGGAATACCCCTCACCGGGGTGTTCCCAACGTCATACTCCAAAATTGCCGAATGATTTTTCCGACTTCAATCACGGTAACGGGTGTTAACGCGAGCAACGCCAGGATTGTCCATTCCCACCACGAATGCGAGGTCGTCTGAAAAACGGGTTGGAACAGCGGTACCGAAACGATGGCGGCTTGTAAGAGTGCCGAAACGGTGACCGCTCCGAACAGGGAGGGGTTTGTGAGTGGCCCCAGTTGCCAGAAAGTCCAAGTCTGGCTGCGAGCGGCCAAAGCCCGAAATAACTCGCCATAGACCACGACGCAAAACGTCAGGCCACGAGCGTGAGCAAGCTGCTGGGGTCCCTCGCCTTGGAACCACGAAAACGTGATCAGTCCGATTGTGGCCAGCAGCATCCCCTGAAACAAAGCGGTGGCCGCTAAACCCCACGAGAGAATTTCTTGTCGAGCGGGGCGGGGTCGACGCTGCATGATACCGGGTTCCGGCGGCTCCATCGCTAATGCAAGTGCCGGCAGGCCGTCTGTGACCAAGTTGATCCAGAGTAACTGCACGGGCAAGAGCGGAATGGGCCAGCCCAGCATCGACGAGACCAGCATCAACAGCAATTCTCCCGCGTTACACGACAGGAGAAACAGCAGAAACTTTTGAATGTTGTCATAAATCGCACGGCCTTCCTCAACGGCATCCACAATCGAAGCGAAATTGTCATCCATCAGGACCATCGACGAGGCGGCACGGGTGACATCGGTTCCGGTGACCCCCATCGCGATCCCGATATCCGCCGCATTGACCGCAGGAGCGTCATTCACCCCGTCACCCGTCATGGCCACGATCGCACCGCACCGCTTCCACGCTTTCACAATCCGCAACTTGTGCTCAGGAGAGACACGTGCATAAACACGATAACCGGTGACGCGATCGGTCAATTCCTCGTCAGACAGGGCTTCCAGTTCCTGGCCGGTCACGACGTGATCGGATGCCAGGGCGATGCCGAGTTCTCTCGCAATCGCCCACGCAGTCCCTGGATGGTCTCCTGTAATCATCACGGGCTGAATTCCTGCCGCATGGCACCGCGCGACCGCCTGCTTGACCTCATCACGGGGCGGATCAATCATGCCGACCAGCCCGACAAATGTGAGCTCGTTTTCGTCGATACGCGGGATATGCCCGTCGTCCTGTCGACAGGCGAGCGCGAGGACTCGCAACGCCCGTGACGACATTTCGCTATTGGCCTCAAGCCATTCCTGACGCCGCTGATCCGTTAAGGGGACACACGCTTGCTGACGCTGTTCGAATTGACAGCATGCCAAAATGTGCTCGGGTGCCCCTTTCGTCAATTGAATTCGTTGCTCGGACGAGTCACGAATCAGTACCGACATCCGTTTACGGTCTGAATCAAAGGGGAGCTCTTCCAGAATTTGCGGGGGGGGCTGGGTGGACATGAATTCCCCCTTCATGGCCAACACGATCAGTGCCC
>Ga0114978_10004433_pt1 | contig 11360 bp, 7 predicted proteins | sample S_140212_EF_Meta_FD_87027 | JGI IMG/M metagenome (GOLD analysis project Ga0114978, IMG submission 87027) | Freshwater microbial communities from Lake Simoncouche, Canada to study carbon cycling - S_140212_EF_MetaG | ecosystem: Environmental > Aquatic > Freshwater > Lake | place: Lake...
GCACCTGTTTGACCAGTGTATCCTGTCGCCCCAGTTCGACCAGTGTAACCTGTAGACCCTGTAACACCAGTGTAACCTGTCGCACCTGTCTCACCTGTATATCCCGTTGCTCCTGTTCTGCCAGTGTATCCTGACGATCCCGTTTGGCCTGTGTATCCAGTTGCTCCGGTCTTGCCGGTATAACCCGTGGCTCCAGTGTACCCAGTAGATCCGGTGAAACCTGTTTCGCCTGTGTATCCGGTGGCACCTGTCTTGCCAGTGTAACCCGTAGCGCCAGTCTTGCCGGTGTATCCGGTGGCACCGGTTTTTCCGGTATATCCAGTTGAAGCAGTGTATCCAGTAGACCCAGTGAAACCAGTTTCACCCGTATATCCTGTCGCACCCGTCTTGCCAGTGTATCCAGTTGCACCCGTCTCACCAGTGTATCCAGTTGCTCCCGTTTCGCCTGTGTAACCAGTTGCTCCAGTGTACCCAGTAGATCCTGTGAACCCGGTTTCGCCAGTATAACCAGTTGCACCGGTCTCGCCGGTGTAACCTGTTGCTCCAGTTTGACCAGTCGCGCCGGTATGTAGACCAGTGGCCCCAGTAACACCTGTAGACCCTGTCACCGTAGGGCCAGTGCATCCAGTTACGCCGGTAGGACCAAGTTGCCCTAATATATTTGCATCACCCTTTGGTCCTGGTGGTCCAGTTGGATTTGCCGTGTACATTCTGGTACCATTACTAAATTGTAAATAGTTACCATCAACATCAATGTATAAGTTGCCACTGACATCTATATTGTCACCGAAAATAATAACTGTATTGGGCAGACCGATATGTCCGGCTGTTAAATTTGGGAAAACTCCGTAATGATTTCGAACAATATTATTGTTTGCGGAGTAGTTGCTTCCACCGTATATTCTAAATGACATTGGTTAATATATACATCTATGAAAAATTTACATATTAAACTTTTCCACCTTTAAAAAAGGTGGAGCCAAAATCACTATGGTTATTTGGTTCAACCTTTCAGAAAGGTTGAGTGGAGCAAAACCTAGATTGCTAATTGCGTCGCTTTTTACTCGCTTTGCGTTTGGCTCTTGCCGACGGCTGCCTGTGGCTTGCTTCGCTATAACGCTTTTTAAAGGTGGATCTAATGGCGTCGCTTTTTACTCGCTTTGCGTTTGGCTCTTGCTTCGCTATAACGCTTTTTAAAGGTGGATAATTTTCTTCTTTTTCCGCCTACTATTTTTTTTTCGATTAAAACTGGTACATGTGCCCCTGTGCCGTCTTCTCGGGGGGTTCCATAGTTGGTTTGGTAATTCAATTTACAATTTTTCATTTCGTCTGATTCACTTGGTGAACTTGAAAACACGCTTCCCATTTTATACTATAACTAAATATTTTATTCGAGAAGCTAGTTTAATGATTCAAATCTAATATGCACCCTTCTTTGCCGGGGCAACGCATCCACCCGACCGCGCGCGCCGCAAGCTCGATCTTGTGTCACTCGGAGTGTAAACTTTGGTCGAAATAGGCGCCACAGAAGGCAGACCCACCTTGTAGCTGCTCTTGCCCACCGCATTGCTCTTCAGTTTGTCAATGTACGATGACGAATCAGTAGGCGCAATGTAGTTCATGTGACCAGATGTTTGGTGCTGAACCCCAGTCGAATAAGAGAACATTGAGTTGCGCGTAGCTCTGGCGAGCGTTCGTTCGCGTTGAATCGCTAAAGAATTCGCCGATTCGGCAGTCCTAAAGTACCTGTATCTAGCGTTCGTGTCCATGTCAGAATTAGCAGGATCCTTGAACTGCGGCGGCGTCGGACGAATACCCGTCAACACACCATAATTGTGCCTAGGCAAAGTATTCGGTGCATTAAATGTACTCAAGGGCCCAACGACAAGCGATCCAACATTGCCAATAAATGTCCCATTTGATGTGGTTATTCCATACGGAGTGCTCATTTAGTATATACAGTGAAAAGAAATTATCCCTTCATTTTTGCACACACTTGAACCCAAAAAGGCTCGAAAAAATATTTGTATAGTTTTATTATTACTATACAAATACTATACATTTTTACGCTGTTACAAGAAGACAATTTAGTATCTGCGGATCGCGCGGTAAGCAGACTGACTCGCACTGTTGTTGTTGCCGCCAAACGAGAGATCGTTGTAGTTCTTGTTTAAAGCCTGTTGCTTCAAGAAGGTGGTGTAGTTCGAGCTGTCATAGACATACTTGGGATTGCAAGTCGTGGGTGGGACGCCGGTTCCATCACAGTTGCTAAATATCGCGCCAATCTTCAGACCCCTCAGCCCTGGTCTACTCTGGAACGACATGCAAGATCCGCCGCACGAGTAGTTCTGGCGACACAGCAGATCGCCGGCGTTGTTTACCGCGCGGAACGGTGTAGCAATCCTCTTTAAATTCGCGGTCTTGAGCTGCCCAGGGTAAGTCGTGTTCCAGGCCTTGACCAAAGAAAAACGGATATTCTCATATTCGGTGTATCGTTTGTCAGTGCATATGCCCGACGCAGGCGCCATGTATCCTTTGATGGCTCCCCCAGGATTTCCTGGAGCCGCAACATTAATTGTAAAGAGAGACATTATATATACAACACTATAAAAAATTTTAGCGTTTGTTTGTCACACTCTTCTTCTAAAATAATATTTTGTACATATATAGAAATGTTGCTTATTACTGCGCTTATTTTCGTCATTTTGGACGGGATTTACTTGAATCTGATCCGTGACTACTTTAACAAACAGATCAAGGCGGTCCAAGGATCTGATATCAAGGTGGATTTCATTGCGGCGGCAATCACCTACATCTTCCTGATTTTCGGCTTGAATTATTTCATTTTGAGCAAGAATGGTTCGGTCAAAGACGCCGCCTTGTTAGGTCTGGTCATCTACGCCGTGTATGAATTCACCAACAAGGCGCTGCTGAAGAACTGGTCTTATATGACGGCTGTAATGGATACTGTTTGGGGAGCCGTCTTATTTGCTCTGACAACAGCGATTGTATCAACCTTTAAAAAAGGTTGAGCCAAACAGCAATAATTTTTGTTTTTCGTAAGCTGATCGAAGCTTACGAAAAGTGATGTTGAATGAACAAAAACTATTACTTACGGACTGTGCGGTTAACATTTTTCGGTTTGCGTTTGTATGTTTTCATGCCTTTTTGCCTTTGTTTTTTTGTAATTCTATGTTTATTCCCACCTTTTCCCCATTTAAATGTTGATCTTATGCTTTGTACAGTTTTTTTAAATGGGTTTACGCCGTACTTAGTATAGCCTTCAAACATTGACCTTGCTATTCCTGATGTATGTATATTTATATTATCAACGAGTTCATTGCGTCTAGCTCTAAAGTCTCTAACCATACCAGGTGTAATATTAATTGCAGAAGTCATCAAATTAATTGGTGAATTATTTTCTTGTTTGGATTTATTCTCTTGAGAAGTTTTATTTTGTAACTCATTGAACTTTATAATCACCTTATTATCCATTATCCCTTTTGCAAGAAAATTATTGTAATATAATATGAGATTACTATTCAGTTTTGTCATAAGTGTTGTAATCCGTAGTGTAAAATCAGATGAATTGAATATTCGAAAACCAATTGCGCGTTTAGCCCTATTCATCTGCGAACCACCCCTTCTTATTTTTATTTCATCATCTATCAAATTCAAAATAAACAATTCAGTATCTGTCAAGCCTTCTTCTTCTTTCTTTTTATTATCATATGAACTACTCATTATTTGAAGTTCGGGTTCATCTAATAACGACATTATATATACATATACATCTCTCAACGAATTGTTTAAATCAGCAAGTGTTGATACATCATTAAAAGCAAGTTTCGTTGATTCATCCTCATTACTAATTGATTTATTTATATTATCAATTGTTTGGTATATTCGTAAACAAATATTGCTTAGATCATTCACCAAATTGCGCAACGAAAGCTTTGATTTATACTTTTCTGCCAAAGTATTACAAAAAAATAATATTACTACAGCACCCCCCATGACCGGTGCTAGAAAGGGCACAACCGGTATAACAGCTGCTCCGGATAATCCTCCAAGGACAACTCCTACAAAATTGATTAATTTCGCTTTAGTTTGAAGACCAATATTTGCTTCAGTAACTTTTTCAAATTCAGTTTCAGTAGCACTTTTTACTCCTAACACTTTTGCTTCAAGCTCCTTCAATTCATACTCGGTCAGTTTATCTTTGACACTATTTTTGTATTTTTCAAATGCGATCTTATCGAGTTCCCGCGATCCGTAGAGTCCAAAATCATCCGCCCTGTAATTTTCACCATCTTCCGCCCAGTTTTTCTTTATTAAATTATTTTTCGCTTCTCGGTCAAAATCAGGTTTATAAACGCCTATGTAGTGTTTAAATAACGCGCCGACACGATCGTCTTTTTGTTTCAAGTATTCTGTATTGTCTTTAAGCGATGCGGCTGTTTGATCGATTAAGTCATGCTCTTCTTTGGTAAGTAATTTGGCAATACTATTGTTTTGGCGGTTGATCCCCTTTTCGCTGAGTTTTTTTTCGGACTTTATGGAGGCGGCCTCCTTGGGAAACATGCTTTCATTGGCTAAAGGAGGAGGGACGAAGGATTCCTCGGGCTTATTCGGGAACGAGAGCGCTGCCGACTCGAGACCCTGGTTATTGTCGACTGCGGAGCCTTTGGAGAATAATTCTTCCGATATTCGTGATAGTCTTAATGCTTCTGCTTGTGAATTTCTATTGTTAGCAAAGAAATCTTTTACTGATGTTGATTTTCGTAGTCTTTTCTGTGGTGGGGGTGATGGAGATTGTTCGATTAGAGTTGCTAATGGTGGTGGTGGTGGTTGTTGTTCTAAATACTCCTCGATAACGGGTAATTGTTTCATAGAACTCTGCGGTTCTAAATACTTTGATGATGATTGTTTATTTACTCTATCAGGAATGCTTCTTTTTGAACTCATAGAATCTATGTATTATATATATACATTTTTTATTTATATATGTATATGAATCAATTCGGAGGATTGCAAGCTTTTGAACAACTATATGGGGATTGTTACGCACATGTTAGTACAACGGTTATTTTGAAACTATTAAAGACATTGGGTATTGTTGAAGATGTGAGAAATTTACAAGGTAAAGATGAAAATTATATAAACGATTTATCAGAATTAGATTCTTTAGAAAAACAATATGTTCAAGCTCAAAATCAGGATAAGGCTGATCTGGATTTAAGGAGCCAAATAATGGTTTTTTGGGATCCGGTGAGTAAAGATCTAGAAAAAATATTTAAAAATAGAAATGCGCCAATACCAAATATGGATGATATTGATAAGAGAATAATTCTTGCACTTGCCGAAATTGAGATTTTGAAAAAATCTAGGGGGCTTCCTTCTATGACTCCTTCCACTATGGTTCCTTCCGCCATGCCTTCTCCCGCCACGCCTTCTTCCGCCATGCCTTCTCCCGCCACGCCTTCTTCCGCCATGCCTTCTCCCGCTATGCCTTCTCCCGCCACGCCTTCTCCCGTCGTGCCTTCTCCCGCCATGCCTTCTCCCGCTATGCCTTCTCCCATTCAAGTTACTCTAGATGATATTATACATATAATTGAAAAGTTGAACTCTAACATTTCTAACCCAGGCAATGGTACCAAGGTTTCTTTTTGGAATGAATATAATAACACAGTAAATGCATTTAATGATTATACAAATACAATTCCACTTGACGAAGAAGGCTATATGAAGGGTATGAGTGATGAAGAATTAGAAAAATATGAACAAGCTGAAGTTTTGATGAATGATCTTATTGCTAATTATGGAAAACTCCCACAAAAAGGAGGTGAAACCCAAAATGAATGGATAAACGCAAAAATATCTATATCTAATGGCATGAATAAAATAACGAATGAACTTATTCCAAATGATAGTGCAGGTGTAAGCAAAAGATTATCGGCCATAGAAGAACAACGAAGAGCAATTGTTGGACAAATCGATCAAGACGGAAACATAAACCTAAACCAACCAGGGAGAAATGTCAACATAACTAAAATACTTGCATCACAAACACTTTATTACAGGCAGTTGTACTTATTCATTATTCAACATTGTGGCGTCAATGGTGGAAATTACGCATCTGTATTCGCATGGTTGGTAGAACAAGTTAATTCTACAGATGTAAACACAAGAGAAATGTGTAATAATGTAAAAGGTTCTAGTACAAGATATAGTTTAGATGCAGCATTAACAAACGCCAAAACTGAAACATCTTTTATGCAAAATGATGTTATCAATAAAATTAAAGAACGAGGTGTAAAACTGCAAACCATAAAGATGGAAACCGACGACAAAAATAATATATTAACTGATGAGGTGTTTCCGCGAGATGAAGGTAGTGGTATAATTTATTACCCTGATAAAACCAAAACAAGTGACATTGATGGATGTTGGGCTACGCTAAGAGAACTAAATTCCAAAAAATTATATGCAGCCTTAAGTATTAATGCGTCATGCAAATTTTGTGTTGCAAATGTCTGCACGGTTAAACAAGATTTGTCTGATTTAACTTGTAAGGACAGTGGTCCAACTAATCACGCAGTAACTATCACCTCGATAGGTGATTCTGATATAACAATAAAAAATTCATGGGGTATACGAGAAGGTGAATTTGGGAAACAAAAATACCCACTAACTGCATTTGGTATTGGAAGTAGATTTGGGAATTTTTCCATTTCGTTTATTGATATTATTCAACCAGATGGTCTACAAAATGCCGGTAGGAAATTTTATCGAATGAAATCGAAAAAAAATAATAAGAAATCGAAGAAACGAAAATCGAAGAAACGAAAAAATAGATCAAATAAAAGGGTTCGCAAATTTTCAAAATAAAATTGTGCTTTATATAAAAAAATTTTTATATAAAATTTTTAGCAGAGGAATATAGGTTCTCATACAATTTGGATTAGGGGGTTTGCTCCACTTTTCCAAAAGTGGATTCAGTCGCTACGCTTTTGGCTCCACCTTTCTCAAAGCTGGAAAATGTGGATTCCGTCATAATCCTCGGCGCAATATTCATCGTGTTCAGCTCCTGGAATAGCAACTTGCACGCATACGGGATTTCCACATATGAGAAGTCGGACCGGTTGTCGCACATCTTGCAGTGATGGATATGCATCTTGTCATTGTACGCGGCAATGTGTCCACACTTGTTGCAGGTGTGAACCGCATATTTGTCCGACGCATCATACATTCTTCCGCGCGTGAATCGCGATGCACCGTGCGACACCATGCAATCACGCTCCATTTCACCAAACCTGAGACCACCATCGCGGGACCTTCCTTCCGCCGGCTGCCGCGTCAAATTCACCATCGGACCATTGCTTCTGCTGTGCGCCTTGTCATTCACCATGTGCTTCAGACGCTGGTAGAAGATCGGTCCGACAAACACGCTGCACTCGTGCTGCTCACCAGTGAGACCGTTGTACATCACCTCATTCCCGTTTGACTCGTATCCCAGCTTCAGCAGCTCCGAGCAAATATCATTGACATTAAACTCACCAAACGATGTTCCGTCTCCAAAGAGCCCGAGCTCCACAAGCACCTTCCCTAGAACAGTTTCCTTCAAGTGAGCAATCGTCATACGAGACGGAATCGCATGCGGATTAATGATGATGTCCGGACGCACACCGTTCTTTGTGAAGGGCATGTCGCACTCGGGGATGAGGTCTCCAACAGTTCCCTTTTGTCCGTGACGCGAACTGAACTTGTCGCCAAGATTGGCCTTACGGAGTGTCCTCAAACGAACCTTTGCGAAAGTGTATCCTTCGCCATTCCTGTCGATGTAGTTCTTGTCTACATAAGTTTCCTCCGTCGTTCGGTAGATCTTGCTCTGATCCTCGAACTTGATCACCTTGGTGTGGTCGTTGCGATTCTCCTTGATGGGCGTCACCTTGGCGATGATAATGTCGCGATTCTCCACAAGCGTATTTTCAGGAATTACGCCCTTGGAGTTCACCTTGTTGTAGTTGCCAATCTTCATTCCCTTGGTCTTCGTCGGATCAGGCTTGCAACGAATCTCCTCGTCACCATTGATTTTTTGCTTGTCTTCATCCTTCTCCGTGTGATAGATCGTCGTCATGAAGAGTCCGCGGTCAATCGATCCCTTATTCACCAACAGCGAATCCTCCTGATTGTAACCGGTGTGCGTCATAATTGCGACAACCACATTGAACCCTGATGGAATCTTGTTCAGCTCAATCATGTTCATAAGTCTTGTATCAACAAGCGGTCTCGCTGGGCAATTTAGGACATACGCGGTCTTGTCCATACGCCCGGCGTAGTTTGTGACATACACACCCATCGCCTGCTTGCCCTGAGCACATTGGTAAGAGTTTCTCGGGGACTGGTTGTGTTCCGGGAACGGGATGCATGATGCGAGGATTCCGAAAATTGTGCTCGGATGAATCTCACAGTGCGTGAATTTTTGTAGCTCCGTAGTCAAAATGTCCTTCGGCTTAGTCGCAATCATCGACAAACTTTGCTCTTCAGCATCAATGTACTCGATCACAGAATCTTCTAGTACGCTGCTCGACAACAAATTATCCCAATTCAATTCACCATCCTTCAACTGTTTCACTATTCTGTCGGTTATCAATATATTGTTGTTCTTCACGCGCAGCAACGGGCGCATCATCCTGCCGCTGTCATTGCAAACGCGAATCTCTTTCAGCGTGTAATCGAATACAACCGATGTGTAGACATTCAGAATGCCCTTGTACTTCTTGTCCTTCAACATCAGATACAACTCTTGAGGTTCTTCAGTCACACCGACCCACGCTCCATTTATGAACACCTTCACTTTGTCGGCAATCGACGCCGGAGTCAAATCGGAAAGCTGGGTAATCGCCGGCATTACATACTCGTAAAGCGGAAGCGAGTTGGAGTAAATCGTGACATGCGTCATGTAGCTCAAATTCTTGACAAGACCAACAGACTGACCCTCCGGTGTCTCTGCAGGGCAAGTGAATCCCCAAGCGGTGTTGTGCAGCTTTCTTGGCGGAATCAGCTTTCCGCTCTTGTCCGTTGGCGTCGAAATGCGGCGGGCATGACTCAGCGTCGACGGGTAAGTCAGTCTGTTCAAGACTTGTGCAACCCCCACCTTGTTGGAATTCGTGTGTTTGATTCCAAAGTCGCCAGTCGCAAGTGCGCGCTTGATTCCATTCTCAATGGTCGTCGATTTGATGATTTTGTAAATGTTTGTCAAGTTTATAATGCTATCGTAGTCGTCCGTCGACTTCCAAGATCCGGTGTTGATCTCACGAATCACTTGCTTCTCCATGTCCTTCACCAGCTTATTGAAGTAGTTTCGGAAGAGGTTGTTCAGCAGGACGCCTGTGCAATCGACACGCTTGTTGATGTAGGAATCGCGGTCATCAGCCTTAGCAATTCCAAAGAACGCGTTCATCAGCTTGTTCGCCATGTATCCGAGAAAGTATATCTTCTGTGTTGCGTTTTGGCAGTGCGGGAACAGGTCGTTGGTAAGAATCTCCATCGTGAACTCGAGCTTCTTTTTTGCGCCAGTCTCCTTGTCCATATTGATCGGCGTGAACATCGCGTGGCTGGTAATGTAGCGGATGCACTCTTCAGTCGTCATGTACTTATTCGATTCAATGATCGACGCCTGTAGCATTTTCAGCTTATCCTTGTTTTCCGGGCAAGTAATATCTAGCAGAATTTTCTCGCAAATCTCCTTGTCGGAAATTATGCCAAGTGCGCGAAATACGATGAACAATGGGATCGTCGTCTTGACGCGCGGCAACTGAACATGAATGGAGCATCCAAATCCATTGTCCTTTGAGTTCACCATCATATTGATCTGCTTCGGCGAAATGCACTTGGAGTCGGGCACAGACTTGATCTCTGCCATCCACGAATACTTTGTGTTGTTCTTCGAGACATTGAAGCATGCAACACGATTCTCTGCGGCGCGCTCCTGTCCCAACACAGTCTTCTCGGATCCGTTGATTATGAAATATCCGCCAGAATCCATCTTGCATTCACCCGTCTGCGTGTCGTCAAAGTGCTTGTATTGACTGAGGACACAGATGGAGGATTTCAACATGATTGGCAGCTTTCCAATGTGAATCTGCGGCAGAGTCTTGTAAAAGGTCTGCACACTCTCCAGTTCCTTTCCAGTGCGAACAATGTACTTGATATTCATATCCACAGTCATTGCCGATGCATATGTGAAATTTCTCAGTCTCGCCTCCTGTGGAAACATCAGCTTGATTGCTCCATTGTTCTCGTGTATTTGCGGACGATAAATGTGAAAGTTCTCGAATGTAATTAGTATTTCCAAGGAATGCTTCTTGTTCATCGGGTCGTAGTCTTGGTCGGACACAATGCGAACAGGATTGAACATCTCGATTGTTTTTGTGATTTGATATCCGACGAAATTATTGTATGACTCCAGCTGATGTCTCACCAGACGCTCCAAATGCTGACCCTCAAAGTAAGATCCGATGAGAGTCCAGGGCGTTTCAATATACTGATCATTCTCAAGATCAAATCCACCTTTAAGAAAGATTTCTGCTGCGCAAGAGCCAAAATCGCTTTCATTCCTTCTATCGGCACTTTTTGCTCCACTTTTTTCAAAAGTGGATCCAGTCGCTGCGCTTGACGCTTGTTGATCCATGATTTTTGTGTTTTGTATCATGGTGTCAGCTATTCTGTATCTCAATTTATTTTTAAATTGTTTCCAATTAGTATTTATTTTAGGGTGTTATTTAGACATTCAAAACTTCATCTTTAGGGGGCGTTGTGAATCAATTCAAACGCGGAGATATTGAAATGTGTAATAATTGAGGTTTTTGTTTGTTATTATAATACAACATGTCTTCTAAGAAAATAAACATTGATCCGAAATTATTCAACCTATCCTCGAATAACAAAACAAGAAGTAAACGAAATGTGCAAACCAAAATACCTGCCATATCTCCGAACATATTAAAAAATAAGTTGTTGAAGCGAATTAAAGAGCATAAGACGAAAGAGATTGAATCGTCTTACAATGAAAAACAATCTTCGTCTGAGAAATCTTCGTCTGAGAAATCTTCGTCTGAGAAATCTTCGTCTGAGAAATCTTCGTCTGAGAAATCTTCGTCTGGGAAATCTTCGTCTGGAAAACCCCAATTGGTTGACAAATCTCTCTTGGATGTAGACAAGTATAATAATGAGTTCGATGATTCTATGAGTTTACTGCAGTCTTTATCAAAGGACAAGAAGGAAACTGATTACCGGCAACATAAAAAAGCGGAAATCAATCGCAAAACAGTCAAACACTATTCGAATGAACCACC
>Ga0114978_10004438_pt1 | contig 11353 bp, 10 predicted proteins | sample S_140212_EF_Meta_FD_87027 | JGI IMG/M metagenome (GOLD analysis project Ga0114978, IMG submission 87027) | Freshwater microbial communities from Lake Simoncouche, Canada to study carbon cycling - S_140212_EF_MetaG | ecosystem: Environmental > Aquatic > Freshwater > Lake | place: Lake...
TTGCAACAGGGATGTCACTGCAGGGAGCATCTCGCTTGGGAAAGTTGGATCCCGCTGTGGATGAGCGAATATCGAATGCCGTAGATGCGTTAGACGAAACAATCCGCGAAATTCGACAGACAATTTTTGCCCTGCATGAGCCAACATCAGGTCCTGCAACTGGTGTTCGAGGCCGTGTACTTCGCGAAACTGAACATTGCGCTGTGGCTCTGGGGTTTCAACCCGCGTTGCGATTCATCGGCCCAATTGATTCGGTCGTCAGTGAGCGGCTGGGTGATCACGTGATGGCAGTGCTGCGTGAGGGGTTGTCCAATGTGATGAAACATGCTCAGGCTGGCCATATTGAAGTGACAGTAGAAGTTGACACCGCAAATGTCATGTTGACTGTGATAGATGATGGACTCGGTGTTGATATTGAGGGGATGACGGGAATGTCAGGAATTGCAAATCTGTATTCCAGGGCTGAAGATCTCGGTGGTTCCTGCACAGTAGAACGTGTGCATGCGGATGGTGGTACTCGCTTGGTTTGGTGCGCACCACTTGATTAAGCGCTGAATTTATTGGACAGCCCGCATGCCTTTTGCGAGTGAAGAAATAAGTTTCTTCATGAAAGTCTGCTAGCGAGAGTTCTTGTGCTGACTTTCAGCAGCCATGCGTGCAGCGAGTGCGGCTGCCTGTGTGCGGCGTTCCATTCCTAATTTCGACAACAAACTAGACACATAGTTTTTTATCGTTTTTTCAGCCAGATGCATGGACTCGCCAATCTGACGATTAGTTAACCCATCACCAATGAGAATAAGAATTCGGCGTTCTTGATCCGACAACCCGAGGAGTCGTTGGTCTTGATTCTCACCTTCGCGTAAACGATCCAAAACTCGTTGTGTAGCACCAGGATCGAGCAGAGATCTTCCCTCAGAGACCTGACGAATTGCGGTTATCAAATCGGTGCCCCGAATTTCTTTCAAGACATAACCTGAAGCTCCGGCCATGATTGCATCAAAGAGTGCCTCGTCGTCAGAATATGAAGTGAGCATGAGACAGCGCACATCTGGAAGGCCGGAACGAATATCGCGACAAACCTCTACTCCGGTGCCGTCAGGAAGACGTACGTCAAGCACCGCCACGGTGGGGCGAGAAGCCGGAATACGATGCATGGCCTCTTCTTTAGAAGACGCCTCTCCGACCACTTCCATGTCGGATTCAAGATTTATCAGGTCAGCCAAGCCTCTGCGGACAATCTCGTGATCATCCAGAAGAAAGACGCGGATGAGATTTGAGGTGCTAGGCATAAAGGCATTGTGTCTTAAACCGTGACATCAATGCCTGCTAGAAAGGGAAGTGGAGAAACTCAAGGGGCCAATGTTGCAGCGCCATGGGTGACTTCAGTGGCAAAGTGGACCCATGCAGTCCGAAAAATTCAGAAAATCCTGAGAGGTCTTAGGCTCAACTCATGCAGGTGTCGATCGCACTCATCCAGCTTGAGGTAAGCAGCCACGAAACTATTGATGCCCGCAAGCAACGGGTACTGGATTTGATTGACGAAGCTGCGCTTCAAGCCGACGTCGTTGTTCTACCGGAACTGTGGCATGTGGGGGCATTTAATTTTAGTGCAGCACATGAGCATGCGGAATCGATCGACGGACATCTCGTGGCTGCCATGCGTGAGTCAGCAATCAAGAATGGCATTTGGCTGCACGCAGGATCGTTTTCAGAAAGAACAGAACAGGGTGCATTATTTAACACCAGTGTGCTGTTTGATCCAGATGGAATACTTATCGCGAAGTACCAGAAGATTCACCTTTTTGGATTTCACGAGGGCGAGATAGACGTCTTTTCACATGGATCGGAAATTGCCGTCACGGAGACCATCCTTGGCAAGACTGCTATGGCGACGTGTTATGACCTCAGGTTTCCCGAGTTATTCCGCGCATTTGCCGAGCGCGGAGCGACGTGCGTTGTTATTGCTTCAGGTTGGCCAGCGCTAAGGCTTGATGCCTGGGATGTCTTGTTGCGAGCACGGGCCATTGAGAATCAAGTATGGGTCTTGGCATGCAACGAAGTGGGGACCCAAGGAGAGGCGGTGCTTGGAGGTCACTCTCAGATAGTGAATCCGCTCGGCGAAGTTGTCAGTCGTGCAGGTGATTCTGAATGCATTCTCTACGCAACTATTGACGTGGATTTTCCCGGAAAAGTGCGTGCAGATTTTCCAGTCCTAAAAGATATACGAATCAGAGGGTCATTCAGTTCATAAGGGTTTTTTCAAGACCGATGATCACAATTGGCTTTGACTTTGGGTCGAGCCAATTCAACAAAGATCGCATCACATTTTTGGCCATACTTATGCAGCCAACCGTGGGAATTCCTTTTGACACATGCAGGAAAATACCACCGCCACGCTTGGTATCAGCAGGTGATGAAGTGCGATTGACACCCTTGGAATCGGTATGCACCACACCCAAGGGCTTATTGAAGTCAGTGACAACCACATAGTCATATTGCGGGCCAAGCGCCCACAAATGTTCAACATATTTTCCGTAACTCTTCCACGTTCGATCTACGTTCTGAAAGAGGTTATAGGTACTGGGGACTTCTGGGTTATATGTCCAGGCATCGTTTTGGTCCACATGAACGTAAGGCAGTTTCGCACCTGGATTAGCGCTGCGACCAAATGCTGAGATTAAATTGAACGTACCCATCGGAGTTGTGCCAGAAGATTGTTTTCTTAACTGGGCCGGAACGAGTCCACCTCTCCCAAAGAAAACAGGAGTAGGTTTTTGAACAAGAACCCACTCCCGGCCTTGGCGTGCGAAACTCCTCAGGGTTCCTGACGTTGAAGAAGTTGAGCTAGCCGTCACAAGCACGACTTGATCGGAAGTCACTGAACTTTGCCAGGATGCGTCGCTTGCGGCATTCGCGGGCTCTACTAGAGCTAGTGTGGTGAACGTCAGAACTGTGATCGCAGTTTTAGTGAGCAAATTTCTTTTAACCACGCTTACTCCGAAAGTTGCTGGTCGCGCTGCGCCAGGCGCGCTAGGTGTTCGTTGTACACATTCATTTGCGCGTTACCATCACGATCCGCTCGTCTGTCATTGCGTTTTGATTCGCGGTCGTCACTGCGTGACCATTGAATTGCGATAACGACCATGACGAGCACAGATGGAATTTCCGCAAGAGCCCAAGCGATCTGACCTCCGGTGAGAGAATCGGCGAGTAAGTCGGTCATCCAAGACGGGCGGACAACTGAGTACCACTCAGGGGCCAGTGAAAGATTTGAACTCATCATTAAAACAACAGCGAAAAATCCGTGTACTGAAATCGCAAGTAGCAGCATCATGAAGCGACCCCAGTAAGGCAAGGGCTTTGGGCGTGGATCGATTCCCATGATCACCCAATAGAAAAGGTATCCGGCAAACAAGAAATGCGTCTGCATATAAATGTGTCCGATGTGACTTCCCATGAGCCAACCGAATGCCGGTGTGAGGTAAAGCCCATAAAGTCCTATGACGTAGATAATGAAAACATAGAAAGGATTCGTCAATATTCGAGTTGGCCAACTGTGTAGGAACCACACCACCCATTCACGTGGCCCACGTTCATTGCCGTGTGATGGTTTTATTGCGCGCAGTGCCAAAGTGGCTGGCGCTCCGAGCACTAACAGGATCGGTGCCAGCATCGCCATTGTCATGTGTTCTGTCATGTGTAACGACACGGAGACTTGTGAATACACAGAGATCCCAGAGTTTGTGCACCAGATAACAACGCCGATGCCGAGCAACCAAGAAATCGTGCGGCCCCAAGGCCACTTATCGCCGCGGCTGAGCAACCGTGCGACACCGAAGCAGTACAGCCCTGCAGCGATTAACGCACCAGTCAAGAAAAGTGGATCAAGATGAAAGCCGAATACAACCCGTAACACGGTTGGCTCTGGCGGGTACGCGAAACCCAAGAGGCTTTCCCCGTAACTACCAAACTGCGTTTCAATACGAGGAGGTGCTGACGATGAGAGTGCGACACCCAAAGCCAGGGCCGTACCCATCACGACAATTTCCCCGGCTGCAACACGTGCAAATGTGCTCACACGGGACTGCGAAAAAGACTGAGCAAATTTTTTACGCACATGCCAAGCAATGAAACCAAGCGCGACAAGTACAAAGACTTTTAGCAGGATAATTCGTCCGTAGCCTGTGGTGAGCAACTGTCCGATTGAATCCAAGTGGGTGTAAGCGTTCGCCAAACCGCTTGCAGCAACCACGATAAAAGCGATAAGTGCAATTGGTGAAAAGCGCTGAATAGATTTTTGCAGAGGAAAGTCACTGCGAGCGGCATGTACAGCTAAGGCGTACACCCCGCCGATCCAAAGGAAGGCAGCCAGAACGTGCGTGATGCCTGACGTCAATGCGAGCGCGTGATCGCCAAGACCTACACCGTGCCCACCTAGAGATGGAAGCGAAGCAGCAATCATGGCCACGACAAGCCAACTCATTGCTGAGCCGGTTGAAGAACTCACGAAACAACCAAGTCCGATCACGATGGCAAGAAGTGTCACGGCCATCAATGCCCGTGTGGCTGGAATTTCGTTTGCATAGGTTGTGATTACTGCTGGATTTAACGCTTCCCGGAGCGTCAGGCCCAAAATATTCGCCAACGTAAACAGCATCTGCACCACGGCTAACACTGCCCAGACGCAGGCGGCGATCCCGGCGCGCATCAAGTCGCGGCGGCCGACTGCTGAGACAACACCGCCTTTTCCCGCTGGGTCAAGCACACTGGCGGCCAAGAGCCAACCAATCGTGGCGATTGCAGCTACGTCAGTGATCAGTCGAAGTATCGGGGTACCCCAGACGACAAGAGGTCCTGAATCAGGCAAACCTGCAGCTGGCTCAACATACGAGCCCCCCGTGATCACGAGAGAAATCGCCAAAATGCTCACGAGGGCCAAGGCAAGCACCAAGGTGATGATGGCAGGGGAAGTCGAGCCCTTTTTCGCTACTAACTGACTCATGCCAGATCCCAAGTGTGCACCCTATGACCTTACGCGGCGGCTGGGGCGAACAGCACATGGATATCACCTCCGGCACACGCCTGACTGCCTTCTTGGGCACCTACCGATAACCATGGCCCCATTCGACACAATAGGGGGATGAATTCCCGTCCTTGGCTGCAATCGGTAACCCCGATTGCGCCGCCAAAGTCGGAGAATCCAACTGTTCGCTTTCTCATGTATGCAGCCATCGTCACTGGCGTGTGGTCGGGTCTGCTTTCGCTCGTGATTTTTGCTATTGGTCGAGTCTGTGGGGTGCCGTTTTCGGCTGCTCAAAGTCAGAATGATTCTGCTGCGCAGATTCGCTGGTACGCACCTTTGCTGCTGCCGGTTCTTGCGGCTGTAGTCGGAGCCTTGTTATCTGCTTTGACCCTTGGTCGAAGTCATGCCAAAAGAATCGTTTTCTGGACAGGCTCGCTCATCGCATTGGTTTCAATGGCAGGTCCGATCATGCAACCCGATGAAGTCTTGTGGTCATCCCGGATTTTGCTGCTGTGTATGCATGTCATCACATGGCTCCTGGTTGTGCCGCAATTAGCACGCATAGTTGGAGACTCTGAACCACAGGCCAGTGAAATACGTGTCTTCAGTATGGAGTCAGGCAAGTGACAATGAGTGTGAATTCACGTCCGACAGTTGTTGCCGCGTTAGTCGCGCTTCGCCCAAGGCAGTGGCTGAAGAACGTCTTGGTATTTGCAGCGCCGCTGGCTGCTGGAGCTGTCTTTGACGTCGACGTCTTCTGGCCAACAGTCGGTGCCTTCATCGCTTTTTGTTTAATCTCAAGTTCGACGTATCTCATCAATGACTTGCGTGATATCACAGCTGATCAGTTGCACCCAACGAAGCGTTTCCGCCCAATTCCAGCAGGCGAATTGGCACCGGGAGTAGCCGTTGCGATATCTGGGGTTCTCGTTGTCGCTGCGCTGGCTTTGTCATTTTGGATTCGCCCAGATTTAGCTGGTGTTATTGCCATTTACTTTGTTTTCACTCTGGCTTATTCGCTTGGCTTAAAGCATGAGCCAGTTATTGAACTCGCGTTACTGTCAATGGGATTTTTGTTGCGCGCTATCGCTGGCGGAGTAGCGTCTAACTTAGCAATTTCACAGTGGTTTTTAATTGTTGCCGGCTTCGGTTCGCTTTTTATGGCCGCAGGAAAACGCTACTGTGAACTGGCTTGGCTCGAAGCTGTTGAAAATGGGCATCCAGAAATCAGGAGAAAAAGCCTTGAGGGCTACACCGTGGGGTATTTGCGGTTTGTCTGGGGAACTGCAGCAGCGGTCACGATCACGGCTTATTGCCTATGGGCCTTTGAGGTTGGAACGGCGCCGTCAACATTGCCTTGGGCGCAGTGGAGCGTTTTGCCATTTGTTCTTGCAATTCTTCGCTACGGGGTGGGTATCGATCGTGGCCAGGCTGAGGCGCCCGAAGATGCCGTACTTCGTGATCGAGTGTTGCTCGCCTTAGGCTTTGTCTGGGTCGTGCTCTTCGGCTTCGGCGCTTTGGGGGTCTGACATGTCACTATCAATCTCTGATCAAGAACAACTCCTCACCGGGTGGGGTCGCACTTGTCCGAGCCTTGCGCGGGTTCAACCCTGCTCTTCAACTGAAGCAGTGCAGCAAACGGTGCGGTCGGCCGGCGCTCGAGGCGTACTTGCTCGTGGACTTGGCCGTTCCTACGGAGACGCGGCACAAAGTGGTGGCGGAACAGTACTTGATCTCCACGCCTTTAACGAGATTTCTTATGACCTCGCCTCGGGCACGGTCTCTGCCGGCGCCGGTGCGAGCCTTGATTCGGTGATGAAGGCGATCGTTCCAGCTGGCGCATTTGTTCCGGTCACTCCGGGCACCAGGATGGTCACAGTGGGCGGAGCAATCAGTTCAGATGTGCACGGTAAAAATCACCACGTTGATGGCACCTTCGGTGCACACGTTCAAGCTCTTACATTGGTAGACGGCTCTGGAGAAGTTCGCGAACTAAGACCTGATGGAGATACTGCTGCGCAGTTCTGGGCGACCATCGGAGGTATGGGACTTACCGGTGTCATCACTCAAGCAACATTCGATGTCATTCCAATTACGAGCTCGCTTATCAGCGTCGACACCCAGCGCGCTAATGATCTAGATGAAGTCATGTCAGCGATGGTGGCCGGGGACGATAAATATCGCTACACCGTTGCTTGGATTGACACAATGTCACAGAGCGCGCGAGGCGTCATTACCAGCGGAGACCATGCACCAATTGATCAACTGAGTGCTAAACAACGTACGCATGCATTGGCGTTTGAACCAAAGGCCATCGCAACTGCGCCACCGATTTTTCCAAGTGGCTTACTGAACAAACTCACCATTCGAGCCTTCAATGAGGCGTGGTTTCGTAAGGCTCCGAAATCACAGTCAGGTGATCTTCAATCGATTAGCGCTTTCTTCCACCCACTTGATGGTGTGCAAGATTGGAATCGAATTTATGGGCCGCGAGGGTTTTTGCAGTACCAATGTGTGGTTCCAGATTCGGCAAGTCATCTCATCCGTGTGGCTCTCGACAAACTGAGAGATGTTGGAGCACCGAGTTTCTTAACGGTTTTGAAACGATTTGGCCCGGCTAACCCCGCCCCGCTGTCATTTCCTCAGCAAGGATGGACTCTGGCCGCGGATGTACCAGCCGGTGTTGAAGGTCTAGGACAAGCGCTTGACGACCTAGACCACTTGATTGCAGAAGCAGGCGGGCGGTTGTATCTAGCAAAAGATTCACGTCAGTCACCACAAATGTTCGCGCGCACGTACCCAAGACTGAGTGAGTGGCAACAGGTTCGAGATCAACTCGATCCACGTGGTGTGTTTACTTCAGACCTCGCCCGAAGACTTTCTATCTAGTAACTACAACGCTTCTCACGAATAACCACAATTAAGGGGAACAGATGAATGACGCATTGGGTGAACCGCAGTCAGTACTCGTACTTGGCGGAACCAGCGAGATCGCACTCGCCACTGTTCGTGCGCTTCCTCGCAGTCGCCTCCGTCGTATTGTTCTCGCGGCCCGACCTTCAGTTGCTCGCGATGCTGCGGTTGCAGCGTTAACCGCAGATGGCATTGTGGGAGTGACCGCGCTTGATTTTGATGCGCGCAGCACGCAACAGCATGGTGCCTTCGTTGATGGAATTTTTGATGCAGGCGATATTGACATCGTCCTTCTTGCATTTGGTGTTCTGGGTGACCAAGAAGAAGCTGAAGCCAATCCTGACCTTGCAGTAGAAATGGCTACTACGAACTACACAGGCGCAGTCAGTATCGGATTGCACGTTGCGCGCAGACTACGCACGCAGGGGCACGGGTCACTCGTCGTGTATTCCAGTGTTGCCGGGGATAGAGCCCGACGATCTAACTTTATTTATGGATCTACTAAAGCCGGATTGGATGCTTTTGCGCAAGGTCTTGGCGATGCTTTGCATGGAACCGGTGCACATGTGCTCGTGGTACGACCTGGCATGGTGCGCACACGAATGACCGAAGGACTTCCGGAAGCTCCGATGACTACTGATGCCAATGTGGTCGCGGACATTGTGGTGAAGTCATTACGAAAAGGCAAGGAAACGGTGTACGCACCAGGTCCGTTACGTTTTGTTATGGCGGGCTTAAAGTCTATGCCACGACCAGTGTTTCGTAAGCTTCCGCGTTAGCCAGGAAAGATCAAATGCATTAGTTAGGTCCACCTGAAACAGAAATTGTTTGTCCGGTGATGTATCCACCCTTTTCTGAAAGCAAAAAGCAAGTCATCTCGGCAATTTCTTCTGATGTCCCTGCGCGTTGCATCGGAATCGAGGCCCGCATTTGTTTTTGGGTGACGGCGTCGACCGTAGCTACGCGCGGTGTCTCGGTAAATCCAGGGGAGACGCAGTTGATGCGCACATTTGGCGCAAGGGCAAGGCTGGCGCGGGCAGTAAAGGCGTTCAAAGCTGCCTTAGAAGTCCCATATGCAAGTTGAATCGCATTAGGACGCTCAGCCGCGTTAGACGAAATATTCACGATGCTCCCGCTACCTCGAGCGAGCATGTCATCTTTGACGAGCCAAGTAAGGTGGAAGGCTGCATCGAGGTTTGCAGCAAACATCGCCTTCCAAGTGCGCAAAGTCAGTTCATGCGGATCTTGAATTTTCGTGTAGGCGGCGTTATTCACCAATAAATCGATGGATCCGAATCTTTCGAGAACTGACACGACGAGTTGTTCACGCGCATGTTCATCTGAGATATCAGCTGGGAACAGTGCAGCTGTGCCTCCGGCAGTGTTAATGCGGTCGCAGGTGTCCTGAGCCATGGTTACGTCACTTCGGAAATTAATTGCCACAGTTGCGCCACGCGCTGCCAGCATTTCAGAGATAGCTCCGCCAATTCCTTTGCCACCACCTGTAACGAGTGCGACTTTCCCAGTGAACTCTTTGTTCACACTTGTCATGAATCGACCTTCAATCTCGTAATCTCAATGACCAAGAAAGTAGCAGGATTACTGGTTGCGATTTTGGAGTAATGCAAAAACTCAGCACGATTCATGCGAAACTACCACCCATGCCACAACCCACTGATTTCGGTCACCCACGCCGCTGGTTGGTGCTGGTCGTGCTCTGCCTCGTACTTATCACGATCACGATGCAGGTATCTATCTTGAATACGGCCTTGCCCACTTTGGTGCGTGAATTAGGGGCCTCAGATGCGCAGCTCCAGTGGATTGTTGATTCATACATTGTTGTCCTTGCAGGTCTGACCCTGACAGGCGCAGCGGTAGGCGATAAGTATGGTCGCAAGAAAGCATTGATTCTTGGTCTGTCAATTACCGTGGCTACGGTTGCCGGAGCTTCTGTGGCGACAAATCCTGCGCAACTCATCATTTGGCGCGCCCTGATGGGAGTGGGTGCAGCGCTCACAATGCCTGCGACGTTGTCGATTTTGGTCAATGTTTTTCGCGAGGCAAATGAACGCCGTAAGGCTATTGCTTACTGGTCACTCATGAACGCGATCGGCGCCTTTATCGGCCCGATTACGGGTGGGCTGTTGCTCGCTTGGTTTAGTTGGCAGGCCTGTTTCGTCGTGAACTTGCCGATTTTATTGGTGACGATTGTGCTCTGTGCTATCTACATACCCGACTCGAGGGATCCATTTACCGCGAAGTTCGATCTTTTAGGCGCGCTCTTTTCAACGGTTGCACTCGCCACGTTTATCTGGTCTGTAATTGAAGGCCCTGGGCATGGTTGGACGAGCATGCCAATCTTGTCCGGCTTCACAATCGCAATTCTGTTTGCGATGTTGTTCTTCTGGTGGGAAAACCACACGGAAAATCCGATGTTTGAATTGTCTTTAATGAAGAGTCCGCAATTGAGTGCGGCAGCGCTCACGTTGACCTTTGCGTTTATCGCGATGTCAGGTGCGATGTTTCTCGCGACTATCTCGTTGCAGTTGGTTAAAGGATATTCACCGCTACAAGCCGCAATCGCCACTTCCGGTCCTATTGTTCTGGTCAATATTTTGGTCGTGCCTCGCGCACCGTGGATCATGCAACGCTTTGGTCTGCGCAAAACCATCGCGTTTGGTACGGCGATGACGGGCGTTTCAGCTTTGTCAATGACGGTAACTACCACCACGTCGCCGTATTGGATGCTCGGTCTGGGCTTTGCGTTCATGGCTACGTCTTTCAGCGTTTTCATGCCCGCAAGTACAGAAGCCATGATGACTGCGGTCTCCCCAGAAAAAGCCGGCGGTGCATCTGCGCTCAATCAGATCACCCGACAGTCAGGTCAAGCTTTAGGTATCGCATTGCTCGGTGGAATTGCAACTGTTGGTTTTCAGCATCGGTTTAGTCAAGACTCTTCAACTCTTACAAGTCTCACACCCGAGCAGCTGCAAGGTGCGGATGCGTCACTTTCTTCTGCGGTGCACCTTGCTGACACACTTCCCGTTGAAATTCACAATTCACTTATGGAAGTGGCTGGAGCCTCGTATATCTACGGCATGCGCATCGCTTTGATTCTTGCAGCGGTTCTGGCATTTATTGGCGCGATTTATGCAGTCAAAGCGATCCCATCGCGCATTAGTCATGCAGGTGACGAACAAAGAAATATGAATGAAGCTGAAAACGTAACGAAATAGGTCCAAAGCTTTGACAAGTCGTTGCAATAAAATAGAAGGAGCGAAGATGCGCTACGCCAAGTTAGGTAACTCAGGGCTGTCTGTTTCAAAGATCTGCCTAGGAGCAATGAGCTTTGGCGATGCAAACAGCGGGACTCATGCCTGGACTTTGTCGGAGATAGACAGTCGGGAAATTATCAAA
>Ga0114978_10004440_pt1 | contig 11349 bp, 5 predicted proteins | sample S_140212_EF_Meta_FD_87027 | JGI IMG/M metagenome (GOLD analysis project Ga0114978, IMG submission 87027) | Freshwater microbial communities from Lake Simoncouche, Canada to study carbon cycling - S_140212_EF_MetaG | ecosystem: Environmental > Aquatic > Freshwater > Lake | place: Lake...
CTTTTTCAGAAACACCAACAGAGCGTTCTTGTTTTAATAAAAAATATTTACCAGCATCTATCAAAGATTTTAAAGGAACGAGTCCAACTAACTCCGAACCCGTTACACGAATTCCACGCTCTGTTGATTTTTTACAAACTTCATCAAAAGCAATGTGTAAAGGCGTAATATTAATGTTGGTTAAATTCATTGATATTTGAGCCACACCATATTCTTCAATAAACCAACCAATGGCTTTTACTGATTTTAAACTTCCTGGTATATTAACAGGATTTCCTTTTTCATCAGTAACTATTTTTCCGTTTATAGAATTGCCTTCACGTTTTACACGTCCAGCTTCTCTTACATCAAAAGCGATTGAATTTGCACGGCGTGTTGATGTTGTATTTAAATTAACATTGTAAGCCACTAAAAAATCGCGAGCACCAATAACGGTTGCACCACGTTTAGCATCGTATTCAGCAGGACCAAAATCAGGTTTCCATTCGGGTAATTTTATTTTTTTAAAGAAGCCTTCATATTCTCCAGCTCTAATTACCGAAAGATTATTTCTGGTTGCATTAGGTTGGGAAGCTTCATATAAATAAGCCGGTATTGAAAGTTCTTCCCCTACTCTTTTAGCTAATTTTACAGCCCATTTTGCCGTTTCTTCCATACTAATATTAGCAATTGGTATTAAAGGACAAACATCAGTTGCACCCATTCGTGGATGTTCGCCTTTGTGTTTACTCATATCAATTAACTCACCTGCTTTTTTAATGGCTACAAAAGCTGCATCAATAACAGCTTGTGGAGTTCCTACAAAAGTAACCACTGTGCGGTTTGTAGCCTTTCCTGGATCTACATTTAATAAACGAACACCGTCAATTTTCTCAATTTCATTGGTGATTTGAGTTATGATTGATAAATCAATTCCTTCCGAAAAATTTGGAACACATTCTATTAATTGTTGCATAGTGAGTTTTTTTAGTGTTTAAATTTAAAAAAAATGGTTTGACAGATAAACACATTTAATTAACAATACGGTATTAAATAACAATATTATTTAGTGTAAAACCGTTCATTATTTGGCATTATATTTACTATTAAATGAACCCAAACTCTCACATATTAATATATACTCATAAAATTACCCCAAGGGTAAAGTATATTTTTAATTTGATTTTAAAAGATCATTTAGGGTTAACCTTTAGTTTAACAACCTATATTGATGAGTTTAAAGAGTTTGAAGGTTATAAGTTTTCCTATTCAACTACAGATTTTGATTCAAATTTTCATATTGCAGGCCATAGCCTTTTGTTTGAATCGGGAATTAGGGAACAAACCATTCAAATGCAAAATCATGATACGTATTTTAAATACTTTTTCAAAACCTATAAAAACAGTTTACCGTTTGATGTGTTCGCCGCTTCCTTTTATTTAATTAGCAGATATGAAGAATATTTGCCTTTTAAAGCAGACGCTTTTAATCGGTATGAGTTTGAAAATAGTTTAGCATACCAATATGATTTTTTGAAAATTCCTTTAGTCAATATTTGGTTACATGAATTTGAATTGGTGCTTAAATCTAAATTTCCAAAATTAGAAATAACACATCGTACTTATAATTATGTTTCAACCATAGATATTGATAATGCCTATAAGTACAAGCAAAAAGGACTCATGCGGCACATTGGTGGTTATTTAAAAGCAATTACTTCATTAAATAAAAATGATATCATTGATAGAACATCCGTATTATTAAAAAAAGTAAAAGACCCATTTGATTCCTATTCTTATCAATTACGGATTCAAGAAAAATACAAATTAGATGTTATTTATTTTTTTTTATTAGGAGATTATGGAATGAACGATAAAAACCATCCTTCAAATAATGTAAATTTTCAAAACTTAATTAAACATTTATTAGATTATGCTAAAGGCGGCATTCATCCATCCTTTGGATCAAATAAAAGTACCGAACAAGTTAAAATTGAAGTAAATAGGTTAGCACGAATTTCGCATAGAGATGTTTATAATTCTCGTCAGCATTTTTCAATGCTTCGTTTCCCGGAAACGTATGCTAACTTATTAGAAATTGGTATAACAAATGATTATTCGATGGGCTACTCAAACAATAATGGATTTAGAGCAAGTTATTGTATGCCTTTTTATTGGTATGATTTGGATGATGAATTAGAAACTGGTTTAAAAATTCATCCATTTTGTATTTCAGAAACTTCATTAAGATATAAAGATGGTGCAAAACCTAAAACTATTGTGGAAGTTGCAAAACCATTAATTGATTATGTAAAAAAATATAATGGCGAATTAATTACCATTTTTCACAATGATACCATGGGTACAGCACAAGATTGGATTGATTGGAATAATGCCTATGAAGATATTGTAAAACATTGTATTAATAAACAAAACGATTGATTTTAATTTACACACATACTTTATCTAACCGTTTTAAATACGTTACTGAATTAATTTTTAAATCTGTTTTAAATAGTAATTATGAATTAACGGATGATTTGAATTATTTTCAATCGAAAGAAATTCCTAAAATTGCTTATGCACCAACTCCTATAAATGCTGAGGTTTTTATTTATTCAAATCCTATTTTATTTGAAACAGATATTAAATCCGAATTACCAATTGCAAATAAAGATTTTGAAAATTTCCCTAAGTTTTTTGCGTCACAAACATCCGATTTTTTAGGCTACGATATTTTCGCCATGGTGTTTTATTTTGCAAGTCGTTATGAAGAATATTTACCAACTGAAACCGATAAACACCAAAGATTTCAGGCAGAAAATAGTATTGCTTTTCAGTATAATTGTTTACAAATACCATTTTTAAATAATGCTATTTTAGATTTTTCAAAAAAAATAAAACAAATATTCCCAACTATAGAATTAAAAAAACGCTCGTTTAATTTTCTTTCAACCATCGATGTTGATAATGCCTTTGCTTATGCCAATAAAGGATTGACAAGAAACATAGGCGGTTTTGTAAAAGATGTTTTTACTTTACGGTTAAAAAATGTTGTTGAAAGAGTATTAAGTAATTTAAATGAAAAAAAAGATCCCTACAATACATTCGAATTTATTAACCAGTTGAGTGATGAAACAAAAACAGCATTACAATACTTTGTATTGATTGGCGATTACAGTGATTATGATAAAAATCCACATTTCGAAAATAACAGATTTCAACATTTATTAAAATCATTGTCAAGCAAATTTAAGTTAGGTTTACATCCATCGTATTTTGCATTTTCTAAAACAGAAAAAATAAATGAAGAAGTTACCCGTTTAGAATTTATTTTAAAAGATAAAGTAACATCAACACGTTGTCATTTTTTACGCATCAATTTCTCAGAAACCTACAGAGCATTTATTGAAAATGGCATAATGGATGATTACACCATGATTTATGCTTCGCAATGTGGTTTTAGAACGGGATTATGTATGCCTTACAAATGGTTTGATTTAGACCGAAACGAACAAACTCAATTAACCATTCATACAAGTGTAATGATGGAAGGAACGTTGAGAGATTATAATAAATTGAGCTCACAAAATGCTATAAACATATCTTTGCAATTATTGGCAGAAGTAAAAAAACATGGTGGCGAATTTATTTCTATATTTCACAACGATAGTTTTTCGAAAAATAATTCGGAATGGATAAAACTATATCAAACAATTTTAAAAGAAAGTAAACAGTAAAACTATGTGTGGCATTGCAGGCATTATTCAAAAACAAAAAGAAGGTTCAATAAAAGAATCTATTTTTGATATGAGCCAAGCTATAAAGCATCGCGGACCAGATGGAGAAGGATTTACTTTTTTTTCTGATTCAATTGAAATACCAGCTTTTAGTAACGAAACACCCAAAGTTAATTGTGAAAGTAATCGCTTTTTATTTAATCCAAAAAAATCGTTAGAAAGTGTAAGTACAATTTACCAAATGGCATTTGCACACCGAAGGCTTTCTATCATTGATTTATCGGAAAGTGGACATCAGCCAATGTGTGATGTTTCATCAAATTATTGGATTACATTTAATGGTGAAATTTTTAATTACCTCGAATTAAAAAAAGAATTAAAAGAAAAAGGACATGTTTTTTTAACCAAAACAGATACTGAAGTTGTATTGGCTTCTTACAAAGAATGGGGAACAGATTGCTTACAAAAGTTTAATGGTATGTGGGCATTTGCGTTGTATGATAAAACCAAACAGCAAGTTTTTTGTGCAAGAGATAGAGTTGGTGTTAAACCATTTTACTTTATCAATACAAATACAAGCTTTGCATTTGCCAGTGAACAAAAGGCATTTTTAAAATCAGGATTAATAAATTTTGAAATTAATGAAACTCAGCAAATTGATTTTTTAATTAATGGGAAATTAGAAACAACTGAACAAAGTTTATTTAAAGGCATTTATGAATTAAAACCAGCTCATTATTTATTATATAATTTAAAGACTACTGATTTCGAAATAAAAAAATATTATGATATTTCAACTCAACCTAAAATTCATAAAACAGAAGGTGAAATTATTAATGATATTGAAACAAAATTAAAACATGCTATTGAGTTACGATTAAGAAGCGATGTTGAAATTGGCTCATGCTTAAGTGGAGGATTAGATAGTTCGATTATTGCAGGAATCATTAAAAACTTACAACCAGAAAAAAATATAAAATTATTTACAGCCGTTTTTCCAACAGAAATATTTGACGAAAGCAGTTATGCCAAACAAGTATCAAATTATGTAAATGGAAGTTGGTTTACGGTAAGCCCAACTGAAACGGAGTTTTTTAGAGATATTGAAACCTTAAACTATTCGCAAGATTTGCCAATTTGGAGCACAAGCACCTATTCGCAATACCGTGTAATGAAATTAGCTTCTGAGCATAACATTAAAGTATTATTAGACGGACAAGGTGCTGATGAACTTTTTGGAGGTTATACACATCATTATTTTTCTTTATGGAAAGAAATGCCACTAATTTCAAGATTAAAAAGCATTAATGCTTCAAAACAAACCATTCATAATCCATTTTTAAATTTCGGAAAACAGCTCTTAAAAGAAAACTTTCATTTAGGAGTTGATTATTCTAATTATTTTAATGAAGACTTTACTTTAAATTCTAAAACAGAAACCACTGTTTTTAGTAATACACTCAATCAACAATTAAAAAATGACTATAACGGTAATTTAAAATCATTTTTAAAATGCGAAGACAGATGCAGTATGGCTTTTGGTATAGAAAGCCGAGTTCCTTTTGCTGATGATGTTGAATTAGTTGATTATATTTTTTCGGTTGAAGGAACTAAAAAAATAAAAAATGGCGTTTCAAAATATTTATTGAGAGAAGCCGCAAAACAATATATTCCTCATAAAATTTATAACCGTACTGATAAAATTGGTTTTGAAACACCCGTTTCTAAATGGTTTATCAATCATAAAACATTAGTTTTAGAAACAATATTTGATCAATTAGATTTTGTAAATCACTCCTTCCTAAAATCAAATTTTAGTATATTATTAAATCATAAACCAACTTTCCTATTGCGCCTTTATTCATTGGCAATTTGGAAAAAAGTGTTTATTGAAATTAATAATTAGTTAATATAACCTTAATCATTATTGTTTTTTATTTAATTATTTTTAAATAAATATTTAATAATATCTAAATCTTTTTTGTTAAAAAAATTATATGCGGAAAAATATAAATCTTATCAAAACAATTAATCAATGTTTTATTTCATTTTAACTAGTTTTTTTTATAATTAATAGTTAACTAAATCTTTTTAGCTAATTAAAATGAGTGAAAGATATTTTAAACCTATTCAAATCAACTTATTACTTATTCTATAATTGATTATTTATACAAAAAACCATTATTATTGTAAAGCTAACTTACCTACTATGAAATCACTACATAATACACTAAAAGCATTTTTTATAATTTGCTTTTTATCTATTTCCTCCCTAGCATTTGGTCACGCTGTTCAATTGGCATATTGTGTAAATTGCAATGGAGATTTACGTGTGTACGTTGAACATTGGCATGGATATGAAGCTCCGGGTTCTACCACAATGGCATTACAATTAAGTGTTGGGGGAGTTATTACTTCAGTTTCAGGAGTTCCAACAGGTGCGTATTACGCCGTTCCTTTTTCAGCACTTGCGGGTTGTGCAACCCCGGCTACAATTTTCGGAACTTGTCCTGGCCAGGCAAATACCTATAATAATTGGATTTATTATGATTTTTTTGGTGTTCCTGCCGGTGTACCTATTACAGTTACTGTTCTTTCTGGGAGTACAGCATTTACTATGGATGGTTGCGGAATGTATCCCGCAACTTCATTATCATTTATTGTTCCAACAAGTGTTGGTCCTACCATAACTAGTCAAACTGTTTGTAGTGGTTCAAATTTTGCAGGAACAATATTTAGCGATCCACCTAACACAACATGGACAAATAGTAATCCTTCAATTGGATTAGCAGCTAGTGGATCAGGTAATATTGGAGCTTTTACAGTAAATACAACTACTGTTACTCAAACAGCAGTTATTACTGTTTCAACACAATGTTATGTTTCTACATTTACACTTACAGTAAATCCAGCACCAAATCCTAATTTTACTTTTCCCGCACCTGTTGGAGGTAAATATTGTAAAGGAACAACGGTACCGTTTACTTTAGTTAACCCATTTAATATTGCAACTACAAATTGGTCATTTGGGGATGGAGGAACCTCCACCTTGCCAGGACCAAGTCACACTTATACCGCAAACGGAACATACACTGTTCAATTAAACATTACTCCTTCGGTTGGAACCTGCACGGCACTCAGTACCCAAACTATTTCCATTTACACCCCCACTGCCAATTTTAGCACAGTAAATTCATGTTTAAATACATCATCAACGTTTACAAATTCAAGTACTTCTCCAGCTGTTTTTGCTGCTCAAATATACAATTATGGTGATGGGAGTCCTAATGGAAGTTCCGCCGCTCATACTTATAGCGCGATAGGAACATATACAGTAAAATTAGTAGTAACAGATGCTAATTTGTGTAAAGATTCAATAAATAAAACTATTGTAATTTCTCCAAATCCAATTATTGCATTTACATCTAATACAGTTTGTTTGGGCTCCACTACTACATTTACAAATACCTCTTCTGTTTCATTACCGAGTTTAATAACAACATGGGCTTGGGATTTTGATAATAATGGAACAATTGACAATGCAACTCAAAACCCAACAAATTTATTTGCCACATCAGGAACATATTCTGTTGAATTAAAAGCAATTACTGCTAATGGCTGTAAAGATAGTTTAATAGTACCTGTAATTGTTCATGCATTACCAACAGCAACATTTACACCATTAAATGCATGTCAAGGTGCAACTATTGCGTTAAATAATACATCAAGCATTCCTGCTCCTGCTAATATTAGTTTATATGCTTGGAGTTTTGGGGCCGGTGGATTGCCATTTTCTACAAGTAGTAACTCAAATCCACTAGGTTTAAATTACTTAACAAGTGGGGTAAAAACAATTACCCTCACAATAACAGCAAATACAAGTTGTACTGCAACAATAACAAAAACTGTTACTGTTTATCCGACTCCTGTTTCTAGTTTTAGTGCAACATCAGTTTGTCAATCAACAGCAACAGCTTTTACTGATTTATCAACCACAGGAACAGGAACTATAAATGCTTGGAGTTGGGATTATACAAATGATGGCGCACCAGATAATACAACCCAAAATCCAACTTTTACATTTCCAAGTTCGGGCACATACACAACTGCTCTTACTGTTACATCTAGTAATTTATGTGTAAATACTTCAACATTACTAGTAAATGTTTGGGGACATACAATCCCAAATTTCACTCCCGATAATGTTTGTTATGGATCGGCAACAACTTTCTCAAATTCAACCAATATTACTACAAATCCTAATGTTGGCTCAGCACCATCTTATATATGGGATTTTGCTGACGGAACAGCTACAGTTACTACAACAAATCCTTCTCATACTTATACATTAGGCGGTAATGTTAATGCTGTTTATAATGTTACTTTAACTTCAATATCCAGTCATGGCTGTACTGATATTATTTCAAAAAATGTGAATGTTTATTCTATTCCCACAGCATCATTTACATCTGATTCTGTTTGTTTTGGAAACCCAACTCACCTAACAGATTTTAGTAATGGTAATGGTAATATAGTGAATGGTTATTCTTGGGATTTTTCAAGCAATGGTACAGTTGATATAACAGGTATTTCAAATCCAAATTACACTTTCCCATCACCTGGTAGTAATTTAGTAACATTTACAGCAAGTTCAACACCTACAATTGGGCTTACATGCTACAACTCAACAAATACAATTACAGTATGGGTAAATCCATTACCAAACCCAAATTTTACATTTGTAAATAAATGTATTAATGCACAACCTAACACATTCGACGCAAGTTCTTCAACTATTTCGGCTGGCACAAATACAGCATACGCTTGGGCTTATGCTGATGCTGGAACTGGAACTGGAGTTACTTCAACACACAATTATCTGTTACCAGCGATTTATAATGTTACATTAACTGTTACTTCAAATAAAGGTTGTCAGAGTAATATTGTAAAACCAGTAGAAGTTTATCAAAAACCAATAATGAGTATTTCTAATTCTAACTCATGCTTTACTAAAGTAATGACATTTACCGCTAACACATTACCAGGTAGTGGAGTAGTAACTAATTGGAATTGGGATGTTGATAATACTGTAAGTTCAATTGAATTAACGGGTCAAACAAATAACTTTATATTTCCTTCAGCAGGTAATCAAACAATTACTTTAGTTTCAGAAACATCAAATGGTTGTAAAGACACAATTTCTCAAGTTGTATATATTGATTATGTTCCCGTTCCTCTTTTTACGGTTGATAAACCTAATGGATGCCCAATTCATTGTGTAAGTTTTACAGACCTTACTCTTCCAATTACAGGCCCAGGTGTTAACTCAGATTGGAAATGGGTATTTGGGGATGGTACAGAATTACATTCTTCTTCAGGAGTTGCACAAGCTCATTGTTATGAAAACTCTACTTCAAACCTTTTAAATTTATTTGATGTTAAATTAGTTGTTACTACAGATAAAGGCTGTACAGATTCATTACTGAAAAATAATTTTATTACAGTTTATCCTACTCCAATTGCAAGTTACACTGTAAATCCAAATCCAGGAAGTGTTGTAACTCCTTTAGAAATTTTCACTAATCAAAGTATTGATTATACAAAATGGTGGTGGAGTTTTGGAGATGGACCTCAAATAGATTCTGTTAATGTTAATCCTTCACATTTTTATAATAGTGAAAATGCAAACACATATAATTCAATATTAATGGTTCAAAATCAATATGGCTGTAGAGATACTGCATATGTTGTAGTTGAAATAAAACCAGATTTTTCTTTTTATATCCCAAATGCTTTTAGTCCAGGAAATGAAGATGGTGTAAATGATATGTTTACAGGAATGGGTATAGGAATTGCAAAATACGAAATGTGGATTTATGACCGATGGGGTTCATTAATTTTTTATACCAACGATATCAAAAAAGGATGGGATGGAAAAGTTCAAGGTAAATCAATAGAGGTTCAACAAGACATATATGTATGGAAAGTTAAACTTATTGATGTACTTGATAATAAACATGGTTATGTAGGACATGTAACTATAGTAAAATAAAAAAATATTTGAAACAAAAAAAGAGCTTAAATTAATTTAAGCTCTTTTTTTTATAAATAAACTACGTATTAAAATTATACTAGTACCTGTAAGCATCTCCTTTAAAAGGACCCGCAACTGGAACTCCAATATAATCAGCTTGATCATTGTTTAATGTATCTAATTCTACACCAATTTTAGCTAAATGTAAACGAGCTACTTTTTCATCTAAAATTTTAGGTAAAACGTATACTTTTTTCTCATAAGCAGCAGTGTTTGTCCACAATTCTAATTGAGCTAAAGTTTGGTTTGTAAATGAATTACTCATTACAAAACTTGGATGACCAGTAGCGCAACCTAAATTTACTAAACGACCTTCAGCTAAAACAATAATATTTTTACCGTTAATTGTATATTGATCAACTTGTGGTTTAACGGTATCTTTAGAAGCACCGTATGTTTTGTTTAACCAAGCCATATCAATTTCAGTATCAAAGTGACCGATATTACAAACAATAGCACCATGTTTCATCATTTCAAAGTGACGACCAACGATAATGTCTTTATTACCAGTTGTTGTAACTAAAATGTCTGCAATTTTAGCGGCATTGTCCATTTTCATTACTTGGTAACCATCCATTGCAGCTTGTAATGCACAAATTGGGTCAATTTCTGTAACGATAACACGCACACCTTGAGATGATAATGATAATGCAGAACCTTTTCCAACATCACCATAACCAGCAACAACTGCAACTTTACCAGCCATCATTACATCAGTAGCTCTACGAATAGCGTCTACTAATGACTCACGACAACCGTATTTGTTATCAAATTTAGATTTAGTAACTGAATCATTAACGTTGATAGCTGGCAACAATAATGTACCATTTTTCATACGCTCATATAAACGGTGAACTCCTGTAGTTGTTTCTTCAGATAAACCTTTGATAGCAGCTGCTAATTCAGGATATACGTCAAAAACTAAGTTAGTTAAATCACCACCATCATCCAAAATCATATTTAATGGTTGACGTTCTTCACCAAACCATAAAGTTTGTTCAATACACCAATCAAATTCTTCAGCACTCATGCCTTTCCAAGCATATACTTGAATTCCTGCTGCTGCAATAGCTGCTGCTGCATGATCTTGAGTTGAAAATATATTACAAGAACTCCAAGTAACTTCAGCACCCAAAGCAGTTAATGTTTCTATTAAAACAGCAGTTTGAATAGTCATATGTAAACAACCAGCAATACGAGCACCTTTTAAAGGTTGAGAAGCTCCATATTCTGCACGAAGTGACATTAATCCTGGCATTTCTTCTTCTGCCAATTTTATTTCCTTACGACCCCATTCTGCTAATGAGATATCTTTTACTTTGTACGCTAAGTACTTTCCTGTTGCTACTGCTGACATGTAATTTTTTATTTTAGTTATTATTATTTTTTATATCTTTCAAAGATAAGTATAAGTTTGTAACACTCAAATTTTTAAATTGTTTAATACTGTTTTGATTACCATTTTTAAAATAAATAAAGGACTAATGATTGGCATATTGAAGCTAGACGAATTTGCTAACGCTAATTTATTATCTC
>Ga0114978_10004441_pt1 | contig 11345 bp, 8 predicted proteins | sample S_140212_EF_Meta_FD_87027 | JGI IMG/M metagenome (GOLD analysis project Ga0114978, IMG submission 87027) | Freshwater microbial communities from Lake Simoncouche, Canada to study carbon cycling - S_140212_EF_MetaG | ecosystem: Environmental > Aquatic > Freshwater > Lake | place: Lake...
CCCCGAGCAGGCGCAACGACAGGTGGTTGACGGCAAGACTGACGTGTATACGTTGGCACTCATTTTGTTTGAGGCCATCACCGGAACGATCCCTCACGAAATGAATTCGCCGGCCGAAACGCTTTCGGCCCGGATCGGAACACCCTTGCCTTCAGATCCAAGGATTCGCTCGTTGGACATGGTGTTGGCCCAGGCCGGTGCCTACGACACCAAGTTCCGTCTCGATGCCGCTTCGCTCACGACACGACTACAGGCCACGGTGGGCGCACTGTCAAGCACGGCCACCAATACCGCATCCATGGCACCGGCTTCGGTGGTGCCAACGGACGCCACTCGGGTTACGAAGCGTCCGACTTTAGGTTTCCAAGCACCCACGTCTTCGGACGTACTGACGGGGGAAACGGCTCCCGTGCCGCCCTCAACCTTGATTGCAGGCATCGAGTCAGTTCGTTCGAGTGGCGAAGTGCCTATGGGTGATTTTGAGAACTATCGTCCCGCAGCCCGTAGTAAGCGGTCCTGGCTCCGCCCGGCTCTCGCGATCACGCTGTTTTTGGTTACGGCCGGATTAGTCGGGGCCTACGCCACGGGCATGTTCAAGCCTGCACACACGGTGCCTTCCGTTCTAGGGCTCACGCAGCAGCAGGCCCTGAGCGTGGTGTCAGACAGCAACTTCAAATTGGAAATCACGGGCCGTTCTTTTTCGACAACCGTTGATGACGGAAAGATTGCTTCGCAGACGCCCGATGCTGGCACTTCACTCCAAGAGGGCGAATCGTTGAGCGTAACTATTTCGCAGGGTGCACCACCAGTGGCCATCCCTACCAACATCATTGGAATGGACTGCGCTGCAGCGACACAGGCCTTGGAGAAAGTAGGACTGAAGGCGGCCTGCCCCTCATCGGCAGCGGTGAAGTCAACCAAGGTGCGCGCCGGACATGTCATCAAGGTGATCTACGACTCAGAGACCAATCCAGCCTCTGTGGCCAAGGGTGCCACGGTGACCCTGGTCTTGAGTCTCGGCAATGGAACGGCCACGTCAACGACGTCGACGACACAGCCAACGAATGGTCGCGGCCCTCGACCGGTGCCCAATGTGGTGGGTAAGAACCGGACAGAAGTCTTTGCCCTCATGCACACGGCTCAGCTCTACTTCGTGACTACTGGTCCTGGTTCCGACAATGGCACTTGGCACACAGTTGTTTCTCAATCACCAGCGCCCGGCACATCAATCAAGTGGCACGGTACGGTTCGAATGACCGTCAAGTGAGTACCTGCGATCTCTGCGAAGCCGCTCCAATAACGAAGCGGCACTACGAGGACGATCTCTGCTGGATTGCTGACTGTGAAATCTGCCTAGTGCCCATGGTCGTGTGGCGCGCCCATGACGCGTCCCCGCCGGCCGACATCAAGGCCACGTTGCACCAGCTCCTGGCGGCCGTGGCCGACCCGATCTTGGGAGAGGGTGGTTGGAAGATGGACGACAACATGCGTAACATTCCCGATCACTATCACGCGCACGCTCGGCCGCCCCATTTCTGGCTTCGATAGGGCGTTTTTGCCCCTCTTGGCCTCCACTAAGGTGAGTGTCAATCTCTCTAGTTTGAAGGAGCATCATGGGACTTCTTGATGGTCGTGTAGCAATTATTACTGGCGCTGGCCGTGGCATTGGCCGCGAGCACGCACTTCTCTTCGCCGCTGAAGGTGCGAAGGTTGTCGTCAATGACCTCGGCGGCAACCTCGATGGTTCGAGCAGTGAAGGTACGCCGGCCGAGCAGGTTGTGGCCGAAATCAAGGCCATGGGTGGCGAAGCCGTTGCCAACCACGACGACATCACCGACTGGGAGGGTGGTCAGCGTCTGATCAACACCGCCATCGAAACCTTCGGTGACCTTCACGTCCTCGTGAACAACGCCGGCATCCTCCGCGACCGCGTATTGGTCAACCTCTCCGAAGACGACTGGGACTCGGTCATCAAGGTGCACCTCAAGGGCCACTTCGTGCCGACCCGTCACGCCGCCGCCTACTGGCGCGAGCAGGCCAAGCAGGGTAAGCAGGTCAAGGCTTGCATCATCAACACCAGCTCCACCTCAGGCCTCATCGGTAACGTCGGACAGTCGAACTACGGTGCGGCCAAGTCCGGTATCGCCTCGTTCACGGTCATCATCGCCGAAGAGCTCGGTCGTTACGGTGTGCGCGCCAACGCAATCGCGCCGGCCGCTCGTACTCGTATGACTGAGTCGACCCCAGGTCTCTCCGATGTCGTTAAGGCCCCTACCGACGGCGCGACTTTCGACGCTTGGGACCCCGCCAACATTTCGCCACTCGTTGCCGCCTTGGCCGTGGAGGACTGCCCTGCAACCGGGGAAGTCTTCTTTGTGCAGGGTGGCACGGTCCGTCGTTTCCAGAACTGGACGATGAAAGAAACGCTTGAGAAGAATGAGCGTTGGACCGTCGCGGACTTGTCCGCAGAGTTGCCCAAACTGCTCAAGTGAGCAGTGATGAGACCAATCCTGGTCTCCGCGAAGATCCCGAGGCTCTCTTAAACCCACGGAGCGATCCAGGTGGCGGAGCATTCGGCGCCCTCGGTGCCGAAGCGGGCAGTGACCTCAATTGGTTGAAGATGATTCGCCATCGCGTGCAAACCAAGGTGGCCGGTTCATCGCGGTACCAGTGGTGGGTGCTGTGGAGCTTGCTGGCGGGACTACTCGCACTTAACTTCACCTTTACTGTCTTCATTGTCGACCTCCCGCAGGTGGCCAAAGAGTTCCACACCACCAAGGGGATTTTGACTTGGACGATGGTTGGACCGCTGCTGGCCAATGGACTGGCCGCACCAATCTTCGGAAAAGCCGGCGACATTCTCGGACATCGCCGTCTCTACCTCTTCGGGCTGGGCGGCGCGGCCGTCTCGGCCATTTTGACTGCGCTCGCACCCACCGTGATTACGTTGCTTGGTGCCCGGGCCTTGGACGGTATTCAGGCTGCCGCAACAGGCACTGCCTCGGCCGCACTGATCAACTTGATGTTCCATCGCGACGAGCGAGTAAAGGCGATGGGGTGGTGGTCGCTGATTGGCGCCGGTGGCCCAGTCTTTGGTGTTGCCCTTGGTGCTCCGATTATCGCGGCGTGGGGATGGCGGGCCGTCTTTTGGACCCAGCTCGTTCTGATTTTGGTGGCCATGGTCGTCGTGTCGACCATTCTGCCTAGCGGCCGCGGCACTCCCGAAGAAGAGGCCGTTTCGAAGGCGAAGGCCCGTAAAGAGTTCAAACAGATGGACTGGATCGGGAGCTGGACACTCTCCTTCTCGGTGACTGGCCTCATGTTGGGACTGAGCTTCGGCGGTCAAGTGGGCTGGACTAGTCCACTGTGCATGGCGAGCTGGACTATTGCTGTGGTCTGCATCGCGGCCTTCATCTATCGCATCCGGACGGCCGAGCGGCCTCTTATCCCGCCGCACTACTTCGCCAAGCGCAACTTCGTGATGCCCATGCTGGTACGCGCTTCCGCCAACTTCTCGTACTTCGGCGCCTTCTTTTTGTTCCCCATTTTGATGGAACAGGGCTACGGCTACTCCATTGGCAAGGTCGGCGCCATCTCGATTGCCCGTCCGCTGACCTTCGCAATCTGTTCACCGATCGCCGGTTACATCGCCGTGCGAATTGGTGAGCGCATCAGTGCTATCGCGGGCATGACGTTCCTGACCATGTCGCTCTTTATGTTCTCGCTCCTGCAACCATCAACGGGTACGTGGTTTGTAGTGGTGGCGTTGGCGCTCTCGGGGCTTGGTATGGGTGTTGCGATGCCGAGCTCGAGCGCCATCATGGCGCACGCCGTGAAGGATAATGAGTTCGGCGTAATGTCGGCCGCACAGATGCTGGCGATGCAGGTGGGTGAAGTCGCCGGTATTCAGGTGCTGGAAACCGTTCAGTCGTCACTCGAGCACCGGCGTGGTCTTTCCAACGCCTTGCCCGGATCGGTAGAACTCCTCGGCACCTTCCATTGGCCCTTCGCCATCGGGGCCGTTGTCGGTTGCCTAGGCATCATCGCCGCGCTGTTCTTCAAACAGTTCGAACGCGATAAGGATCGCCTTAAGAAGTAATTTGCTTTAACTGACTGAGCACTTGCTCGGCACGTGGGTCTGGTTTTTGATTCTGGAGTGCAACGAGCTTGGACATATCACCCTCAACCCTGATTTTGCCCGCCATAAAGGCCGACATCGCCGCTTGAGGCTGACCGTCGATGAGGAGTGCCTTGGCGGTGGCCCAGGTAATTGTGACCGTGAGGTGAGGATCTGAGGCGTGTCCTTCTTCCAGGACCAAAGTACCGACACGGGTATCGAGGTTGGCCTGGATCTCTTGACTGGAGAAGGGCACTTCGGTCACGATCAGGTTCATGACCAATTCCACTGGGGCGGGACCAATGTCGCCCAGAGACTCGCGAATTTGCCGGGCGGCTTCGAGCCATTCGGGACTTAGGAAATCATGCGCCATTTTGTGGGGCTCTTTCTACTCAGAGCCCACGGTACCCGTGAACGGTAGGCTCAGATGCCATGACGACGAATATCATGCCCGGCTGCGAACCATTCTCTGCTTCGGGAGGTCGAGACGGCGTTCTCGTGCTCCACGGATTCACGGGAAATCCACAATCAATGCGCCCCTTGGCCGAAGCAATTGCTAACGCTGGCTACACCGTTGAACTGCCTCGACTGCCTGGACACGGCACCACCGTTGAGGACATGATGACCACAAATTGGTCAGACTGGTCGAGCGCGTCCGATGCGGCCTACCGTGAACTCGCTACCCGCTGCGACCGTGTCGCCGTTGTCGGTCTATCGATGGGCGGAGGACTTACGGCCTTTGTGGCCGAAGAGCACCCCGACGTCACCGCGTTGGTTTTCATTAACGCGCTCGTCAAGCCTCCCGTTCAGGAGATGCGCGATGGGCTCAAGGGGCTACTCGATGCGGGCATGGAGACCATGGAGTCAATCGGTTCCGACATCAAGAAGGACGGCAGCCAAGAGGCGTCGTATAACGCCACGCCACTTGCATGCGCCGCCAGTTTGTTTGACGGCATCGAAAAGGTCTGGGAGCGACTCGACACCATCAGTGCTCCGACGCTTATTTTGTCGTCTCGTGAAGATCACGTCGTGAGTAGTGACAACTCTGAAGACCTCGCTCGGATTGTTACGGGCTCGGTTGAGCACATCTGGCTCGAAGACAGCTACCACGTAGCCACATTGGACAATGATGCATCACTGGTCGAAGCCCACACTGTTCGCTTCTTAGATTCGATTTTCTCGGCATGACCGAACCACTCTCGCGAGATGATGTTGCACACGTGGCCAAGTTGGCCCGTCTTCGTCTCACGGAAGACGAACTTATTCGCTACACCGAGCAACTTGGCAAGATTTTGGTGCACGCCCAAGACTTGAGTTCCCTTGATCTTCACGGTGTCGCACCCACCGCCCATCCCTTTGGGTTGATCAATGTCGTGCGGTCGGACGAGGTTCGCGCGAGCCTGGATCCCGCTCCCGTATTGGCGCAAGCACCTGACGTCGAAGACGGGCGCTTCGCGGTACCGCGCATCGTGGGAGAAGCACCGTGAAGTCCGCCCTCGAAATTGCCGCGGCAGTTCGTAGTGGTCAGTCCGCCCTCGTCGCCGTTGAAGAGTCTCTAACGGCGATTCGTGCTCGTAACGAAGAGCTCAACGTCTTTCTCTACGTCGACGAAGATGGTGCCCGCGCCGCGGCCGCCCGCGTTGACGAGCAGGTACGACGCGGGGAAGACCCTGGTCTACTCGCGGGCGTGCCGATTGCCCTGAAGGACAACCTCTGCACCACGGGCATACCCACCACCTGTTCCTCCAAGATCCTCGAGGGATGGCAGCCTCCTTATAACGCCACGGTCGTAGACCGTCTCGTTGCGCAGGGCGCTATCTCGATGGGTAAAACAAACCTTGATGAGTTCGCCATGGGCTCGTCGACGGAGAACTCGGCCTTTGGACCAACGCGTAATCCACTCGACCCTTCGCGGGTACCCGGTGGGTCTTCCGGCGGCTCGGCGGCCGCGGTGGCCTCGAACATGACGCCCATCTCGCTCGGCAGCGACACCGGTGGATCAATCCGCCAGCCCGCCGCCCTCTGCGGTCTCGTGGGCGTGAAGCCCACGTACGGACTGGTCTCTCGGTACGGCCTGATTGCCTTTGCGAGTTCGCTCGATCAGATTGGCCCCTTCGCCAATTCGGTCACCGATGCCGCTCTCTTGCTCGAGGCGATTGCCGGACACGATCCCCTCGACTCGACATCCCTGCCCGAACCCACCCCGTCGCTGCTCGCTCACGTCAACGATGGAGTGGCGGGCAAGCGCATCGGCCTCGTTCGCGAGCTCGTCGATGGTGCCGATGAAGATGTAGTGCGCGCTGTCAACAAGGCCGTGGCGACACTGAAGGATGCCGGGGCGATCATTGTGGAGCTCTCGATGCCCGAACTGCACTTGGGTCTTTCGGCCTACTACCTAATTGCACCGGCTGAAGCCAGCTCCAACTTGGCTCGTTTTGACGGCGTTCGATTTGGCAACCGCGTTGACGGAGAAGACGTCACGGCCATGATGGAGGCCACCCGGACCGCCGGCTTTGGTGCGGAAGTGAAGCGTCGAATCATGCTGGGCACCTACGCCCTTTCGGCGGGGTACTTCGATGCCTATTACGGCCAAGCGCTCAAGGTGCGTACACGCATGATTGAGGCCTTTGCTGCGGCCTACCAACAAGTCGACATGATCATTGGTGCCACCACGCCGTCCGTTGCCTTTGCGTTCGGGAGTAAGACGAACGACCCCATGGCGATGTATCTGAATGACGTCTTTACTATTCCCACCAACCTGGCCGGCGAAGCGGCCATCTCGGTACCGTTCGGAACCGGGGAGGCCAATCTGCCCGTTGGTGTTCAGTTGTTAGGTCCCGGACGCAGCGAGGCCCGTCTCTTCGCCGCCGCGCGCGTTCTCGAAATTGCGGATGGTCGAGCATGATGTTGCCAAACGGATGGGAGATGGTGGTCGGTCTCGAAGTTCACACCGAACTCAAGACCAAGACCAAGCTGTTCTGTGGCTGCGCGAACGAGTTTGGTTCCGCGCCGAACTCCCAGGTCTGCCCCATATGTCTCGGGCTGCCTGGTTCGATGCCGGTGCTCAACGAGCGCGCGGTCGAGCTGGCGATGGCTATTGGCTTCGCCCTGAACTGCACCATTCAAGACTCCACGTTTCACCGGAAGAACTACTTCTACCCGGACATGCCGAAGGACTACCAGGTCAGTCAGTACGACCTTCCTATAAATGCCCGCGGGTACCTAGATCTGCCCGACGGCTCACGCGTTTCAATTGAGCGCGCCCACATGGAAGAAGACACCGGCAAGACGACCCACCTCGGTACGTCGGGTCGCATTCACGGCGCTGATCGCTCACTCGTGGACTACAACCGTTCGGGCGTTCCGCTCGTCGAGATCGTTTCCGGCCCCGACATTCGTAACCCCCAACAGGCTCGTGACTACGTCGCCGAGCTTCGCTCCATTCTCGTGGCAATTGGTGCCTCCGATGGTCGCATGGAAGAAGGGTCGCTGCGTGTCGACGCCAACGTCTCGGTCCACAAGCCCGATACGCCCTTTGGTACGCGGTGTGAGATTAAGAACCTCAACTCCCTCCGAAGTTTGACTCGGGCTATTGAGTACGAGGCACTACGGCAGATCGACGTGCTCGAAGATGGCGGTTCGATTCGCCAGGAGACTCGTCACTGGGATGAAGACCGCGGAGAGACTTCCACGCTTCGCGTAAAGGAAGAAGCTGAGGACTATCGCTACTTCCGTGAACCCGACCTCGTCGACCTGGCTCCCGACCAGGCTTGGAAGGACCGCGTGTTGGCCGGGCTTCCGAAGCTGCCGGCCCGTCGCCGTCAGGACCTCGAGGCCCTGATGACCAACCCCACCGACGCTCAGCGGGACGGGGTGACCACGGTGGTCGACCTGAACCTCGACATCTACGTCGAAGGCGTCGCTCAAGCGCAAGGGGATGTCGCTCTGGCCGTGGCGCGCGCCGCAAACGAATTGGCAGCCAACATCGAGAAGCTCGCGAACCTGACTGTCGAAAACTTCGTTGCCACGGTGGCTATGGAGCAGTCGGGCCAACTGTCGGCCACCCAGGCCAAGAACGTTTTGAGCGAGCTCCTCGATCAAGGTGGCGATCCAGTCAGCGTGGCCAAGGCCAAGGGATTCGAACAGCTATCGACCGACTCGCTCTCGGCGACGGTGGGCGAACTCATTGTGGCCAATCCCGACGAATGGCAGCGTTTCAAGGACGGGGACGACAAGTTGGCCCAATTCTTCATTGGTCTGGTCATGAAGGCGACCAAGGGGCAGGCCAACGGCAAGGCCGTCATTGCCGAACTGCAGTCTCGCCGCTAAGCCAGTTCGTAGAACGGGCATCGGGATTCCTAAACTGTCTCTATGACGACCCACCCCACCCCTCGAAGTTCCGTCGTAACCCAAGGGAAGAATCGAGCCCCCGCTCGCGCGATGCTCCGGGCAATGGGTCTACGTGACGAAGACATGTCCCTGCCGCAAATCGGCGTGGCCTCGTCGTGGAACGAAGTGACGCCCTGCAACCTGCCGCTGGACCGCTTGGCCAAGCGAGCCAAGGTGGCCGTGCGCGAAAACGGTGGCATCCCTTTCGAATTTGTCACGATTGCTGTTTCTGACGGCATATCTATGGGTCACGAAGGCATGCACGCCTCCCTGGTTTCTCGTGAGGTCATTGCCGACTCTGTGGAAACGGTGATGCATGCGGAGCGCTTCGACGCCATGGTGACGTTTGCGGGATGCGATAAGTCGCTACCCGGCATGCTGATGGCCGCCGCTCGCTTGGATGTGCCCAGTGTCTTTCTCTACGGTGGTTCAATCTTGCCCGGGCACCACGGTGGCGAGGCCCTCGACATTGTTTCCGTTTTCGAAGCAGTCGGCGCGAACGCCGTTGGCACCCTGAGCGACGAAGAGCTCTCGATGATTGAACTAAAGGCCTGCCCCGGTGAAGGTTCTTGTGCCGGAATGTTTACGGCCAACACCATGGCCAGCGTCGGCGAAGCACTCGGCATGTCCATCCTGGGTTCAGCCTCGGCTCCTTCGATTGACTCTCGTCGCGATGACTACGCGTACGCCTCGGGCGTTGCCGTGCTGAATCTTTTGGATCGCGGCATTACGGCTCGCCAAATCATGACGAAGAAGGCCTTCGAAAATGCCATCTCAGTCGTCATGGCTCTTGGCGGATCTACTAACGCCGTTCTCCACATCTTGGCCATTGCTCACGAAGCTCGTGTCGAACTCGAGCTGGATGACTTCAACCGTATTGCCCGCCGAGTTCCTCACTTGGCCGACACCAAGCCTCACGGCAAGTACCACATGACTGACCTCGACAAGATTGGCGGCGTACCTGTCGTCCTCGCACACTTGCTCGAAGCCGGACTTCTGCACGGTGACGTCATGACGGTTTCCGGTCGCACCATGGAAGAGAACTTGAAGGAGCTTAACGCCCCGAAGCCCGACGGTCTCGTCGTGCACCCACTCTCGAATCCCATTCACGATCGTGGTGGTATCGCCGTTCTCACAGGTTCGCTGGCCCCGAAGGGTTCCGTCGTCAAAGTGGCCGGCATTGACAACTTGACGTTCGACGGCACTGCTCGGGTCTTTGACGGCGAGGATGCCGCGATGACCGCCATCATGGCCGACGAGATTCAGCCCAACACCGTGGTGGTGATTCGCTACGAAGGCCCGAAGGCCGGACCGGGAATGCGCGAAATGCTGGCGGTGACCGGCGCCATGAAGGGTGCTGGACGCGGCGGTGACTGTGCTCTCGTGACTGATGGTCGCTTCTCCGGCGGAACACATGGATTCTGTGTTGGTCACGTGGCGCCCGAAGCCCTCGATGGTGGACCCATTGGACTTGTTCGCGACGGTGACCGGATCGTTATCGACGTCACTAAGGACTCCATTGACCTGATTGTCGATGCCGCCGAGTTGGCCCGCCGGGCTACCGAGGTTGCCCCATTCGTGCCCCGCTACACCACTGGGGTTCTCGAGAAGTTTGCTCGTCTGGTGCAGGGTGCCGAGAAGGGCGCAGTGACTTCGGCCTAGAACTTGAAATGTTGCACCAACTGTGACAAACTAAGGCCATGACGAACCGTGGACCCGTACTTGTAGTAGTAGGTGTTGGCCAACGGTAGCGTCACGTCGTACGCTTCCCGAGGCCTCCCAGAAAGGGAGGCCTTTTTTCTTATCCAAACAAGGAGTTGTTGTGCAGCTAACAGGAGCCCAGGCGCTTATCAAGAGCCTTGAGCAGATGGGTGTCGACACCATCTTCGGCCTGCCCGGCGGAGCAATTCTTCCGGTCTACGACCCGCTCATTGATTCATCTATTCGCCACATCCTCGTGCGCCACGAACAGGGTGCCGGTCACATGGCCGAGGGTTACGCCATGGCTACGGGACGTCCCGGAGTGGCCATGGTGACCAGTGGTCCGGGCGCCACGAACATCGTGACCCCTATCGCGAACGCCCACATGGACTCCACGCCACTCGTTGTGATTACTGGTCAGGTGCCGACGGCCAATATCGGTACTGACGCATTTCAAGAGTGTGACATCACCGGTATCACGATGGGCATCACCAAGCACAACTTCCTCGTCACGACGGCTCACGAAATCCCCCGAGCCGTAGCGGCCGCCTTCTACATCGCCACGACGGGTCGACCTGGACCAGTACTCATTGACGTTCCTAAGGATGTCACGCAAGGAATGATGGAGTGGTGGTGGCCCGAGACGATCGAAGATCTCGACCTCCCCGGATACCACCCCGAAAGTGAAGTGGATGCAGCACTCATCGAAGCGGCAGCCGCACTGATTGCCGCGGCCGAGCGTCCCCTGCTCTACGTCGGTGGTGGTGTCTTGAAGTCCCGCGCTAGTGCGGAACTCTTGGCCTTTGCCGAACGGACGAACATTCCCGTCGTGACGACCTTGATGGCCCGTGGTGCCTTCCCCGACTCCCATCGCCTCCACCTTGGTATGCCCGGTATGCACGGCATGTACGCGGCCGTCACGGCCATGCAGAAGGCCGATCTACTGATCACTCTCGGTGCTCGATTTGACGACCGCGTGACGGGTCGCCTTGATGGATTCGCTCCACACGCCAAAATCATTCACGCCGACATTGATGCCGCTGAGTTCAACAAGATTCGTCAGGCCGACGTCGCCATTCGTGGTCAGGTCAAGGACACGCTCATTGCCCTGGACGCCGCCACCAAGCACGTTGGCGAC
>Ga0114978_10004442_pt1 | contig 11344 bp, 17 predicted proteins | sample S_140212_EF_Meta_FD_87027 | JGI IMG/M metagenome (GOLD analysis project Ga0114978, IMG submission 87027) | Freshwater microbial communities from Lake Simoncouche, Canada to study carbon cycling - S_140212_EF_MetaG | ecosystem: Environmental > Aquatic > Freshwater > Lake | place: Lake...
CAATTTCGTTTTCAAGTAAATCTCTGCGTTTTGCGAACTGTTTTATAGTACATAAAACTAACAAATGTCCACGGAGTTTGCCAAGGAGCATCTGCGCGAACACCTCGTGAGTCTGCTCGTAAGCCCCGTCGCCGATGGGTTCTGGAGCATCCACGATTCGGCCAAGGAGCTGTGCGAGCGCAACGGCCAGCCCGACCAGATTCTGCGCACCTTCCAGAATATGCTCACGCGTATCCCCGACTGGAACGAGGCGACGCTACAGACCGAAGAGGACCGTATCGTCAAGGTCACCAATTGTAAGTACCTTGACGATCTCCTGATGGGAGTGTTTATTTCGTACATGAAGTCGTTTGCGTCTCTACATTACCGTGGCTCCCAGTCCGAGCTCAAGATCGAGTTTGACCGTCCCAGCGTGGGCAAGTTCGTTCACGAACTGTACAAGCACTCTGCCCGCAAGATCTGGCAGACGGCTTACCATTTCAAGACCGTGGGCGTTTCGTCGGAACAGCAGGCCCGTAATCGTCAGGATATTGAGAAGGTTATTACGGACTGTATCGAGCACGTAATCCGCTCGTTCCTGCCGTGGGAGACTATTGCCAAGAAGTACTTCTCGGAGGACGACGAGTACGCTCCTGCGTCTGCCCCGCCAGCCTCGGTGCCCGTGCGCGTAGAACACGCTCCCGAAGAGCCGAAGGTCGTGAACCAGGTGAAGTTTGAGGATACGGCTCCCCCGGCCGAGGGCGAGAGCGATAGTGATAGTGAGAGCGACAGCGAGAGCGACGAGGAGGACGTCAAGCCCCCGATTGCGTTCAAGACTTCGGACGAGAAGGTCGACCTAGAGTTCGTTGATTTGGACGAGAAGTCCGAGGCTCCAAAGAAGAAGGAGGAGGATGATGAGGACGAGGATGTTCTGAAGGAGATTGAGGGCAAGGCCACCGAAACTCTCGTTCTAAATCTGTAGAATTTTGATTGAAGGCAGAATAAATGATTATCCCCATCGCCGCCATTTCCGTGGCCCTCGTGTGTTTCATCGTGTACGCTCTGGAGCGCCGTTCAAAGAGCCAGCCTATCGTATGGGAAGACGCGGGCAAGCTCACGATTTTCGGCGGAATCATCGCAGCCGGTGTGGTGTTTGCGACCACAACGGATGTTGTTGTAGATACGGTTAAGAACATGGAGATTCCTAGCGTTCAGGACATGTTTATTGGAAAGCCTTCGTTCTAAAAATTAAGCTTCAATGACACAACAGTCCTCGCCCTGCGGGACTGAATCGGTAACGTACATCTTCAAACTCATAATTTCGGTTCGCGGAACCGCATTTTTACAGAAGCGAGCAATTGCCTTGTAAAGATAGAACCCGTGATACCTGTCGTGACGCACATCTTTCTTTCCGAACATGACGCTACTATCGTCAATGGCCAGCCACTTGATGAAAAACTTGAACACTTGGTTGTCGCGGTAGTCCAAACACTCGGGTCCGTCCGGGAACAGGTCCCAGAACATAGACGTGGCCAACCTGACTAAATCAAACGAAGGATTGGGCTTGATTTCGGGGTACTTGGAAATATACCACGGCTCAAAATTGTACTGTCCGCCAGCCTCTTCGTCAATAGAAAAATGGTCGCTCATAAACAGTTTGGGCTCCTTCATTCCCGTAATACGCACCGACCCTATTCCCCGCTCAAAATCAATTACCTTGATGATGTAGCCGTAAGTCGGGACCTTGTAGAATCCCCCGCAGTTATAGTACAGAAACTCGCGAGTCGTGGGAACGTACATAACATTATTGGAATGCAAATCGTTGTGCGTGAACCCGTAATTCCGCTGGGCAAAAGCCAGCGCGAACATGACTTGCGACAGCCACGCTAGATGCTTTTCCGGCTGGGGGTTAGCGGCACACAGTTCGTGGAAAGTTCCCGCACATTTTTCCATAACGGTTATTTGAACGGGAACGTTATTGAACGATGCCCACGCAAACGGTTCGCCCTCTTCATCCTCATCGCTCATTTCGTCGTCGTCCGACTCACAATCGCAAGACTTTATTCCGAAAACGTAGGAGGTGGATACGTCCGAACTCTCGCTCTCGGTATCGTCTTCAGTATCCGAATCCCGAAGTATCTGGGTCATCTCGGCCGCCTCGGCTTCTACGACCGGAGCCTCCAGTTCCTGTACTCCGTCCAGTTCTACGTCTTCGCCCATTACTATACTCAAGCGCGCCCGTCGAGTATGACTGAAAGCTTCGTGGACGTCGTCGTTCAACTTAACCTCAAACGTTTTTCCGATATTTGAAGAAAACCATGAGCGCTCTGATAAGTCGGCGTAATCGTCGGAGATATCTATGGTATGCTTTTCTGACACACCCGTGAACGCTCCGTACACTACGGGGAAATTAGGGCATCCTGACTGGGCCAGAACTACGGACATCAGAGCTCCGACATAAGCCGCGTTATTAGGGTCCTGTAGTTTGCGCTGAATCTCGGCCGATTCGTCCGAAGTGGTGGGAAGCCCCAGAGCCGTACCGTAATCCCCCTGCATCCACTTATACGGCGAAAGAAGCATAGTGGTCTTGCGATGAACTTGAACCACGTTTCCCTTGGTAGTACGAACACTGTTTGCGTCAACGACACTGGCAATACCTTCATTGACCTTGAACCCGAACTCCTGTGGCGAATCGCGGACCTCTGTCTTGAAGAGTTTTTGGATGGGGGGAAAGAAGGCCTGGAGATGGTTAACTCCCCAATGCTTGAAGTTCCTCGTGTCGTGCCGCTGTAGCGACAGGGGAACAGAAACTGTTCGCAACTCGCTTCCGGATTTACGCTTTGCCATTATTATGGCGTCCTAAACATAAACTAAAAAGTACACGCACTTAAATAATGAACTTTCAAATCAAGAAGTTCAATATTGATATGCTAAAAGACCGATGCGAAATAGATTCCAGAAAATCTCCGATGATAGTGGTGATTGGAAAGAAGGATACCGGCAAATCGTTCTTGGTCCGCGATATTCTCTTCAATACCCAGAACTGTTTCCCTATTGGCACCGTTATTTCCGGAACGGAAGTGGCCAACGAGTTTTTCCAGCATATGGTTCCTTCCAAACTGATTCACGATAAGTATAATCCCAGTATCGTGATGAACGTCATCAAGCGCCAGTTAGGGGTAAAAACGGCCCGAAACGACGAGAAGAAACGGTCTGGCGGAAACTCTTCCACTGACCCCCGGGCCTTCCTGATTCTGGACGACTGTTTGTACGATGCTTCGTGGATTAAAGAGGAGTCTACGCGCTACATTTTCATGAACGGGCGCCACATTGATGTTATGACTATTATTACTATGCAGTACCCACTAGGAATTACTCCTAATCTGCGCACGAACGTGGATTTCGTATTCATTCTTCGCGAAAGTATTGTGAATAACCGTAAACGTATTTACGACAATTACGCCGGTATGTTTCCGACCTTCGAGATGTTCTGTCAGTTCATGGACCAGTGTACCGAGAACTTCGAATGTCTCGTTATCTGTAACGGCGTCCAGTCAAATAAGTTAGAAGATCAGGTGTTTTGGTATAAAGCATCTGATCACCCAAATTTTCATTTGTGCGATAATTCTTTGTGGTCCGACAACAAACCTTTTTCCAGCGCGATGTTGGCGCAGGACGAGTACAATCCCGATACTCTGCGCAAGAAGAGCGCGAATCCTTGGGTCCGCGTCAATCAGCAGGGCAAGGATAAACATTAACACTCAAAGATCGCGAGGCGCACCGCCCTCGGCGGGGTGGACATTATCCTCAATCGCCTTACCGATATCCGTCGTGTCCGCTGCCCCGGCATCCTCCAGATTCTTACGCCGACGCTCGGCGTTCTCCTTCTTCTGGGTCTCAATACGCTGGGCCTTCTCCTCCTCAAAGAAAATCTCGCGATTCACCTCGTTCTCCTTGTACCGGCGCATCATCTCGTTGAGCTCCTTCTCGGCGTACTCTACTTCGGGCATCATGTTCTCGGACGGGTCCCACGGTAGCCACGCGCCGACCTTGCCGATGTACAGGTTGTCATTAGGGTACCGGCGCTGAAGAACCTTGGCGTAAGTCTGGCACTCCTCCAGATTGGCGAACACGCGACGGAGCTTGACGCCACGAACGTGAGACTGGAACTGAACCTTCTCGGAAAACTCGGCCTCCAGCTCTTTCTCGCGCTTCAGGAGAAACACCTGGTACTGCTCGTGGACATCGGTCTTCTTGACCTCCTCCTCGTGAACCTTCTTGAAATCCTCCATATCCTTGAAGAGGTCGTCAATCTTCAGGGAGTACTTCTTGGAAATATAAGCCATCAGATGCTCCATTCCCTTGACCTTCCATTCGTACGCCATCCACTCCACAAACTTCTCGTTGAAGTACTCGGCCTTCTGCTTAATGACCTTCTCGGGCGAGAGAAAGGAGATAATGCTGTACCGCTGGGTAGGAATCTCGGGGTCCTCCTCGAGGTAGTCAATAACCTGTCCGGTCTCGTCCTTGGTGGGTAGGGTCTCACGAGGCATTTGTTTATTGTATGACGCTCGTGTTAAAGTTAGTATTTCTAACGAATCTGTGCTTAATAATAAGATGGTGACCTACCGATTCAACGGACACACCAAGGAAATAGACGATGAAGTACAGGCTTTATTTAAATCTTGCGTTCCATCATCTTGGCGCAAGGTAAACACCAATGACGCGGACATAATTATCCAAATGGGCGTAACCATCATTCCTCTAAAAACCAATCCTCGCGTAAAACTTCTGGCCGTACTTACCGGCCCCTCCAAGCAAATTCTCACCGTCAAGTCCCGACTGTACGAGCGATTCGCGGACTACCCTTGGGTTCCGGCTTCCAAGACAATTACCGATAAGGTTCCGGTAATTCGATCACTCAAAATCCTGAAGCCGACGGAAGGGTACCGCGGAATGGGAATTACGCTGGTACATACCAAGAAAGAAGCCGAAGAATGGATTGAGAAGAATGCCGAGTACAAAGAATGGGTTCTCCAAAATTATATTCAGCCAGCGACGTTCAGGGGTCACAAGTTTCACCTGCGAATTTACTTCCTAATCAACTGCTCTTCGCGCGGAATCCGGTCGGCATGGTTAGCCAATAAATACTTTTTGGTTCAGGCAATCAAGCCTTACAAGAACTCTGATTACGGCAATAAGGAGATTCACGATACGCATATGAAATACGGGCATCTCTACCACTTTCCTGACGATAAACCTGATGGATGGGACGAGGCAACTACCCGGTCTGCTCACCAGAAGGTCATAAACATAATGAAGACTTTACTTGAAGAAGAACACGATTACAAACCCGATTGGAAGGCCCAGAACGGGTTCCAAGTGTTTGGCGCAGACGTGATGTTTCAGGCAGAAACCAATAAACCGTTTATTCTGGAGTTTAATACCAAGGCCGAACTTGGTATGAAGGAAATTCTGATGTTCTGGAGAAGTTTTTACCAGCACGGTGTTGGGGACCTTTTCGGTATAGATTTCTTACAGGGAACTCCAGATTTATTTGACCGGGTTTTATAATGATAGGTACGCCATCGCAGTACTCTCCCTCCAAACTGGTGGGACCTAAACCTCCAGATTCATTGGAGAAGGGGGAGTACTTTTTAAACATCAAAGAGAACAACAGGATTGTCGGTTCTCTTTGGGTAAAAAAATACAAAGATACGTACGTTCTTCGTGACGTATTTGTCCTCCCCGAATTTCGGGGTACCGGTATTGGAACAAGGATGGTTCAGGAAATCACGGAACATCTGAAATCCAAAAACTTACCTATTTATTTATACGTTGACCCCACAAATACCCAGGCTATTTCGGTGTACCGTAAACTGAACTTCCGATTAGTGAAGAAGGGAACGTTTCGGGGAGATAAGTACGTCTTATCCGACGCGCTGAATGGATTGTTGGTGTGTGGACCTCCGGGGATCGGCAAGAGTTCTAATTTACCGAAAATAGGAGATGCGACGAACGTTAATTGGGAAGATACTGCCGTAGTAGATCCCGATAAATTGGCGGGAACGCACGATCAGCAGTCGGCCAAGGCGTTTCAAATTTTGAGCGACCGAATCAGGGCGGAACAGTCGGTGGCGTATATTGGGGCTTGCCACGGCACGCGAGGAATCGGAGAAATACTGCGGGCGATGAAACAAAAAGGGTTCACGACCAAAGTTGTTGTTATTTTTACGTCGGTAAGTACGGCTCTGGACCGCATTGCCAAACGCTCCAACCAGCCTCTCGATCCCGAAATCACAAAGGAAGTACATACGTTCTTCTCAACTAAAGCCGAGCGGTTTATGACCTTACCTAATATTGACGAGTTGTACCTCTTCAATAACGAGCAGGATCTTACGCTACTATTTCGCCGAAAAAGTAAGGACATACTCTGTTCAAGTCCCAACGGCGAATTCTACTTCGACGTTTCCAAATACTGTCATTAAACGCTGGTATTAGGCTTACACTTACCTATTCCCTTGGTCTGCTGGACCATTATGGGAACCGGGCAACCTACACACGGACACTCGGTATGATCGTACCCCAATATATGCCCCATCTCGTGCGAGACCATATATTGCCGGTAATCATCCAGCGATAACTTACTTTTAGATGCGCCGTGGTACCATCGTTCGGCGTTCAGCCACATCGTTTTCCCGCCCATAATCGCGCACGATAACTTCCCTTCTAACCCACACTCTTTGTTCACGGTTGAATTGGACGAGAGGTGGATAGTGACATCGGGATTGAACGAAACCGGTTCAAAGAAATGGCCCTTCTTTGACCATCCGTTTGGATCGTTGAGGTACGCCACCACATAAAACTCAATTTGGGCGGGGGGAGTAGAGTACTTTTTTTGAACGTCTGGGTCTACCACTACTTTGACCCTCATTAAATGTTAAGTGGTTTTTTATCTGGGCCTTTTTATAAAAATGCCCGAGCAGAAGTCCGTTGCCGCCCCAGCCGGTATTGATTTTGCCGACCTAACTACTCGCGCCGTGAAGTATGCGTTTGAGGGCCTCGCCGTGGCGATTGCGGCCTACCTGCTACCGGGCAAGGGCCTCAAGCTGTCCGAGATCGGCATGATCGCCCTGGTCGCGCTGGCCACGTTTGCCATCCTGGACATCTACGCCCCCAGCGTCGGCTCGTCGGCGCGCACGGGTGCCGGCTTCGGTATTGGCGCCCACCTCGTCGGATTTCCTTAAACAGTAACTCAGATCACACCCTAATCAAAAACCTGAAACCGGCAATTAAAAAGTTGCCATTTTCAGGCTAATTGTTTTTTGGTTTTAGCAGACAGAAACCTCCGTCGCAACGGGGTCGCCGTCCTTTGGACCATCGTCCTCATAATTACCATCCTCTGCCCACCATAAGTTAAGAAACTCAATGAAATCATCAACTTCGTACGTAATGAAATCTTCGTTTGAAATGACACCCAAATGGAGCATAGAATAGGCCTCGCCGTCATCATACTCGCCATACATAATGGCTGCGCCAATTGTAAGGTTTCCCCATCCAGAAGGAAAGGTAACATTAATGAGATAGCGCTCATCATAACACTCAGCCGCATCAATCTTATTCCAAGTGATAGTCGGCAGGTCACGCATGTTCCCAAAGATATGATAATTCATCTTCGAAATAATCACCTTCATGAAGACATCAAAATTAGTCTTCATCTTTGATGTCTCGTGTTAATCACCGTAGTTTTAACAAAATCAATTTCGTTTTCAATTAAAAATTGGGCCCTTTCGGACCCTAGTAGTGGATGCACTTGTCCAGCTTCTCGAGCATAATGTTGAGAAGAGAGTCGGTGCAATTGTTGCCCGCGCTTACCGAATAAGAATCCGGGCGAAACAGTACGTTGAACTCAACCTCGATGGTTCGCATCCGAAGCATCAGAATGAACGTCTTGTCGCAGTACTCGGACTGCTCCCAGGTTAAGCTTACGCCTTCTTGTCCAAGCTGATCTCGCACCGCTTTCTGCAGCATATAAAGCGCGTTAATCGGGTGTCGGACGCGGGACATCTTATTCTATACTAAAAACCATTTCTGGCAAATTTGATTTCGTTTTGCAACTTACTCGGGAAACATCATTAGCATAAAGGTGTCCATCAGGATTCGGCGCTGGTCGTTCGTGAAGCCTCGCTGGTCCAGAACACACACGTTGTAGTCGCCGTTATGAAACTCCAGTCGGAGAAAGTTGTTGTTGTTATTGGAGAACTCCACGATGGTCCAGTCCTCCACCGTCTCACCGACGTTGCCGACCACTGGGAAATGGTTAGCCGTCATAAAGTCCTCCACGTCAGAAACTGCGTTGTGGATATTCTTCATCTTGTCTTGAAATCTGAATAGGTACTTGGAATGTTTCCGTTTTCACGAATAGGGCCAATAATGGTAATGAAAAACCTTATTTATTTCTCGGTGTTCTTGGACGTAGGGTACGGCGATTTACTTGCCATGCTCTTGAAGTCCATGAACGCAAGAGGTCATTTCAACCCGGAAACTACGGACCTTCTTATCATGACCCATCCTAGTATGCAAGACGCGATTGTTGAAAAGGTAATTCCGTACGGTTTCAAAATACATTTCTGGTTCAAGGATTTCCGGACGTTATTTGAAGCCGCCGCGGCTAGACTGTACATTTTTGAGTACCCTCTTATTGACTCTTACGATAAGGTCCTCTATTTAGACACCGATATCCTTGTAACTTCCAACATTAATCGCATTCTTGATCTGCCCATTGAGAGCGGAAAGATTTACGGCCCGGAAAATCTGAAGCTGGACTCGCCTTACCACGGATGCCAATTTTACGCTAATCCGCCGGAAGTTGATCTCTCCCAGCCGGCCTACTGCACTGGCATCCTGTTGTTCCACAACTGTTCCGAGATAAAAGACCTGTTCAAGTGTACTCGCGAATTCATTCAGTACGACCTTGAAGTTCGCAAAAACCCCATACCCTGCTGTCAGGAACAACCTTATCTCGTGTATATGTCCGCCATCAAGAAGGTGTACGACGCCCGCCTTCTCAACGACTACGTGTACCAAGGCCGGCCAGAAACATTTGACGAGAATATTGTGCTCTACCACTTTATGGGGGATTTGGGAAGTTCTTACCATAAAAACCATCGGATGACCGAGTTTCTCCAGAAGGTAATGGATTTTAAACCAAGTATGGTAAGTACGTAATGTACCACAAATCCAAGATTCCCAAGGCTTTGAGAGAACAGGTGTGGATCTCTAAATTTGGAAAAAATTACGAGGCCAAGTGTTTTACGCCGTGGTGCCAGAACCGTATAACCGTCTTTGAGTTTCAGTGTGGCCACGACATTCCGGAATCTAAAGGCGGCCCTACGGTCTTATCTAATCTGTACCCTATTTGCGCAAGGTGTAATACCTCTATGAGCAACGTCTACACTTTTCAGCAATGGGCTCTAATGGGTCCAAAACGGAAATCTTGGCTTATTTGTTTCTGCGGAGGTATAACATGCCAACCGCCATCCGGTACAACGGAAAATGGTACGCCGTCGTCCCCAAACCGTACGAGCCCGAACGACAGACGTATCAAGTAGCCTGGATGCAAATCAAGGACGGACTCACGGCCGAGGACGCTTATCGCAAGTACTTTGAGGATTTGAGAAAGGAGTCTAAAGTTTTATGCCCGTCTTTTAGACAAGATGAATAGCACGATAACTGCCATTGTGGTGGCCGTACTTATCGTTCTAATTACAATTTTGGGGTACAAACTAATGTCGGGAATTTGGCCCGGAGCAAAGATTATTCAGCAACGTCCTTCGCCGGACAACACTATTCAACCAGGAACTGCTAAATTCATGTTTTTCTTTGCCTCGTGGTGCCCTCACTGTAAAGACGCCGAACCTATTGTGGCCTCATTCAAACAACTATTGGAGAACTCGCATTACACGTACGGCGGACACAGCATAACGTTTGAGAACATTAACGCTTATGCCGACAAGGGCAAGGCGGCGCTGTACAATATCAAGGCATACCCTACCTTCAAGGTAGAAACCTCGGACCATTTATACGAAATGACCGGACCTCCGTCAGTTCCCAATTTCCGCGCCTTCCTTGTTTCGGCCCTGGGTCCCGAGAAATCGGGATAAATCCGACCCGGCTCTTTCCAGAATATCGGGAATGGCAAACTCTTCTATGTTGGACATGCTTTTTAGGTTAGGGTAAGTCAGGTGTAACGTACACGGTTTCTTAACTTGGTGTAGGAAGTTCCGGGTAACGAAGTTGTATATTCCGTGGATGTAGTGAATCGGGGACACGTTTTCTATATTCTTGGCACTGAAATCGTAATCAGACATGATAGTTTTCAGGGATATACAGAGTGTCCGCGAAGTGTCGGAAATAAGGTTATCTACCGAAGGCACAAATAAGTCCCCATCTAAATAAACTTGATCGTACAGAATCTGTGGACGGAATACGCCGGGGATACAGCACGAACACTTCAGGGCCTCTATAACCGGAACGTTCTTGGTGAAGATGGTGGGTATACCTTTCGTCAAGTTCGAAGCCACGATGTACAACGGCATCTTTGCGTCGCCAATAACCTTGGTTCGTAAATCCACCCCCTGTTTCATAAAAATATTAACCAACGATTTCTCAAACGTGTCCATTGAAAACACACCTTTGAGAGATAACATCTGTGGAAGATTGGCATAATCTGGTTCCGGAATAAAGCTGGAAAGACGGAAGGCGTCTTTCAGGGTATCAATATTAATAGGAAGACCAAAAGCAACATACGTTGCAATGATTGAGCCGACCGATACGCCATAAACTCCGTCTGGAAAAACCAGCGGTTGGCGTTTTTGAAGTTCTAGTAAAACACCCACGTGCAGAATTCCTTTAACTCCTCCACCGTTAAGTCCCAGTGCGCGGAACGGCAGAGACATTCTTATAGTAAGAGTAAGTAGAGATGTTGCGTGCGCGTGACGTATGGGATGAGCAAGAAGAGCGCCGAGCGAATAGAATGGCGGCAATGACTCCAATCATCGCCCAAATCCAGGCCCAGATCCGGAGACAAGCTGTTCATAATTCCAATGCTCCGTATATAGTTTACCCTGTACCGACCTACGTTTTCGGGTACCCTCTATTTTCTCTGAAAGAAGCGCTGGATCATTTGGTTTCGGAGTTTTCCAAGGCGGGGTACTGGGTCTGGGTCGTGGAAAACAAGAACCTTCTTATTTCCTGGATTAAACCGGTTAAGACGCGAGACGGAGCCAAGGCTATTCTGGCCACCAATTACCGACCTATGGCTTATTCCCAAGAATTTATGAATCTGAATAGGTAAATGAAGTGG
>Ga0114978_10004443_pt1 | contig 11343 bp, 14 predicted proteins | sample S_140212_EF_Meta_FD_87027 | JGI IMG/M metagenome (GOLD analysis project Ga0114978, IMG submission 87027) | Freshwater microbial communities from Lake Simoncouche, Canada to study carbon cycling - S_140212_EF_MetaG | ecosystem: Environmental > Aquatic > Freshwater > Lake | place: Lake...
AAAATTCACATTATTGATTGCAAGCGAATACGCATCATGGGAAACCTAGAAAAACTCGAAGCTTTAATGGAAATGCTGTATGAATGGGGAGTAGTGCATAAAGACGGTAATGATTACCACCCAACCGGCAGCAGCATTGATGTTTGGTCGGAAGCAGTCGCATATCAGGCATCCCTGGAGGCAGACTTCAGAAGGATATGTCAAGGTGATCATGGGCTCTACAACATTAACTGGCATGCGGTCAAAGGATTTCGTGGGGACAAAGTAGCGCGTTTCAGGGGAATTATGGGTTTATTTGAGCAACGTAAGCTAGTCTTTAACAGGTACCGTAAATTTATGGCTCTAACTGATGAGATTGTAAATTTTGGTGTCAGCTCCCACGACGATTGTGTCGACGCTCTCGTTTGGCTTTGTAATGGTTTAATGACCAGAGGAAAACTAGAGTTAGAGTATTGACGCAACTTAAACTTATAAAACCACTCAGCAATGTCTACCGGCTACTACGTCATCGAGCTTGAACAGGACGCTTACGGCTCTGCCCTGCTTCCACTTCCCGACGAACTCTGTCACGACATGTCCCTTACCCCTGGGGAACGGTTTGATGTCGAGGTAGAGGACGATGTGATTACACTCAAAAGGCTGCACGCCGGTTACGAAGTTGAGGCATAATATAGAAACAGGTACTAACCACAAATGAGCGATAGCAAGTCGGCACTGGATTCTATCCTCAAGTCTGTCGTCAGCCGAGACGGAGAAGGCTCTGCGGACACCATGCTGGTGAACGCGCATCTTTCACAGATGCGTATGTTTGGAATTCGCCAAGGCGTGGAATTCTATCCGCATCAGGATAATTTCGGTACTCAACGATTTGATTTTGTCCAGCAGGTTTTAAAATTTAATAAGCTTGATGCCAGGTTGGATTCGATTTGGGATCGCTTTCTTTCGTACGGAAAAGGACTGTTCTATATACGGCCCACTAAAAAAACGTACAGATTGTATTGGTTTGATAAAGACGCATACCGTTCATACTATACGCCGGACGGTGAACTAGATGAAGTAATCATTATCTACCCGTATAAAGTAAAATCCAACAAAGGATTCTCTGGAGTAGGCCTATCTACCGATAAACGGTATATGCGTCTACGGATTACGGCAACTGAAATTGAAGAGTTTCATAGCGAGCAAGAATTAAACTTTGACTCCCCAATGGAGTTTGCCACGCTTAACAAAAAAACCGTTGCAAACACCATGGAGTTTATTCCATGTGTTGAAGTATTTAATAATCCAGATGCCTTCGGCACTGAAGGTAGCGGTGAGTTTGAATGGCTTGGTAATCAGATCATCGCCCACGATGAGATGGTTAAAAACATTCGGGCAAACCTTTCTTTCTTTGGTAACCCAACACTGCTGTCTTCTCGGCCTAAGCAAGACATCATTGAACAGAAAGATGGTGACGTTGCACAACGACCAAGCATTGCAAGCCAGTCTGGTTTCCAATCTGATTTTGCACTATCAAGTTCTACTTATCGCCAAGACAACGTAACACGACAAGCCCCTGGCTACCTAGGAAAACCTGGTACAGGCATGAGGGTTCCTCGTGTTATTGCTAACCTGGAGCCAGCAGATCGTGTAGGTTTTATTACACCTAATGCAATTAGTACTGATCAGGCCAGGTATGCAGAACAACTACGTTCTGAAATACGTCTAGCCCTTGGCGGCATTGATGATCTAAGTATTACAAACGTAACTGCGACTGAAATTAAATCAGCGTATGGCCGCGTAAGTGCAACAGCTAAAAAGAAATGTTTACAGATTTATACATACGGTATCTGTAGATGTTTTGAATTAATGATTTTTCAGGAAGAACAAATCTTCCGAAAAACAATGGCGTACCAATCTGGATTACAGTATCCAGCGCCGCCAGAAGATCCAGAAGATGAGAAGTTAAAAATCAAATACGAGAAAGCAAAAGATAAGTATGAAAAGAGTTTACAGGCTGCAATTGATAATGCAGTACAAACAAAACAGGTACCTCCCGGCGTTCTTGGCCTTGCTCCAGACGGGGATAGAACGGTCTGTTGGCGCTGGATGGGACCTGTTTATGAAGACACCGCTCAAGACAAACTTAACCAATCTATCTTTACACGTAACCTACAGGAATTAGGTGTTGATAGCATTGAAGCACTGAAGTATTTGTTCCCTTCAAAAACGGACGACGAAATCGCGGGCATGCTCTCCGGTTTCCCATTCCGTATGGTGGGTGAAGTACAGAGGGCGATGTCCACTTTCATTGACCTGGTCAACCAGGAAATGAGGACACCGCATCCACAGCAACCGGATTTACCGATGGCTGCGGACCCCCGTCTCGATCTCACACCGTTCCTTTACCGAACTCTCGAAAGCCTACAAAAAGAGGTAACCTATGCAGGCCGATACCGCAATGCCGATCCAATCGGCACCCCAAGTATCTCAGACCCAACCGATCAGCTACGCGGCTCCGGTAGCACAAACGGCAGCCCAGGCTCCGGTAGTTTCAACAACTTCCCAATGGGTGGCGCCTTACCAGCAGGCAACGGCCCCAGCCCCGCAAATGCAGGCCCAGATGGGGGTCAGCCCGTCCCAATACGCCCCTACAGCGTCGTACCCCCAGGCCTACCAGGCAGCCCCACAGGCCCCACAAGCCCCGCAGGCGGAGAATCCGTACAAGGAGGCGTTCAACAGGGTAGTGGGACTCCTGAGCTCTCCAGTTCAGTTCCCGTTCCAGGGTCAACAGTCTCAAACGAGTACTCAGTACGCTCCGGCCAACTACAGTTCCCAAGCGGTTCCCCAGTACAGCAACCAGGGGACGGAGATCTATACGCCTGGGATCAACAACAGCCAGGGGTACTCCAACGGTTATTCCCAAACCTCACCGGCACCCAGCCTCCAGCAACAGGCCCAAGCAAGCGGAGTAAGTCAAGAAAGTCTTAACGTAATTGATCATTTTGGTGCAGATTCTCCTGCCATCCTTAATGATTATGCTTGCCGCATTGAAGATGCTCTTATTGTAACCAATAATCAATTGGTTCAAGCAGTAAATCTTCTACAAGAACTGTCTAATGAGCATCGTGCTTATGAGACAATTCTTACCGATCCTGACGTACTTGCTGACTACACCTGTGAATTCTTCGGTGAAAACGGTCCTTATCCGATTCCCGATGAAACTCCAGTTTACGGTCAATCAGTTGGTCAACAGTTTGCGCGTCCTGCTGCTGCTCCTGCTACTCAGTATCAGCGCCCTGAGATGCCCATTCCTCCCCAACCTCAGCAAACACAAGGCGTTCCAGCTGATTTCTGGAATAGCTTTGGTTCCCTTGCCGAGCGCGATCCTGCCAATGCCTGGCGCTATCTGAACGCAGCACAACAGAACCCTGATGTGTTCCGTCAGAAGCTCCTGGTTATGGAATGATCAATAGTTTGATCAATTTAGTTTAGAATATGGGGTAGTAAGTGCTACCCCTTTTTTATTACATATAGGGATATAGAAATGTTTAACATGCCGCAGGGCGTCCAATCTGCTGTAACTGGCGCAGGTGCAGCAGTTAGGAAAGGTGTTCAAGCAGTCCAACAAGGTCCTGTAGGTCAGGCTGTTGGACAAGCTGGTCAGGCAGTAGGTCAAGCAGCAGCTACTGCAGGAAACCGTGCCTCTCAATTTCTTTCTTCAGTAACTACTCCTCCTTCAGGCCCACCATCATGGGGTGGAGTTGCAGCAGCCGGTATTGCCGGTCTTGGTGCAGGCGCGGCAGTAGGAGCAGCAGTTGCTAACCAACAAAACAAAAAAGGCCGTATGGCTGGTGACGCCATTCAAATTGGTTCGCCCCATGTAGAAGGTTCACCTATGCCCCAAGATCTTCAAATGGGCTACTTGAATCTAAATACATTTGGTTCACCACTACCTCAGTATGGTTTGTTGGCAAGTCATAATCTAAGGGCCGCACAAATAAATCAAGATCAAGGTACGGCATATCAACAACAAATGATGACCGGTTACATGACACCAACCGGACAGCTTCCTATTGGCGCAATGCCACCACAACCTCAACAAAAAGGTCGCCGCTGATGGACGCCAAGAAAGCAAAGACTGCTAAGACAAAGGCTAAAGCTCGTAGCAGCCAGAAGAAAGCCTCTGCTGATCAAGCCGCACAACAGCAAGCCAATGCACAAATGATTGCCTTAGCCCAATCACAAGGTGCTGGTATTAATCCTGAAATTCAAGCTCAGCAGATTGCTCTGCAGACTCCCACGACTAATCCTTATCACATGATGGGCGCCATGGCACCTACATCTTATCGGTACGGAAATATGGTTGATGGTTACACTGGTGTGGATCCACAGTTTCATCCAATGGGTTAATAATCAAGATAAGTAAGTCTTTGCTATAATTTTTATAATGGAGCAAATGTTCCAGATACTTTGAGGTGTTCTACCTCAGGTTTCAGCTAACTCTTTACGCTGAGTAACCACTATGTTTATCGATAACGATTTTCCTAAGCTGTTGGGTGCGGAACTTTACCGCCCTCACCCAGCTTACATTGTGGAAATGGCGGCTGAGCCCGTCGTGGTCCATGACTTTACCAAACAACCTGGTCAGACCGTACAGTTAGACCGTTATCGTTTCTGGGGCAACCCTGGGACGAAGACCAGCCGCGAGCGTACCCAAGATCAAACCATCGGTACCGCTAGCAGCCGTGCCATCGTAAAGGACAAGGTTCTTGTTTCCTTGCGTGAGTACACCGGTCCTGCTGACCCGAACAACACCAACCTCCCGAGTACCTTCAAGATTGCTCGTGAGACCCTGATGACCGCTCAGCGTCTGCTGCTGGACACCGGGAACCTTAACATGTTCCACCAGTCCATCGGTTCGCTGACCCTGCTGGACGACTACCGCCGTTGGAGGGACCGTGTGTTCCTTGATGAAATGGCCAAGTCTGAGTCCCGTGGCGCCTCTGGCGATACCCAAGGCGGTTACTACTACCCTAATGGCAAGACTAAGTCTGCCTCCACTACCCTGAACTCCTATAGCGCCACTGAGTACGCCTCAGAACGCTACAAGTTCAACGTGAAGACCGACCTTCTGGAAGTGGTTCGTCAGCTGCGTAAGCGCAACGTTCCCGTGTTCCAAGATGGTTACTACCGTTGCGTTGCTGACCCTTCATTCATGAAGGATCTCCGCGCTGACCAAGGCTTCCGTGAAGTGGCTCGTTACCCCGGCATGGGCCAAGGCAACCCTCTGATGGGTGCTGGCGCTCCTAACCAAGCCATCTATGGCGGCGGTCAGTACGGCCAAGCCATGTTCGTGGCTGGTGAACCTGTAATGCCTACCGGTTTTGTATTTGAAGGCGTTCGCTTCTTCGAATCAACCAACTTTGCTGATAAATCCATCACCGTTGATATCGGTGACGGTTCTGGTGCCATTACTCATACAACTCCTCCTGGCCTCTTCTTTGGTCCTCAGGCTGTTGGCGTAGGCATCGGTGGTCCTAATGCTCAGGTTCTGATCAACAACAACGACGACTTCAGCCGCTTCATCATCCTGATTTGGCAGCTGTACGCCGGTTTTGCTAACCTGAACAAGGACTTCATCACCTCTGCTTTCACCATTATTTGAGGATAGGAGGTAACTAAAAATGGCAACCTACAAGTCAAACGCTGGTAACATTCTCCAGCCCGGCGCTCAAATCAATCGCCTCTCCTCCTTCAACACTGAAGGTGTATATGCCTGGCCCGGCATTGAAGCTTTTGAAATGGTCGGTTATGTAAAGATTAGCAACTTGTCTGCCGATAAGGCTAGCTACAAGAGCTTCGACATCACCGTGCCTTCACCTGATCGTCGCCCTGATGATCGTGTACGCGATAACCGCACCTCTCTGACGGTTAACGCAAGCACCTTGCGTCCTGCCTATATTTACGGCGCTTCTATCGCCGTAGCTCAGGACACAACCACAATCGGCTTCCCTGCCGATCCTGTGACTGCTGACATCGGTGGCACCTCTACAGAGCTTCTGCTCTTGGGTCCTAACAACAGTGGCTCACCTTACGGTATCCCTAGCACCCAGGCCAACGGTCTGGCTGCTGCTACCTCCTACCTCACTGCTGCCTCCAGCTTGTTTGCTCAAGGTGCTGGCGCTGTTTCGGGTGGTGGTACTGCTGGTATCGTTCCGTTCCCTACCTCCGTAACCACTGGCGGTATCGTGGCGGCTGACCTTGCGAACTCCATGTTCTACAAGGTCACCTCTAACACCACGTTCAAGGTGTTCAACACCACTGGCGTAACCGCTACCTCCGTTAACGGTGCTGGCGTGTTCATCAGCCAAGCTGCTTCTGATGCTGGTCAAGCCGGTTACCTCGTGTGCCGTGTAAACTACCTGCGTCCCGCTGCAGCTGTTTCCTGGAATGACATCCAGGGCTTCATTGACTTTGCTTCTCAGGTTGGCGGCGACGACATCTGATACTAGTCAATAAGGGTTAAGGTGGGTATTGTAGTGGTATCTGTCATTTCATTTCTCGAATGCTGTATCAATACAAGCCCACCGGCTCCCTTCTTGAAGTTGTTTCTCAACATGGGGAAGGCATCCTCATGTGCGTGGATTCTCAAGATGAGGTTTGGTACGTAGAAGAATCGGACCTAATTCCTCATCTTGACGCCACCAACGAAAAAATTCGTACAGAAGAACGCCTTGTAGCGCAGCTTGAAGAAGAAGGTGTCAAGCCTGCGAAAGTAACTAACAGGGAAACATTCCCAGTTGATATTAGAATTAATATCAATACTGCTAGTGCAAGGCAGATTGCCGATGCATTACCGGGTGTAGGATTGAAGACAGCACGAGACATTAAGGACCTCCAATCTTCAATGTCTGGTGAGAAGTTTGTCAAACTAGAACAACTCAAATCTATCAAACGAGTTGACTGGGATGAAATTCTTAAAGAAAATCTTATCCGCGTTGAGTAATGCAACTCGATAGTTTCCTCAAGTCAAAAGTTCGCTGGCACCTGGGATACAACACTACAAGTGTCCCTGCCGGTGACCAGGCCCGTCTTGAGGAAGCTGTCAACAACATTCCGGATTCGTTCTGGTATTCAAAAATTGTCGAACAGATCGGTCGGTGCGACCAAGCAGAGAAACGCACTGACATGACTGGTAGCGTTAACAACAATACTGTTCCACGTAATCGTATTGAAAGCATTGCAGGTGACGTAGATCGTACGATTGCAACTTCTGATTTTAAAGAAACGCTTAAAACTTGGACGACAATTTATATATACGAGACGGATCGATTAGCTCTACATCTTTATGTTCCAAATTACCGAAACCCTGAACAGGCTCGGTATAGGTTTAATCGAGAAGGCGCCGAATTTATTCAGGCGCTACCAGGCCCTGCTGACGTTGCCGTTGGCACTAGGCTCATGCTTTCAAATAGTTTCCGCTAAGGAGGTATACACTATGCCTTACACAGGAGCCTGGGGCGATAGTATAGCAGCAGGGCTTCAACAAGCCTACGGTCTTGGCGGAAACGCAAAAGTAGGATTAAGCCCAACTGCTATTGCCGATAATATTGCACAAGCAATTCAAAAAAATCCTAATCAATTTAGAAATTCTCGTCCTGTTATTTCTACAGGACTTAGTAATAATTCGCAAGACTGGGAAGGAGTTAGAAGGCAGGTAAGCCTTTTAAAAAACGCTGGCGCGGATCCTTCTTTTGTCGGAATGGCAAAGGGCACTTATGATGAACAAAACAGACAACTACAATCCCTGGTTAGTTCGAGTGGATTTAAATTCTTAGGTGGTTTTAATCCTGGAGCGGACAAAGTACACCCTAGTTCTTACTCAAATTTATTACCAGCAGACTCTAATTCAAGATCCAACAATATGCCTACCACAAGTCAAATTTTAGGTTTAACGCCACAGGAAAAAGCCGCTGCACTTTTCACCGCTTCTGGAGAAGCTGGTCCTGGAAGAGATCCATTGGGTGTCTTACAAACGATCTTAACTCGAAAATTTAAAAGCGGTGGAAATATTGCTGACCTTGTAAAGGCACCCCAGCAGTTTGTTGCTAACGATCCTTATACGCGTGCACAAGTAACTGATCCTAATTACGGCACCAAAGTGCATGGTTCAAGGTATAAACAAATTGAACAAATGTTTGAAAATCCTTCACAGATGGTGCAGGCGTTCCAAACCGGGCAAGGTGCTGAGCAGTTCCGTGGTCAAAGCTTGCTTGGCAATAAACAAAAGGGCGACGTTATGTTTGACCCTAAAGGTAACTTCTACTTTCAAACTAATCCTGGCTTAGCCAAAAGTTTATCTGAGCGTCTACTGAAAGGAGCTGGAAGTCCTGCTCCTCAAGCCACAAGCACAGCCACTCAAGGTACAGGCTCAGGTCAATCCCAGCAGACTACTCCTCAAGGTGGAAATACTTTTATTGTTTATACTGGAGACAAAGAGCCAACGGATGCTCTGTCGAATTTAAAACAATTCATCTTAGATCGCGGCTTATCTTCTTCTGAATTCCCGTCTGCACCTACTTCTCAAACAAACCCGTACATATCTCAAATGCAGAAGATCTTGAGTGCTCAACCAAATTACTTAAGTTAAACACCATGGCCGACAGATCTATTGTTGACGTAGGTAGATTTCTTCGGGAACGTGGGCTGACGGTAGGAGAAAATCCTGCATTTGGCGGCGTTTCTGGCGGTCATGCCAAGGGTTCTTATCACTATGCTCCAGGTGGAGAAGCAATTGATATAACAGACTGGCGTCCTGATATGGCGCCAGCTTACGAAGGAGGAACGCCAAAAAGCTGGAAACAACGAACAGGAGAATTGGCTTGGAGAGCTAAGAAGCTTGGGACTTTTGCTGAAACGTTTGGACCTGGAGACCCTGGTCATGATACTCATGTTCATTTAGCATTACCAGGCAAAGCGCCATTATCAGATCAACAATTAGAATGGCTTGCTACTGGTCGATACAAAACACCAGAAGGTAAGCTGACTGATGTAATGCCAGGCCAGGCTCCAACTATTCCGACACAACAGAAAACACAGCAAAGTCAACCAGTACAAAATCAAAGCACTGGTAATACTTTTGTCTTGATTCCAGGTACTCCTGGCGGCGAGCCAACAGATGCCCTATCAAATTTAAAACAATTTATGGTAAGTCGCGGCTTATCTTCTACTGAGTTCCCGGCTGCACCAACTTTGCAAGAAAATCCGTACATACTTTCAATGCAGAAAATCTTGAGTTCTCAACAAAATTACTTAAGTTAAACATTATGAGATTTGCTCAGGTCCCTGGTTATGATCCAAGCTTTCCCGTCACGTACGGGAACTTGTACGGTGATGGAAGCATTACAACTGCAGGCTTTAGTGACCCGTTTAACATGAAGCGTACGGATAAAACAATGCATTGTCCCTACGTTGTTGCGTACAATGGTATTGAGAAGCCTCAGTTTCAGTTAAACAATCCAGCGTACATGAAAGAGGTTTCCCGATCACACTCAGATCCGCTTCCTCCCGTAGACCTGGCTAGAAATTCTACACAAAATAACTTGTATGGGAATTATACTCAATTTATAAGTAATTAAAAAAAATGGAACAAGAACTAGAGCAGGAACAGAAGCAAAAGAAACCTTTGAAGGAAAGGGTGTCAGAGTTTCTTGCTGGAGCCGGGATTGCTGGTTCTGGCGTACTCTTGAACAACCAACAAAAAAATGTTAATCAACTATACAGGGATTATCTTTACCCTGCGCTTAAGACTTCTGATCCAAGTAAAGCAATAATTTCGAGTCCGCAAACAAAAAAAATTAATAGCCCTTATACGATTACCTTAGGGAAAAATAATCCCTCCGTCTTGGCACAAGATATAACAAATCCTGTTTTAACAAATTACGTAAATACTGCAACAAAATTATATCCAAAAATAGACGAAACTTCTCAAGTTTGGTTTGCAGCTACGCCAAAACGTACCGGAGGATTCGCTGCTACACGTAGAAATGAAAATACGGGAAATGTTAAACAAGTGCTGATAGGACTGGGGCCCACTTCAGATTTATTTACTGTAGCGCACGAGTTGGGCCATGCTTCTGCGCAAATGCAAAATTCTACTACCTTAGGCGGAAAAATACATAGCTTGTACGAATCTCAGCAACGTGACTTTAATAAAGCATCAAGAAGAAAGGCATCTGTTTATGGAGCAGCATTAGGTGGCTTGTACAGCGACTCCTTGCCTCAAGCAATTGGTGCTGGTATTTTATCTGGTGTATCCTTAAATGCAGCAACACTTGGCGCTGAAATCACCGCTACGCAACGTGGATTAAATATCATGAAGCAAGCAGGAACAACCCCTACATATGGTAGAGGTTTGGCACAGGTCGGCAACTACTTAGTTGGTAATACCTTGGCACCAGTTGCATCTAGTGTTGCTGCGTACGGTTTAAAAAAAGCAACCAAAGCATTGTTTTCTAAAGCAGAGAGCAAGAAAAAAAATAACCAAGATCAACAAAATCAAATCTTGTATTAACGATGAGTATACACGGACAACGTAACGTAAGAACACGTCTTCCTCGGCACCCAGACGACCACCAAAGGCAGCCTCAGGATCAACCAGCTAACAGACCACACGCAGACCTTGGCTATACCCTTGGAGTCAGGCAAGATCAAATGCCCTTTGATGAACCGCCTAAAAGGCAGTATGTTTCAGCTAAACCACAGGGTCAACGCCGTCAACGTATGGCTGGTGACGTATTGGATGCTTTAAACTATGATGTAAAGCAAGGCACTGGTCTTCCTTCTGCTTTCAAACGTCTTGACGTAGGAAGCGCCGAACTTAGAACCCCCGAGATTCCTCAGTAACAATGGCTGATAAAAACCGCATGCCTCCCCAGCTGCTGGCACACTTCAAAAAGAAAGCAGAAGGCGGTAGTGAGTCCAAAGAGACTACAGCTGAAGAGAAAAAAGAAGGCGATAAGGAGCGCCGCAAGGAAGCCCTGGGCAAAGCACGCGCTAAAATAGAAGAGAAAAACGGAGCCCGCCGTGGGAAAGACAAAGAAGCTGGTCCTCAACGCTCTAAACCAGCCTGAATTTTTTAGTGCCGCTGAGATTAAATTTTTTGAACTGTGGCTAAAAGAAAAAGAACATCAGAAGCAGATCAAAAAACTTGAAAAGAACCTGCCCAGTCAATAGCGCAGCGGTGTTCGATACAACTACGCTACAATTAAAACAACAGTAACCAAATAGAGCCTTGGCTTCATCCTCCTCAAACAAGCAGCCTATGCTAATTGACAGGCCTGCTAACCTAAGCACGCTTGT
>Ga0114978_10004444_pt1 | contig 11342 bp, 13 predicted proteins | sample S_140212_EF_Meta_FD_87027 | JGI IMG/M metagenome (GOLD analysis project Ga0114978, IMG submission 87027) | Freshwater microbial communities from Lake Simoncouche, Canada to study carbon cycling - S_140212_EF_MetaG | ecosystem: Environmental > Aquatic > Freshwater > Lake | place: Lake...
AATAATAACGTCATCCCAATCTATATTTTCGTTATATTTGATAACATCTATGAAGTTTTTTGTTTTCCATTTTTTTTCTTCATTTTTAATTAAAATGAATCTATTATCATTATTAATGTGTTTTTTAGCAATTTCATATGATTTATCAGTTGACATGTCATCAACCATATACGCCACAAAATTAGTGAAATATTGATTTTTTAACGAATCAATAAAAGATTTCACAAAATTCTCCGTATTCCAAAATGTTGATACAATAACTAATTTCATAAAATTTAAATTTATATAATTATAAATGAACGATTTATATTTATAAATATGTTTTTTTTATTATTTTAAACTTGTTTGATTATGTCTAATAATATTTTTATAAAACCAAAACCTATTGTTTTCCATTCCATACCATGGAATAGTGATAAAAATATAGGTGTTTCTTATAATAAAATGATGTCATTAGTTGGTACTAATGATTGGGTTTGTTTTTTAGATGGAGATGCAGTACACACCACTCACTTTTTTGGAAGTCGAATTGAACAAGTTGTTTCAGAAAATTCTAATTATTCTTTACTTACCTGTTATACAAATAGAGTTAATTGTGGGTATCAAATAGCACCTGATGTTGATAGATTATCAAATGATATGTCTTATCATAGAGAAATTGGAGAAATGTTATGGAATACAAACGGAACTAGTGTTATGGATGTTACACATAACTCAGAATTAAGTGGGGTTCTTATTTTAATTAAAAAATCTGCTTGGGAAAAAGTCGGTGGGTTTAAAAGTAATAAAATGCTAACTGTTGATAACGATATCCATAGAAAAATTAGAGAGTTTGGTGGTTTAGTTGGTTTAATGAAAGGGATATATATTCAACATTGGTATAGGGGAGGAGATAATAAAAAAATATCTCATTTAGTATGATAGTATTCACCGGTAAAGAAAAACTACAGGAATTTTATTTTAAATCATCAATATTAGAATCAAAAAATTTATCAAGCCAAAATGATAAATGTAAAATTACTATAGACCATATAAATGGTATCAACTTTTTAAATGAAAAAAAATATCCTCTTTTATTTCCGAAATCAATGATTAATACCATTGAAGAATTACCAAAAACAAAAACAATTAATTATTATTTTAAAGGTGTTATTACTCAAAAAAGAAAATGGGTCCTTAAATACAAAGATGATGGTATCATAATAAATTCTGATTATGGTAGAGACTCAGGTAAAAAATATAATTTAGACATTGATTATTATACGAATATGAGTCGAAGTAATTTTACTCTTTGTCCAACAGGTAGTTGTCCATGGTCTTATAGATTATTTGAATCCATAATGTGTTTTTCAATACCAATTCTTGAAGATAATACAGATGATATTTTTAATAGTCAATTTAATTGTTTAAAATTAGGTGAAAATCATATTTACGACTATGACATGGCTAAAACTAATTATGAAATTTTAATTAAAAATTTTACTTTAAATGACTAAAAAAGAGATATATGTTTATTTTTCAGGGAATTATAATAACCCTGATGGTACCGCAAAACTTGTGGGTAATTTGGGTGATATATCCGGGTATTATATTATTGAGCATATTATTAAAAATTTATCATTAGATTCAGAAATAAAATTAATACCAATTAATCAGAAGTCCCCACAAATAACTTTAAAAAATATCACAGTAATTTCAATTATCGGTTCTATATTAAATCATGCGATTTATTTTAAGGACAATAAAAATTCATTTTTTTTAGGTTGCGGAAGTATAAATGGAAATAAAATTAATAACGAAAACTATAACACAAATATTATAGGTGTTAGAGGTGAATTAACCAAAAATTCAATCCTAAATAATAAAGACATAGATATAACAAGTGATTTTGGACTATTATTATCTGAAATCTACCCTATTAACGAAAAACCAACAAAAAAAATTGGTTATATTATTCATAGTGTTGATAGAGAATATTTTTTTAATGAATATCCTGATTTAAAAGACAATTTGGTTGATAATTATAAAGAACCGGATATCTTTGTTAAAGAACTACTAAAATACGATAAAATTGTTTCATCTAGTTTACATGGAATAATTTTTTCACATTCATATGGTAAATCAGTTGTTCCGGTTAAATTGGGGGATAGAATTAATGGTCAGGATTTTAAATTTAAAGATTATTACTCATCAATAGGGTTAGGTAATATGGAAAGAATACCATTAGAGACAAAAATAGACGATTTTGAAGTACTTTTTGATTCTAAGTATGAAATCTCTGTTGAAAAAATAAATCAAATAAAAACGAATCAAATAGACAAATTGAGTAGTTTTATAAAAATAATTATATGAATTTCGAAGTAAATTTTTTTACATATTGTGATGGGTTATATAAAGAATTTATACCTTTATTTATTTTATCTCATTTATATCATAACAAAAATTCATTTTCTGAAGTTTGTGTGAATTCAAATCTTGATAAGAATATTTTAGATTCGTTAAATCTGGTATATCTTGAATATCCGGGTAGATTTAAAATAACTAAATTAAATTCAATTGATTTAATTTTCAATAATACCACATATAAACCAATTCCAAATACTGTTAGATTTTATATTGAACCAAGTATTAAATCCGAATATGTTTATATCACAGATATTGATATTATTTGTTTAGAACCAAACATTGTCAAAATTCATACTGATAATATGAAAAACAAAAAATTACCATACAGTAATATTGTCAGACCTGTAAAAAATGAAAATCAAGTTAACAGAAGATTAAGTGGTTTACATTTTACACCATATGAAAATTATTATCCATTACCTGAGTTTGAAGACTTATGTAAAAAAGGACTTTTAAATCACGATGAGGTTTTTTTATACGAATTAGTTAAAAAAAGATATCCTAATTTTCTTAAGGATGATAAATATAGACCCGTTCATGGGATTCACGTATCACCAAATAGAGCACCGGAAGGTGAATTAAATTGGGGATTAACCGGATTAAAAAATAAATGGAATGAATTTTCTAATTCAGATATCTTTAAAAAAATTGAGCCGACATTTACAGATATGATAAAAAATAAAATATCAATTATTAACAATTATTATTTAAATGAAAGTCGTAGTTTATAGTGTAAACATTGGAGGGTATGATTTTTTTAAAACTCCAAAAATATATGACCCAAATATTAGGTATATCTTATTTACAGATAACAAATATTTTAGGTCTAATATTTGGGAGGTTTGTCATATTGATTTTATTAAAGAAAAAGTTGATAATAGAAAAAAGGCAAGATATGTTAAAATAAATTCTCATTTAGTATTACCTGAACACGATATTAATATTTGGATTGACCATTGTTATCTTACAAATTTTAATGATTATAATCAACTACTAACAAAAACAAATTTTAATGATTGTGACGTTATGTGTTATAAACACAATGTTAGAAATTGTATATATGATGAGGCATCTGTAGTTATTGATAAAAAATTAGATTATCCGGATGTTGTTGAAAATCAAATGTGTCGATACCGTGAAGAAGAATATCCAGAAAACTATGGTTTATTTGATAGTGGTTTTATTATTAGAAAAAATAACGATTTAGTCACCTCATTTAATCAAACATGGTGGGAAGAAGTAAAAAATAATAGTGGTCGTGACCAATTATCACAAGTATATTCCGCATGGAAAAATGGGATTGATATCTGTCAAAATCCCATAGGTAATTCTATATATTCCAACGAGTTTTTAACTCCCAAAGTAAAACATTCTAATAAATGGGTTTTATAATTTTTTTGATACTTTAATTTATTTTTATTATTTTTGTGTAAACGTATTAATTAACTTAAATAATAAATTATGGATTACACAAAAGAATTTAAATCGTATTACACTAAACATTTAGGTAATAGTTCCTCACATTTGGATTATTATAATACCAAAATTGAGAATTCAATGACACCATATGTTATTGAAGAAAGAGAAATGAGAGCAACTCAAATCGATATCTTCTCAAGATTGATGAGAGACCGTATTTTATGGGTTGCTGGCGAAGTTAATGACCACATGTCAACGATAGTTCAAGCACAATTAATGTTCTTAGATTCGGTTGAAAATACTGACATCACAATGCACATTGATTCACCGGGAGGTTCTGTTAAATCCGGTTTATCTATGGTAGATGTCATGCAATTTATTAAATCTGATATTCGTACAGTAAACACTGGGATGGCAGCTTCTATGGGGTCCGTATTGCTCGGAGCGGGTACTAAAGGTAAAAGAAGTTCATTAAGATTCTCAAGAACTATGTTACACCAAAGTTCCGGAGGATTTAGGGGTAATATTCAAGATGCAGAAATTGATATGAAAGAGTGGAAAAAAATAAATGATGCTCTTTTTGAACTTCTTGGAGAATTCTGTGGCAAAACAATGTCTCAAGTTAAAAAAGATGCTCAACGTGATTTGTGGTTAGATTCTGAAGAGGCTTTAAAATACGGAATTATAGATGAGATTGTTAAATCAAAGAAATAAAAAAAGGGAGTCAACGACTCCCTTTTTCACAGGAAAAATTACCCTCCTTTATTTGTTTAAGGTTAATTTATAATAAACAAGCCATTATGCTTGATTATTCATATTTGGGGTTATTAAAGTGGATTTCATATTTTCCAACTTTTGTCCAAATTTAGATGACATTTTTTCAACTAATGGACAAACGATTCCGGATATTCTTCCTTCTAACCTGGAAGAAAAATCACTGTCTTTAATAACATCGTGTAAAGTATTTTTTACAATACTTGTAAATTCACTTTGTGATTCATTATCAGATTGTAATTTTTTCATATATGATTCAGGTATTGAATCAGATATTTTTTTTGTTAAGAAGTCACAATCTGAAAATAATTTTGGTACATCTTTTAAGTCAGTGTTCTCTAATGCTGTTACCATATATTCTCTTAAAGATGATTTCTCACTAATCCCTAATTGTTCTAATATATATTTAACACCTTTTTGTCTGAATTGTGTTATAACATTATTTGTCGTTCCTCCAAATAAATTACCTAAAATGTTAAAGACACTGCTAGCATTTTCAGCAATAACCTTGTCATTAAATCCTTGCATATTTAAATAAATCATTTCTGATAATAAATTTACGAGAACTTCATCTCTACCTTTTTTATTTTTTAAATTAGAAGATTCAACAATCATATTGAATCTTAAATTAATTATTTTAGACTCTTGAAGTAATTTTGATTTAACTTCTTTAGCTTCATTTAATTGTTTCTTTATTGTTTTATCTAAGTTCATATTAATAAATATCATTTAATTTGATTATGGTGTTGGTTCATCTGTGGCTTTTTTAGCACCAAAGTTAACTCTATATGTTGCATCTGTTCCAGCATCAGATAAGAAATTTAATGCATTTCTTTCTTTTTTACCGTACATACCCGCAGCGTTACATCTTGAAATTGCATATTTCAATGTTTGAACTTCCGGAGTTGAGAATGTTAATGATGACACATTAACCGTTTTAGCACCTCCTTTCAATAAATCATTTCTACCTGCATAATCAATTAAAATAGCTAATTGCGATTTACAAGTTTGTTCATCCATTGACGTTGACTTAATTAAATTTTTAAGTCTGGCGTCGGTTCCTTGTATTTCTTGAGTTGTACCACCTTGTCCTTTTAGTTGGTATACATTATTACCGTTGATTTGTTTTGGTTGTTCATATGACCCTAACTCAGTATTATCAGGGTTTGATAGTGAATTCCATTCAAGATTTGTAATGGTCGCCGCTTTGTTTTTCATTGCTTCACTTGTATTATCTATCTGTGTTATCTTTCCGGTTAAATATGTAGAATCGTTAGTTCTTTTTATAGAATCCGCAAACTCTTTTAATTTAACTAACATATCATAAAAATTACCAAAATATTGACCTCTGTATCCTGCATTAATATATTTTACAACAGTTTCAACCGCCGGATTAATTACTTTAGTATTTAAGAAATGGTTAGTTCCTGGTATCCATAATTCTAAACCACCATCATTTAAATTATCAATTTCTGCTAAAGTTGAAGATTCATCGGTATTGGATTTAGTACTATCGGCAGTTAATCTAGTATTACCATCCCAAGATAATATTTCTATTTCATCACCCATACATAGATAAACTGCGTTTGTTGCTTTATTAGTAGATGATTGCCATATTACTGCTCTATATCCATCTGTAAAATCTGAAGTTTTTTTAGGTGTTGAATAATAAGCCACTTTATATTCATCATTATTTTCATCTGTTGCAGTTCCAAAATAATAATCATTATATTTTTTTAATCCTGTTACACACTCCGGAAAACTACCACCTTTCATAGATTGTGATTGATTATTAGTTGGTGAACCATTTTTAGTTATTTTTAAAGTTAGATTAGGTTTACCTTCTGAATTAGTTCCACAAGTGTAAGTTCCTTTTTCACCGTTATTTTTTTCATAACTACCATCTTTATTTAATTTTGTAATTACACCTTCATATGTAAAAACCGCTTGATTGTTATAAAGATAAACACCATCCAAACCTGTAACACAACTCGCAAATCCACTTAAATCATTAGGATTAGAAGAGTTACCACCTGATTGTGCATTTCCTGAAGGTATTGATGCACTAACATCATCTACGACCGCATTAGTGGCTTCTTTTATCTTTCGATAAAATTTTTTGGCTAGACCGCTTCCTATTTCTAAAATATCATCGGTTACTTTAAATCCAGCATCTTTAAGTTCATCATAAACCGCTTTTGCAATTTGTTTTGCTTTAGTACCATCAGGTAAAGTTATTGTGGTTCCTGTACCATCATTTTGTGTCGTTTCCGTAGGTGCTGGAGTTCTTCTTACTTGTTCACCCATTTCTCCTGTTTGTGGAGTTGTATTATTAGTAATTTTACTTCTATTAACTGGCATATTTTTATTTTTTTATAAATATAGTAAATTGTTTAATTTTTATGAACATATAGGTGTTAATGAATCTCCATTTTTAATGAAGGCTTCACTACCCTTAACAACTATGGTATCAACATCAACACTTCCTTCAATATGTTCTTTATATTTTAAATGAAATTCATTTTTATCATCCGGACCTTCTAATACATCACCATTTTTTATATTATCATTAATGCAAGGATATTTTAATAAGAGAGCTTCTTTAGTCATTTTATCACTAATAGTATTTAATTCATTTTTAGCCGAATCAATAACAGGTGCAATATGATTATTTACAGAATCTCTAATTGCTCTAAGTCTACTATCTTGTTGAACTGTTGTGTCAATTCTATTACGCCCATTATCAATAATATCTATTATCGCCCCTTTATTTCCTGAATCCATTGCTTCTACAAAACTATTCCACCATTGTTCTGTTGGATTTAAAATATTATAAACATCTAAATCTCCTTCATTCATTGTCATACCTAAAAATTTATGGTTTTCACTAAAATCTCCTTTCTGTACTATAAATATTTTATTCCATAATTCAAATAATTTACCTTTTGCCCTTTCTTTCCACGTTTTTGGATTTTTTTTTGATTCTGCCTCGAACATTACATATACTGAATAACAAAGTGCTAGAAAAGATGGATAAACAATTTTACTTAGAAATTGTAAATAAGCATATATTTTTAACGCACCTGACCAATATTTCACTTTACCTTGTCCTTTAATAAATTGATTATAGTACTCACTAGTTTTTCTGGCATTACCTATTGTCATAAATGCCGTTGTTCTTTCTAAAGTATTACTGATTTTTTGTCCTGGAGTTAAACCTTTAGTTTTAAATATTTTTACTAAATATGATTTATCAATAAATTCTTCTAACCAAGTTGGGTAGTTGTCTAATGGTTGATATTTTTTTAAACTTTGCATTATTGAAGAAATCTTTTCAAAAGGAATACTTTTATCTTGTAATTGTCTTTGAATGGCGTAATAGATACCATCTTTACTTTGTTTTTTAGTTTTAAGTATATTTTCTAATAAAACATCAATCGCTTTATATTTTGAGATATCAAAATTAGAATCTTTAACCGCCTCAGCAGTAACACTTTCTAATAATTCATTTAATCTATTGTATAACTCATCTGTTTTTTTAAATGTTCCAACTAACAAATCTTGTATATTAGCTCTAGTTTCTCTATACCATAATTTATCAGTTAATAAAAGTCTTTCCTGAACCGTTAATCCGCATTTATCTAAAATATCACCCCATAAACCCATTTTGTTAGTTATTTTATTTTCTATTGAGGTTCTTGTTGCTGCATCTATTCTATTCCATTCATCAGGGTGATTTGTCTTAAAATATTGAATAAAATCATTTAAAAAAACATTACCTAATGATTTATCTATTTGAACGATAATAGGCTCTGTTGAGTTTGTAATTCTTTGTAAAACATCCGATTTTAATATTTTATTATCTCTAATATTAATAAATTCGGCCGTTTGATTAGGATTTAGTAATATTTTTTTAATGTATCTATCGTAATGTCTTATTCTATTTGAAACAGATAATTGAGGTACTTTACTAATTAAGTCATTGGCTAATAAATTAAAATCTAATTTATTAATTAATTTAGAAAGTTCTAATTCACTAAATTGTATAAGTGGTTTAGTTATCATTTTACTAACTTCGTCCTCAAACCCCCTTTTAGCCATTTGCTGTATGTCCGATTTTTGAGAATTAGTTATTACATCTTTAATTATAGCTGGAATTGCTTGTTCCATTATTAATGGTTTTGTTTCAATCCCCATTATTTCATTTATTCTAATAACATCACTTAGATATACACTATTATTCATATTTTATTTTTTATTTGTTGTACCCCCACTGAAACGGGTTTATATTTTTGTTATTGTCTTTAGTCATAGGTGTATGCCAATCAGATGCTACTTCTATATCAGTTTGAGGTGATTTTTTATTCTTAAACTGACTTTGAATATGTCCTGAAACAACACTATCACTATCCCAATTATCGTAAACAGAATTAAACGCACTATCTCTTTGATTTTCATCAGGATATGCTTCGTTAATTTTTTTAATAATAAAACTACTGATATCTTCGTTAGTTGTTATATTTTTTAACTTATTTGAAGAATTAGAAATTTCAAATATTTTATTTTTTGGATTATAGTTAAAATTTAAATTTCCAGCATCAGTTTTGGCAGTTCCTATATGATTATTATCATTATACGATACGTATTGAATCTGCATAAATTCACAATATTTTTTAAACCCGTATTTGTTATTTGGTAAATCTGAAGGTTTTACACCAAATAATGCGGCCAATTTAGGATACGTCCATTTTATACCGTAATAACTTAAAATTACATATCCTCCAAGATAAATTAATGGCATTTTGGCCTCTAATATCCTCAACATTCTGACTAATACCCATAATGTTGAATTTTCCATAGATAACTTAACAGTTTCTTCAAAAATTATTTTTTGACTCGCCGATTTTAAAAATAGTTGAGCTTTTTTAACTTGTTCTATTACAGTTTTTTCGGTTTGAGTTAATTCTAGTTTTTCAACTCTTGAAAGCTTAGATAAAAGTTCAATAGTAGGTTTTATACCATACTTTTTAACCATAGGTATTTTAGTAAAAATAACTCCAGCAGGTATTAGTGAAAATGCAATTCTTAAACCCGCTTCAAAATTTCTACCTTCTTGAACAAACAATGCTGCATTATAAGAATCAATCGCCATAGAAAGAAAAAATCCGGCTTCCGGGACTAATAAAACTGCAATAGATGCCAAATCTAACCAATCGTGAACGTCCCAAGTTTCAAAATACTCTTTTACATCTTGAAAATATTTTTCTTGTTTTTTAAGTGAATTATTAATAGTTGATGGGTCATTTTGTTTATAACCGAATTTTTCTATTTGTCCTGGCATCATCTCATCAGGCTTTTGCTCCAAAACTAAGATATTTTCACTCAAAGTTTTGGACATACTATATTCCATTAATAACCTAATTCTATCAATTATTTTATAATTTTCTTTCACATTTTTGGGTTTATTCAATTTAATATCGTAATTTTGTCTTATTAATAAATATACAAAAAACAAATAAAGTGAATAATGTTAAAGTTTTAAAAAATTGGTTTGATAAGTTTTTTAAAGTGAAAAAAATAGGAACTAGATTAGTTAAATCAAATGAAGATATCATTGTTGATTTTTTAAAAAAAAATATCTTCAATAATGTAACTAATGAAGATATGGACAATTTATATCGAGAAATGTGGGATTAATTTATGTTAACTGATTTGCAGGTCCTCTAGTTAATCCTGATTCCCATTTTGTATTTCCTAATGGATTTGCCTTTCCTCTCTTTAATTGAGCACCAACAGTTCCTGACCAAGTTGTTACATTATTTTTAGAACCTGTACTTGAGCCAGCAGCTGAATCGGTCTCTTGTTCACCGATTTCTTTTGTTTCCACCTTATTGGTGTACTTTTTCATTAATTCGATAATTAAATCTATTTCTGCTTCCATATTAAAATAAGTCTTTTGCCGGTAATCTTTCCGGGTATATCATGTAATATTCATTTAAAAATGAAATTAACTCATGTTCATCAACCTCATCTTCATCTATTAAATCATCAGTATCTTCATCATCATTATAGAAACCAAAGTCATCCATAATTAGTATATAACCAAAATCGTCAGATTCTTTTAATGAGATTTCATCAATTCTAATTTCATCTCCACTATCATCACTTAACCTAAATTTTACCTCAATGGTATCTTTAGGTGTACTTACAAAATACGATATGATTTCAGATATTTCCATATATTTTTTATTAACATACAAATAAATCTAATAAAATACAGATTTAATTGTATTTTGAGAATTTTTTAAACATCTCGTTTATTTTTTGTCTTTGTTCAATAAATGCTTCTTTTAAATCTTCGTCAACTTCATCCCAATCAATATCTTCAATATCAGCTCTATTTGTTCTAATTTTGTTTGGTGCGGTTTCAAATTCATTCTCATCAGACATTTCTTCAGTATCATCAATATGAGAAAGAAATTGTTCTATTGACTTATCACCCATTAAATGACTATGACCTTTATCTCCTTTAAAAGTGTAATGTTTACTTCCTCCTTGAGGATAATCAATTTCATCATTAAATTCAATATCATCTTCAAATGACGGTGATTTATATTTATATTTTTGTCCTTTTTTCAATTCATGAGCACCAATTTCATCTAATTCTTCTTCTTCAACATAATCAAATGATTGGTCTTTAGGAAAATCCCCTGTTTCTTTATACAAATCTTCGTACATATCAC
>Ga0114978_10004445_pt1 | contig 11341 bp, 15 predicted proteins | sample S_140212_EF_Meta_FD_87027 | JGI IMG/M metagenome (GOLD analysis project Ga0114978, IMG submission 87027) | Freshwater microbial communities from Lake Simoncouche, Canada to study carbon cycling - S_140212_EF_MetaG | ecosystem: Environmental > Aquatic > Freshwater > Lake | place: Lake...
AATGTTTCAGCTGGCTGGTGACATACTTTTGCACGGCGTCAGGGTCGTCCGTGTGTTGAAACACGTCCATCCAACAATCATGGTCCATGTCGCCCTTCTTCCGCAGCGCCCACAAGTCGTAATAGGTTCCGGTCTGGTTGGCAGTAAGGACGTCCCAGTCTTTGTACTGAAAACAGGTCGCTATAGTATCTACGAACATGCCGGAATGGTTGACGTCGTCTAAATCGAGCATAATCATGTAGTCGTAATGCCCCGCACGGTTGATTTTACGGATTTTTTCCAAAATATGGTTGCGACCGTGGGCGATTCGTTTTGTCCGGGTCGGTTCCGTAACCCCGTCTTCCAACAAGTAGTGGTAGTTTTCCTTTTTGTACTTTAGCATGATAGCTCTGGTGTCATCTTCCGAGTCGTTTTCGTACAAAACCACAGCGTAGTCGTTGAAGTGCTGCGCGCAAAGTTCGATATCGTGCAAGGCTTTTTTGAGGTAAGGTCCTACGTTTCGGACGGTGCCTGCAAAAATAACGTTGCACGATTTCATAACGGTTTTGGGGTCTTTGTTATGTTTTTTGGGTTTCCTTAAAAAAGTGACATAACAGAGCAAGGTCGACAACACTATCAAAAAGAGTAAAAAATAGTAGGGCATTTAAAATACAAGATATATTTGAAGATGATTTTTATAAAGAGTTAAACAAATAACAATTTTCTTTATAAAATGCTTGTTAATTTCAAAATATTTCACGAAAAAACAGACGCTGATTTTGAAAATTATAACAAATTATGGAATCAAAACAAAGAAAGATTTATATTTCTGCAGACGGGTTTACCATTGTCTGAACAAATAGATTACATAAATATATATATGGATTCAAGCAAAGACATATTAGCAGTTCGTTTTGTAAAAATAAATGAACTTCAGTTGAATAAAATCATGAATGATATTTTTCTTGGAAACGGATTTTTGTGTGAAAATAATAAAATATGGTATCCGAAAGAGGTTTGGATATACTGTCCATAAAATTTGAATCTACATCGTCCTTATCCCGCGGCGCACGCCCATGATGTGGACATAAGCGCCGTTGTTGGCGCCTCCGAAGGAAATGTCGTTGTAGTTTTTGTTTTTGGCAGAAAGCTTTTTGAAGGTAGTGTAGACCGACGAGTCGTACACGTAGTGCTGGTTGCCGCTGGCGCCGTCGCCCTTGTGCACGCCCCCGAAGCTGAGGCTCAAGCCGTGCGGCCGACCGACCCCGCTTTTGACTTGGTTGGCCCCTCCGGAGGCGTACTGCCGGGAATAAAGGTCTCCTGCGTTCATGGAAACGCGGAACGGCGTTTGCGCCCAACGGTTGTCCATGACGGTTTGTCCTCGAAAGATAGACGTCGTAGGAAAAACTTCACGCAACGTGAAACGGTCGCGGGGTATTTGACTGGCTTCTCCTAAAGGAGCGACATTTGAATTGCCCTGTTGCGTATTGTTAGTTGGCTTTACCATGGTATTTATAGATATATATTTTTTGTTGAAATGGGTCTATCTATATATCAAACAAAGCTTTCAAGTTTAGCCAGAAAAGCGACGGCTTCTTCGTTGGGGAAGTCGGCCGTGGCAGCTTTGCAAATGTACGCAACTCCCGTCGAGTGTCGGTTTTTCAACGACAAGTACATTAGGCCCATGGCGTAGTGTACTAAAGGTAACTTTGCAACGCCTTTGCTCAACATCGCTATGCCCTTTTCGGTGTCGCCGTTGTGGTGCAAGACCAAGGCAGTTTCGAAAGCAGAACAAGTGTAGGGTATCGAAAGCGTTTTAGGGACCGCGCACGACATTTGCAGTAGCAAGTCCTCGGCGGCTTCGCAGCCTTCTTTTACGGCGGTCTCAACGTACTTGACACCGGTGACCCTTTGGTTGGCCATTTTCAGGTAGATGGCGCCCAACGCGTAAAAGGCGTTGCCGCGGAGAGGGTTGCATTCCGAAACGGCGAGCCGCATCCAACGGGCGGCTTTCAAACGCTCGTCTTTTTGGTAGAGCTCGATGCCGTACATGTAGGCGCACTCGCAGTCCCCAAGCCGCGCGCCTTGTTTGTAGTAAGTTGCGGAACCGGTGAGTTGTCCGAGGAAGTAGTAAGCGCGCCTGCAGTACAGGAAATCGCCGCCGTGGTTGTTCAGCAAACACTCTTTGAACAGCTGCAACGCGCCTGCAGTGTCCCCGAGTTCTATTTTGCAGCGGGCTAAATCGTACTTGCCGCGAGGGTTATCGTTCAATTTTTTGAATTCGGATTGCGCTGCTTCGAAATCGCCCTTTTCGAAAAGCGCAAGGCCTCGACATTGTGCACTCTGCATAGTGTCTTTTAGCAAGAAAACGATCAAAATGTATACACGTTGTTTAGGAGAGCGTTAAGAAAGAAAAAGCCGTTACGTTTTTTTGGCGAACCAACATGCGACGAGGACAATCATGGTACCTAAAATTTGCCGGACGCCGATGGTTTCACCGTTGAAGACGTAGCCGTAGATGTAGCTGCAGACGACTCCGATGTTGGAAAGCATGGCGTACCAGAACACAGGCAATCGGGTCATGCTGTAGAAGCGCAAGAGGTAGCCGAACATGCCGATGACCGCGTTCAGTCCGAGCGACACCGAAACCACGTTGGAAAGCGAGCTCGGCGGAAAGAAAATACTGAGCAAAATGGCGCCTGCAAAGTAGGAGAGGAAAAGGTGATTCCAGCTGTTCTTAGACGGGAGTTTCAGGATGATAAAGTAGATAAGGGCTTCCGTGATGGCTGCGCCTGCGACCATGGCGAGCCCGGGCCATGAGTTTCCGAAGGCGAGAAGGCCTACTCCTACAAGGGTTAAGGCGAACAACCATGGCGAAACCCTTTTGGCGAAGAGAAGGATCAGGACAGGGTACGTATAGAACAAGGTGAAAGCAGTGCCGCTGTCGAGCATGAGGAAACCTTGGTACGAAGTGTAAATGTGCACCAGCGTGACGGCAGCAAGCATGAGCCCCCAGCGGCTAAAGATGTTTTCCCGGATGAAAGAGTAGTTGACGAAAAAGGCTGCGATGGCGACGTAGGCTACGAACCGCGTCCACATTTGCAAGGGCAACGGGGCCCCGATGTTTTTTACGAACACGGGGTAAAGGCTCAACAAGGACTCTGAAAGGATTTTTCCTGCCCAAGGGAAGATGCTTTCTAACATAATCAGGTTATATTATACACTTTTCTAATAAAGTAAAAAAAAAAGATGAGGTATATGTACAGACATGGACGTTTTAGGCATCGTAGCTGGCACAGCTGCAGTAGGCGCTTTGGGGTACTACATGTACACGCGGTCGAGAAGGCACAAGCATCACCACAAGCATCACCGTAAACACCACAAAAAGCATTCAGAACACGTTGATGGGAAGGCGTCTTCATCGTCCTCTTCAGGAGGAGGTTTTGTTAAGAGTAGGCGTAGGCGACAAAAGCGATCATGACAATGAAGATGAAGGTGACTACGAGAAAATTGTTTTTAACGTAGCGGTCCCATTTTTTCGACTTGGAATCATACGTTTCCCGCATTGCGTCGTGGTGTTCTTGCAAGGATACGGCAGGTTTGCCCAAGGTTTCGTTGACCTTGTTGTGGATGAAGTTGACCCATTGAACGAGACGGCTGCGCGAGTCCAGGTAAGCGGTGACAGGGTAGAGTTCGAGGAGCGCGCGAAAGTTGCGGGCGCTGTGTTGGTGAGGGATAAACTCGTGGAAGTTGTGAAAAAGACGGTAGTGCGTTTTTCTGGTGATGGCGTTCGGATATTTAGGGTAGTTTTCGGCAACGGTGTGCAGGAAGATCCAATAGTGCGGCCCCCAAACGGTCGGGTCCATCTATATAATGCGTTAGGAATAGAATAAAAAGGTTTGAGTGCTAACGTAGGGTAGGTGCAAGCTGTCGGCCCTATTTAACCGAAAAGAACGACAGTATTTTGTAAAGTGTATCAACAGTCTAAAATATCGTTGGTGTGTTCTGAGGGCGAGTCGTCAAAGGTAATCGTCTCGTCCGTATTTTTGTAAAGGACGTCTTTGTTCTTTAGCAAAAAATCTAAGACTACGTCTGGTAAAGGTAAATTAGGTACACAAGTAATAAAAAAGGTCAACATATATACTGTAATGCCTTTTTAGAATTTTTTTTTAAGAAACTAATAGTTAACAGTAAAAACTAAACATTGGTTCCTGAGCGGTCAAAAGGGTCAGACTTAAGATCTGATGGTTTATCCTTCGTGGGTTCGAATCCCATCCAATGTATTGCGCTCAACGAGCATACACAGGTTCGCGTAGGTCGTCTTTAGGCTCGAAGCGCTTTGATTCAATGCCACACAAGCTTTCTAAGTTCCTTGCCGTTGAACAATGTCGAAAATCAACATTGTCCAACACGATTTCCTTCGTGATCAAGAAAAAGTTTGTTTTTTCGATCGGAAAGGCTTTGCATTTTCCAAAGCGGTTGTCGCGTATGTTCGGTACGACAAAGTGACGGCAGTCAATGCAAAATTTTGGGTGCACGTACGCGTTCACGATTGAAGAGAGAAAAAGCAGTGTCGAAAAGACTTTCATTCTTTTTGTAGAGAGCTAAAAGTTGTTGTCATGTTCCTTTCAACATGTAGCAACAAAAAATCCGTTGAAACAAAAGTCAACAACCAACAAGCGTTGAAGTAATTAAGGAAAAGGGTTTTTGTACTTTCCTTGATACGGCGTAATATAATCGACGGTCGGCGAATTGCTCACGTCCATCATATAGGAGTAAAGTTCTGAAGCTTTCATTTTTCCGGTGTAAGGAAAAGAACGCCCTTTTTTTATTCCCATAACGACCGGTAAATTGTTCACGTCTATGTTCAGACTTTCAATCACCTCTTGTTCTAAAGTGTCGACGTCTATTTCGCGACAGTTTGGAATGTTCCTGTTCATAAGTTCTGCGAAGGTGTCTCGAATTTTTCTGCAACCAGAGTTGCACGATTTTTTCACGTCAATGTTCGTAAACAACACGATGCCGCCGAAGTTTTGCAAATCGATGAAGCCTTCTTTTTTTTTCGGCCAAAGTGCGAACAAAAACAAAACAATGACAGCACAAAACAAAACTTTTGTTAAAGTTATTTTACATTTGTACATAACTTTAGCCGTAGATTTTTTTAACACAAAAAATAGTCAAGTACGTCTTCTTCAGAAAGCCTTGGCCAATTTACTTCAGAACAATTTTTTTCGGACCGGAGGGAGGCGAACCGCCCATCATCTCGGATCCCATACCCTCTCGCTTCCAAACGTTGGACACGAAGAACACGCCAAACAAGACAACCGCGAGAAGTATAAGCATTTGCGTCATACCCATAGAAGGAACACGGTGCGAAAGTTTCTTCATATACTATTTATCTTAGAAAAAAACACAAAGGTTTCAAGAATTAAAAAAGGCAGAGATGTCAACAGTCCGCTGTAACAACTGCGGTTATATGTACCATAATATGAAACAATGCCGCACGCCGATAACGAGCAACGGTGTGATCCACGTGCACGATGGAATGTACTTGATGATCAAAAGACGCAAAACGTTGGGCTACGTCGACTTCATGCGGGGCAGGTACAACAAGAACACGGCATACATGATGAACTTGGTCGACGAAATGACGGTACAGGAGAAGAATGACTTGCTGCAACACGATTTCACACATTTGTCGCACGACATGTGGCACGCGTTTCACGAAGAGGCGTCGGCGCGCGAAAAGTTCAACGAGATCAAACGCGACGGGACGTTGAAGAAGTTGATCGACGCGAGCACGACTCAATGGGACACGCAAGAATGGGGATTTCCTAAAGGACGCAGGAACTCCAACGAGTCCGAAATCGCGTGCGCCCTGCGCGAATACGAAGAAGAAACCGGGCACGACAAGCACAGCTTGATCTTGCTGCGGAACGTACTTCCGTTCGAGGAAATTTTCATCGGCTCCAACTTCAAAGCTTACAAGCACAAGTACTACATCGTTTTCGGTGAGCCGAAAGTGTTGCGGACGTTCCAAGAGAGCGAGGTCAGTGCCCTGCAGTGGTTTACGTACGAAGAAGCCTTGGAGAAGATCCGACCCTACAACGTGGAAAGAAAAAAGCTCTTGACGTGTGTGCACCGGATGATCACGGACTATTTCACGTACACGGAGAAAGAGAAAGAGAAAGAGAAAGAGAAAGAGAAAGAGAAAGAGAAAAACAAAGACAAAGAAAATAGTCCAGCGTGCATCAAAGAGTAAAAAAAATATCATGCACTCTTATCTTATGGAGCAAAAGCCCGACCGCAAATATTTGAATTTGCAAGTCGACAACAACAAGACGTACGAAGTGGACGATTTCAACTTGCAAGAGTTCATTGCCGCCGTCGAAAAACGGAAACCGACGGAAGCTTTAGAAGGCGGAGGCTTTACCGTTGCCACGCCGGTTCGGGTGAAATTATACCCTTTGCCCGACAACTCCGCTTGGCTGCAAACTCAAAAAGAAAAACTGGCGTCGTTCAAAGGAGCTTTGGACAAGGAAAAAAAAGAGGCGACCTGCGACAAAAAGAAACGAAGCAAGTTTGCGCACCAGAAGGTTTTGCTCGCTTACTTCGACGTCTACAACCCGTACCACGGCATCTTGATCTACCACGGCATGGGTTCAGGAAAGACTTGCTCGTCGGTAGCCATGGCGGAAAATTTGCTCGGGAACAAGAAGAACATTTGGGTGTTGACGCCGAAAGCGTTGAAAGCAAACTACATGACCGAGCTTATGAAGTGCAGCGAAATTTACAAAGAGTCCCAGCACTGGGAGCAGGACCGAGGCGAATGGAAAGTGACCCAGGGCGAGGTTAACTTCGACGTTTTGGGCCCGAAGGAGCAGCAGGAGGTTCGCGCGCATTTGAAGCAAATGATCGAAAAACACAACGCCTACCAGTTCGTTTCGTTCAACGGTATGAGCTGCCAGAACCTTCGAGCGCAGTTCGTGGCCGAAGGAAACCCTTTCCACACGACGGTCGTGATCATCGACGAGGTGCACGCCTTGGTAGAGCTAATCGCTCAAAACATTAAAGACGCCGCGTCGCCTTACTCGCTTCTGTACGAATGGTTGATGGACGCTGAAGGCTGCAGGGTGATCGCCCTTTCAGGCACACCAAGGGCTAACCAGTTGTGCGACTTGGGCATCCTCTTCAACATGCTGTACGGATACATCAAGGTTTGGACGGTCGAGACGGGGAAGCAGGTCGAAGACCGTAAGTTGAAACGGTTCATCTACCAGCAACAGTCGGACGGAAAACGTTTGAGCGTGACGAGGACGCCGAGCGGGTTTGAGTCGCAGTACGACGACAACGGCGCTCTGGTAGGGTTGAAGCGCGTGGACGACTCTTGGGACGACCACAAGTTCAAAACGGAACTGTCGAAGCACGGCACCGTGAAGGGACTGGAAAAGCACAAGTTGTTGCCGGACCAGAACGGTCCGTTCGTCTCGAAAGAAGTTTTCCAAGAACGGATCAACGGGCTGACGTCGTTCTTTCCAGACTTATCTAAACTGATGCCGACGATAAACGAACCCCGCGTCCACGAGGTAGCGCTGAGCGACCTGCAAGCGAAAGAACCGCACACGTACGCGTTGCACTTCCCGTCCGACGTGAAACGGATTTCGCACACGCCGTTGAGCCCGTGTCAAACGGAAGACCCGCACCTTCTGGAAGACATTCGAAAAACGATGGTTATGTTGAAAGAACGCGACATGTTCTCCGTTGCAAAGCTCTCCGTTTACGGGCCAAAACTGTTGAAAGTAGCAGAGACCGCTGCGAAGACGGCGACTCGGCAGCTCGTCTACTCTGCTGCGTTAGAGAACGTTTTCTTTTTGGCGGAAGTACTGTCGCAGCAGGCCGGGTTCAGCAAGTTGATGCTTTCGCCGCCGAACCCTCCCGAACAAATGTCATGGGCAGCACTGCCTTCCAGCGACAGCAGAAAGACGTTCATCGTCTACACGGGCGAACCTGCCGAGTTGGAGGTCTACGTTGAGGCGTTCAACAAGGGCCAGGCAAGGGTTCTGCTTGCGTCGACCGCCATGGTCGAAGGCGTGTCCTTGGCCGACGTTACTGACGTGCACCTTCTCGAGCCGAGCACCGACATGAGCAAGTTGGCGCAGGTCGTCGCCCGGGCGCGCCGCATGTGCAAAAACACGGACGTCACGGAAGTCACGCCGCACGTGTACTTGAGTGGCAAGCACGAGAGGACAGTCTTCGAGCACGCGCTGCGCCGAAAGAAAGAAATCGACGTGTGGTTAGAGGCCGTCAAAGAAACGGCAATCGATTGCCGGCTGCACAGCGACAAATGTTACACCGGTAAAACGAAGACGTCGGAGAGCTCGATGACGCCTGCCAAACGAACGCGTATCAACGTTGAAGTCAAAGGGGACCGCAGACACTTCTACGTGAGCAAGCCGTACGGCACCATGCAAGCGATGTACGAAGGAAAGAGCGGCGACGAGGTCTACGGGTACATCACTTTCGGCCCTCCGCGTGTTTTCTACAAGAGCAAGGACGAATCGAGCGAAACTTCAGTAGCGAAATTGTTCGAAGCAGCAAAATAAAATAAGGCGTTGATAGTAATAGACGGATGTCAAAATCGTGGGCAGTCCCTACCTGGCTCTTTCTGCACACTTTAGCTGCGCACTTCCCAGAAGACAAATACCCTACTTTGAAAGCAGAGCTATTGTACCACGTAAAAAACATTTGTGCCGTCTTGCCTTGTCCTGACTGCGCGCAGCACGCGTCGGAATATTTGTCGGGGGTAAATCTAAACCATATCCCGACCAAAGAAGCGTTCAAAATCGTTCTGTGGCGCTTCCACAACACCGTCAACATGCAAACCAAAAAACCAATCTTCCCTCTTTTGAACATGGACATTTACGCGCGTTGTAATTTGCGCGTCATGTACAACATGTTTTTGCTGGAGTTTACTAGGCCTGTTCGGAACCCTAAGCTCATGATGGACGTGTTGAGCCGCGACCGAATCATTGCCAACTTCAAAGTATGGATGACGGTAGTCTTCGGTTTTTAAAATGATGCAGGCCATTCTTTTGAATGAACTGTATGTAAGTTAATAAGTCGGGCAGCGGCATGTCTTTGAACGCCTTCATGTCGTAGAACGCCATGTGCACAAACGTGTGCAAACGGTTGACGTTCGTGATGTATTCTAACGCGCATTGCCGGGCGTTCTCGTGCTCGATGAGTTTGTATTCTAAAAGGGTTTTTACGTACTCGTGCGGGTAAGGGGTTTCCATCATGGCGGCTACCGTCGTCGTCCGCATCACAGAAGGATGGTCGTCGTCCTCGATTTCTTTTACGGTAGCCATGCGAAACTCAAAAGAGAAGAAAGCTTATGATTCTGTCGTCTTTTGTTCTCTAGATCGGGGCATTGTTCTTTTTCAAAAAGAACATTGGCGATATGCTAAAAACAAAATTAACGGATCTTTAGGAACTTTGCGTGGACTTAATGAGGTCTTCCAACTCTTCTTTGGACCGTTTGTCCGACTCGCTGTTCGGAATACCGTTTTTGAACGATAGAATGGTAGGAAAGGACGAAACGTTAAGGTCGGAAATACCGTTTTCCTTTTGTCTCGAACTGCCGTCGACCCAAGCGAAAGACGATTTGTACTCAGACGACTCGCTTAATTGTTTCAAATCTTCTTCCATCTTGGTGCAGTGCGGGCAATTTTTCATCGTGACGACAATGACGCCGTTGCCTTTTTTAATCTTCTCGATGACCGAAGTGTCCGTGGTAAAACCTTCTTTTTTGTAAAAATACTGGTAAGACAGAACAGCGACCACGATTACGATGAGGAGAAATCCGACGTTCCACAGGAGGCTGGACGAGTGCTTTTTTGCCATGTCGTGCAAGTTTATACTTTGTAGTGTAGAAAAAAAATAAAAAATAGGCATCCGAATATATGATTGAAACACGCACGATATTGGTAGTCATGATATCGATAGCTTCATTCTTGGTGTATCGTCATTACCAAAACACCGAGCGAGACTTTGATGAAAAAGAACATTACTACTACGTCAAAGATTACTTCATAGGGGACGACCGTATTAGAAGCGGCAAACCGTATTTGTGGGTCCACGTGCAAGGGGACTTTAACGCGCGGGACTGGGAAAACTTCGGGTCGCGCGGTAGCAAGGAACTAAACCAGCCTTACATGTACCTCACCATCAAAAGTATCCTAGAACGGTGCCAAGAATCGTTCAACGTTTGTTTGATAGACGACGACAGTTTTCGGCATTTGATTCCTAAATGGAAAGTCAACATGGACTTGCTGCCTTCTCCCAGCAAAGAGCACTACAGGCAGTTCGGCTTAACTTGCATCTTGTACCATTACGGCGGTATGACCGTGCCAGCCTCCATGCTTGTCCTTAAAGACCTGCATCCACTCTACAAGAGGTCGCTGCAAGAGAAGGACGCCTTCACGGTGCAGACGGCAGTAGACTATCCAGATCCGAAGTTCATGGGATCGCTGCGGAACGGAGACACCTTGCACCGCATGCTCGGGGTCACAGGCGCTCTTCTGCAAACCGACGTCACCGCAGAGGCCGACTTCCAAAAAGCCTTGAGCCGCTGGTGCAACCGAAACACCGAGGTCGTGTGCGGCGGCCACATTGGGGTCAAAAAGACTTGCGGTAACCATGTGGACTTGGCCGATTTATTGGGCTGCAACCCGATGCCGTTGCACAGCGATCTTTACGCCCTTTACTTTCCCGCGGAGGAGATTATTCGTCGCCCGAAATACGCCTGGTTTGCGCGCATGTCGGTGCATCAAATCATGGAGAGTGATTTAGAGCTTGTAAACTACCTTGAAAAAGATGGAAAAAAAAACAAAAATAAAAATCGAATGAAAATATTCAACGTATCTTTTTGATCACGCAACGTTTGAAAGCTAAAAAATGAATGGTGCGGCTCGGTTCTACATCTTTTTGTGGTTGTTTTTTTTTAATTTGAAAAAAATGGCATTGTACCACTTAGCCATTTCTTACTTGCTCATGTTTGGGTTTGTTTTCAAAAACCCAACTATGTTTGCGACCTATTCGGATTGGATGCGTTTGCAGATATTCGTGCTCTTCTTTTGCTGCTGGGACTCTGAACTGGCGTACGATCTCATCTTTGTCAACGCTGTAGGCTCATTCTTTACGTCGCATTTGATGTACACGTTGACTTCGTACGAGCTTTTCGACGTGCTTATGGAGGATTATTTGAAGTATGTCGTAGGGTACCGCGACGGCGGTATTTTCGCACGTCTGGCGTTAAACTTTTTCATCGAAGGCTTGCCCGTCGTCTTCGCGTACTGCGTGA
>Ga0114978_10004448_pt1 | contig 11332 bp, 8 predicted proteins | sample S_140212_EF_Meta_FD_87027 | JGI IMG/M metagenome (GOLD analysis project Ga0114978, IMG submission 87027) | Freshwater microbial communities from Lake Simoncouche, Canada to study carbon cycling - S_140212_EF_MetaG | ecosystem: Environmental > Aquatic > Freshwater > Lake | place: Lake...
AACGCAGGAGGAACAGCGTGTTGACATTGAAGAGATGCGCGATTCTTTGCGCGTTGCTGTTGCTCAGTATGCTCAGGCAATACCAGCCCTTGCAGCGCAAGGCCAAGATCCATCTCAAATCATTACTCGTATTGCAGAAGTTATTCAAGGCCGTCAAAAGGGTCTTCAGTTAGAAACTATTATTGGTAAGGCATTTGCTCCAGAGCCTGCACCAGAGATGCCAGTAGCACCAGAATTAATGCAAGGTGCACCTCAACTTCCAGCAGCAGGTGCGATCAACGCCCCAGCCTCAGCGCAACCTCCACAAGAACAAGGTGGAATGGCCCCTGCTGCTGGTCAACGTCCAGATATAGCAAACCTACTAGCCGCCATCGGCGGGGCAGCATAAAGAGGAGGTGTAAATATGAACAAAGGATCACGTGCAGCAGCACCAGTTTCAAAGCCAGTCGAAGGCAAGAAAGATACCTCAAAGCCAGCAGGTGGCAAGGTATTCTTCGGAATGACCCCAGCAGGCAAGCGCGGTAACGCAGTAAAAAAAGGATAATCCTATTTTAATTAACGGAGGTATTGGGCGTGGATAATAATAACGATGTTCCACGTCCAATACACTTCGCTGATTTTCTAGTAACCCTTGCAGGTTTATTACACAACATATTTAGTTCACTACAAACATTTACAGAAGAGTTAATGGAAATAGCAATCTATAATGCTAACCGCAACTCTAAATTAAACAAAGTGTGGGAACAATTCGCAAATGATTTAGAAACAATACAGGAGGAAACCGATGGCAGATAACCCAATCAGGGGCGTATCAGGTCCTGGCAAATTCTCTGTACGTACAGATCTACCAGCATCACAAAATTACGGTGACCGTAAGGCTATGGCAGAACAAATAGCAGGAGCACCTACCGCTAGAACAGCAGATGTTCGCGGGTTACCTACAGGTCAAGTTCAGGCTGCAGCACAGGCTGCACCACAACCACCTATCACAGAATTATTTGCACCAACCCAACGTCCTAACGAGCCAATCACTTCAGGTGTAGCAGTAGGACCAGGCCCAGGACCAGAAGTAATGGGCTATAACGGGCAGTCAGAAAAACTATCTGACATTTTATCTCAGATGCTTCCATACGATACAGATGGTGAAATAGCAATCCTTTATCAGCAAGCCGTATCCAGAGGTCTGTAATGGCAGAAACGCCAAAGAACTCTAACCTTGCTCAAGCAGCATTTCGTGCAGGATTAAATCCGTCACAAACACGTCAGATTGATGGCCTTGCTTCAGCATTGTCTACACATCAGCGTCTATCTGATTTACCACAGCAGTATGCAAATGAAGAGTTTAATAAACTTCCTAACAACAAGAAGCAATCTCTTGTATCAATGACTGGTACTAGCAAACAAGATAACGACCCAAATCGTTCCTGGCTAGAATCTGGTGCTCACTATGCATTTAGTCCTTTCAAGATAGCAGCAAAAACTTTGTTTGATGCACTTGATTATGCATCAGATACAATGACTCGTGTCTATCGTACTGGTGCTATTGCTGCTAATGAAAACATTAACTTCGGTGATGCTTGGGGCAAAGCGGGTCGTGATGGCGAGAACGTATTTATCCAAGACCGCATCAACACAGCAACATCTCGTTATGGCGCAGCACGAGTAAATGTAGCCAAGCGTATTTCTGCAGGTGTTGCTCCAGAAATTATTTTTGCAGAAGCACAGAACGAAGAAGAAAAGCAAATTGCTGCACAAGCACAGCAGAGCGAAACAGGCGAGATTATTGATCCGCTACTTCGTGATGCACTTGCAGAAGTAAATGCTGCTAAGTATTCTCCAGGTCGTCAAATTGCAAACCTATTCTTACCTCAAGATTTAGAAGGTAAAGGTCCACTCTACTCTTGGATCTCAGGTTCAGTAGATGCTTCATATCGAATCTTTATGGACCCAACACTTGCTCTAGGTAAGGCTCGTAAGATTTATCTTGGTGGCTCACAGGCTCTTAAAGTTACTGGCAAGTATGCAGCAACTGCAAAACTTGGTAGTGCTCAAAAGGTATCTAAGTATTTTGATACTACAGATATCTTTGGTACAAAGAATGTACAGAATCTGTGGACAGATTACACAAACCTTTTTACTAAGTATGCTGCTGCAAAGACAACTGATGAAGTTGTTACAGCACGCACAGCACTTAACGATCTAGTACCAGAACTAAAAGATGACTTTATTGTTTCCTTTAAGTCTTTTGGCGAAAAGGAATTTGGTGGTGTCTGGGACCTAGATACTGCTAAGGCTTACCTATCAGATGCTTCAAAGGTTGAGTCTATGCTCTATGGTCAGGCTGGTGCTCGCATCAAGTTGGCACCACGTATGACTCCAGCGCGTAAGGCGCGAGTACTTGCCCTAACTACTGGACGACGTATATTTGATATAGATAAAGACTCTCGTGCTCTTATCCAGACAATGGAATTAACAGATGATGCAGCACTGCTTCAGGCTGTTATAGGTAGTGAAACACTATCTCCAGCCCAAGCAGGCGTAACACTTGCTGGCGAAATTATTAAATCACGCCAGAACATTAAAAGATTTACTCCAGAGTATTTTGCTAATCGTATTGACCGTATCAAAGCCAAGTTCACACCTATTGCTTCCCTGATAGATGATGAAGCATTTGACCACGCATCAAAGACAGCATCACAAGATTTCTTCCGTTACTCACGTATGGCTCTAGGTTCATATCACGCTAAGGCGTTTACTGAAATCTATTCATCAGCAGATCTTGGTCAACGTAAGGCAATGATGAAGGGTATCCAATCAACAGTTGGAAACCTTATTGGATTAGATAAGACTGATGGCGGACGTAAGTTACTCAAGGCTCTATCAGATGACGCATACGCAGGTGTAGCATATTCAGCACGTGGTGCAGATGGTACTGTTCCGTCAGTAGTTAACGGTATAGATAGCGCATTATATCCTGCACAGACATCTAACTTGTCTCGTGTTATCGGTCTTCGTGATATGCAACGCTTTGCAGGTCGTGAGAGTTTCTTTAGTAGAGTTTTAGGTGTTCAGTATAGCGCTGGTGCAGATGGCGTAATTGATGCTTGGACATTTGGAACTATTGCTGGACCTCGATTCCCAGTACGTAACGCTATTGAAGATTACACAATGGGTATTCTTAATGGTCAGTCTATTATTAGAACTGCACAAGCACGCAGAACAGCAACTAAGGTTCGCCTAGGATCTGGACAAGATCTAGGTATGATTAATCGAGTTGTTAAGCGCAAGGATCAAGAGTACTTCAAGACTCGCCTTGCTGCAGTTGATGGTCAATCAGGTGCTATTGCTGACCTTGTTAAAAAGGGTATCTTAAAAGAAGAAGATATAACTGCTTATCGCAATATGACACCACAGCAACAGTTAACTCAACGCCGTATTATTATGGCAGAGGCTTTTATGAAGGCTAAGATTGATGATGTTGCTAATGCTGATATCTTGGAAAAGGTACCAAGTCACATCAAGGACTTTGTTAAGTACGGTAACCTAGAAGCGCTACTACGTGGAGCAGGTGAAGGTGCATCTAATGCAGTCAATGGACTTAACGCCTCTTCACGTGCGATAGCAACTGCAGACCGTAATGGCAAGACAATAGCACTTAACATTAACGATACTGCAATGCGTCCAATTCGTGGAAGTGCAATTGGACAGAAGTCTCTTATTGATGACCAAGGCAAACTTGCCTGGGGTTGGAACATTCTTATACGTGGAACTGATGACATTGGTCAACGCGGTATTCAACTCTTTGACGATAAGATTACACAACAAGAGTTTGTGGCTCAGTTAGCACCATACATTGATTCACTTGGAGATGAAGTACCATCAATCCTGATACGATATTCAGATCCAAACTACACATCACAGCAGCACGCAGCAGCCATTTATGATGATCTAAAGAATCTATTCAGTCGTCAAGATGGCAAGTCTGTTAATATGGACTTACTAGGTAAGATTCGTAAGGTTGATGAAAACGGTAAGGCATACATAGATTTAGAAGATTTTAACCTAGAGGATCTACCAACAAACATTGAAGATCTTCCAGTATCTGTAGCAGGACCTACGTTTATCCCAGTAATGGAAAGCAAGAACATCTTTACTGACATATCTAAGCGTGGTTGGACCTGGATGGGTGAGGCAAATGCACGGTTCTCACGTGAACCACAGGTAGTTAATGCTGCAGTTCGCTACTATGATGAACTTAGTGCACCTGGTGGGTACGCAGAAGACTTAATTAACCAGTACACCAAGGGAATCGTAGGCTCTACAGCCCGCGAATCAGCAACAGATGCTGCAAAAGCACAAGTTGTACGCATATCTGAAGAACTTGCACTGGAATCTACGCTTGCATTTGTGGATAACCCTGCACTTCGTACACAATTAGCGTGGTCAGCACGTAACTTTGCTCGTTTCTACCGTGCAACTGAGGACTTCTATCGTCGTTTGTACCGTACTGCTAAGTATAACCCAGAGGCTATACAGAAAGCAGCACTAACTTATGAAGGCATAAGCCATTCTGGGTTCGTACAGAAGGATGACCAAGGAGAAGCGTATTTTATTTACCCTGGATTGGCTCCAGTGTACGGTGCAATGAAGAAAGCGCTAGATGTATTTGGTCTTGGAGATAATTTTGTTGCACCAATGCCACTAGAGTTTAGTGGAAAGTTAAAAATGCTTACACCATCCTTTGATCCTGAGTCTTGGGCACCAACATTCTCTGGTCCATTAGCAGCAGTACCAATGAAACTAGTTTATTCTATAATTCCATCTCTTGCTAAGTCAGAGAATGCAATTATGGCCCGCGCTGGTAAGGAACTTGGTTCAGTGCAACGTGCAACTCTTGGTCCTATTGGTGAAGACCAGGGACTTCTTGCTTCAATGGTACCAGCACACGTTAATAGATTACTTGCTCGTCTTAATAAGGATGAGCGTGAGTCACAATATGCATCAGCATTTCGTAAGGCTGTAACATACCTTGAAGCAGCAGGTGCAACACCAGGTGCAGATGCAACTCCAGGTGAAACAAAGCAATATCAAGAAGCGTTAGAGTCAACAGTTCAAAACATTCTTAGTGTTCGCTTTGTTGCAGGATTCTTTGCTCCAGCAAGCCCATCAATATCTCTCAAGTCAGATATGGCAGAGTGGGCACGTGATAATGGTAGTGTTAACTTTAAGCAAACCTGGAACAAACTGATTAATAAGTATGCTGAGCAAGGTTCAGAAGACCCATACGGCGAAGCAATGGGCGATTGGGTAAAGTACTTCCCTAATCAAATTCCATTCACTGTTAATGAGTCAGATCCACAGGTATTGCCGTACTTCCAGTCTAGTAATGCAGCCTCTAAGTGGGTAGATGATAACCGTGCTTTGGTCAAGAAGTACCCACAGGGTTCAGCGTTCTTGATTCCAAATACTGGTGAGTTTACCTACGATGCCTACCAGACATTGATGAATAACGGCTATCGCCAGAAGAAATTAATTGGTGATTACCTCAAGGAGGTATCAGTAGCCAAGGATGAGCAGATCTATTACTCACAAAAGACTATTCGTGATGAAGCCCTTACTGAAGTAGTTAGTGATCGTCAACGAGTAATTATTAATGACAACTGGCAAGCCTGGTCTAAGGAGTTCCTAGCAGCACGTCCATTACTTCGTATGGAGTTTGCTAGTGCAGCAGAAAACACCATCAAGCGTGACGCAGCATTTGCTGATTTGCGTAATATGATTGCAGAACCAAACCTTACTGGACCTACTATCAACCGTTTGCGAGATATGGTACGTGAGTACGATGAGTATGAAGTACTCGCTACTACTCAGTACAACTCAAGTTCAGACCGTGATATTAGAATACGTAAGTCCTATAAAGAATCATTGAGACTGCGCTTGCAAGAAATTGCAGCAGGAGATCCTAATGCAATATCTACATACAGCGTTCTATTTAGCAGATTGATTGGTGACTAATGCCTGAGTCGTATGAGGTCTTTGACCCAAACAAACTACCAAAAGGTATCTTTATTTCTAGTGGAACAGCATCCAATATAAAGAAGTATCAAGGTTCAAACCTTGTAAATCTTTATTCTAATGACATTACAGGTGCCGATCAAAACAAACTGCTTGCACAATTTGAAGGTTTTAGTCCTGACTATCGTAAGTCCCTTGCACAAAAGTTAAAGGCTGCAGGGTATTACCGTGGCGATGTTACTGGTAAGGCCAGTCTGAAATTGCAAGATGCATACTTTAAGGCTTATGAAGATCTTGACTTTTCTAACCGTGGAAGACTTACTGCATATACCTCTGATCCTAACCAGGCATACAATGTCCAATTAGATGATCTTGATACATTCCTTTCAAAGCAGGATACAAGCGGTGAAGGTGGATCTGAAAAGATTACCAAGATCCAGCAACAAAGAAATCTTAGCCCAGACAGTATTGAAGCAAGCATTGACAAAGTATTCCGCGACCTAACAGGCAGTGGTGCTACTAAAGCACAGATTGCTAAGTATACAAAAAACATCCAGAAACAATTGGCTGATCCAAAGAACTTTGCTCAGACTGAGTACAAGGCTATGGGTGGCGGAGTACAGCGCCAGATTGTAACTGAGGCTGCCTTTAATCCAGAGGCATTTCTTATTGAAGAAGTATCTAAGGGTGATCCTGCAAAGGCAAGTAGTGTTATGGGATTCTATGAAGTATTCAACAAATTTCTTGGGAGGGGCTAATGGCTGATGTAGTCCGCACTAAGTTAGATAAACTTAACTCCCAGTACAGTGCAAATGTAAAAGAAACACGTAGGCTTACAGCAGAACGTCGTAATGGTGGTAGGGGTGTATCAGATGCTGAGGCTAAAAGACTTAATGGTCTAATTGATGCTCTCAATGCAGAACGTGAAACAATCTCCACAGAACGTAACAAGTTAGCCAAGTTAGAAAAAACGGCAAAAGATTACACAAATCTTCAAGCCAAAATAAAAGAAAAGCAATTAGCCATTGCCAAGGCTGAGGCTCGTGGAGAAAACACAAGTCAATTAAAATCTGATCAAAAGGATTTAACTGACAAGTTTAATTCAATTGCTCCAAGTGTTGAACAAGCAATTCCTGAGATCAAAGTAAAGCCTACTCCAGCACCAAAGCCTGGACCACTTGGTAATGTGCAGATGTCTACTGGCACGGTTATTACTGATACTACTGCATCTAAGGCAGCAGCAGCAAAGAAGAAAGTAACAACTCCAGCAGTTGATGACCAACCAAAACTTCCTCCAAAGAAGACTAAAGTTACATCATCTCCAGCATTTGCTCAAGAAGATGTAGTTGATACAACAACTTTAGAAGGTATTAAGAAGGCAAGTGCTCGTACTGTTACTGGTACAAAAACTGCCACTGGTGCTGAAGATATTAATGCTATCTATGCACTTGCTAGATCTAAGTACGGCAACGTAGACTCTATTTTCCTATACGATGATGAACTTAAAAAACTTCTTATTGACGCAGTTGGAGATCCAACAACCGCTAAAGATGATATGGATTCTGACGAGTTTGCTCGTCGTTTAGGTGCATCCGATTGGGCTATTCGTAACGGTACTACATACGCAAAGCGTGACGCACAACGTAGAGAGTACGATGAAACCCTTGCTAAGTATAACCAACAATTAGAACTTGCTGATACACAAGATAAGAAGGATGCAATCCTTTCTAAGATTGGTCAATTAAAAACTACATCTTCTTATGCTATGGGTCTAGCATCTGCTAAGGCTTACATCGAAGCAACCGCATCAGGTCTTACTGGAACTATGGATCCAGCACGTCTTGATGCTTTCGTTAAGCGTATGTATGACTCAGCCAATGACAAAGATCCGAACATCATCAATCGTGAGTTGGCTGCACTTATTTCGTATAAGCCTGGTAGTCAACTAGGTGGTGCAGTTGGAGCAGATCTAACAATACTCCGTGCAACAGCACGTGCTAATGGATTTGATTTAGATACTACTTTCAAAGATCAAATCAATAACTGGATGCAACGCCTAGCAGTAGGTGAGTCAGTAGAGACATTTAAGAATACAATCAGAAGTCAGGCTAAGTTAGGTCTACCAGATAAGGTAGCAAACCTATTAGACCAGGGTCTTGATCTAGCAAACATCTATGCACCATACAAAAACGTTATGGCTGCTGTCTTAGAGGTAGCACCTGATTCTATTAGTCTTAATGATAAGACATTGCGTGGTGCCATTGGTCCTGAAAAGGAAATGTCTCTTTATGATTTTCAACGTACACTTCGCAAAGATTCACGTTGGCAATACACAGATAATGCTCGCACTGAAGCATCAGATTCAGTACTTAAAGTCCTCAAGGACTTTGGATTTCAGGGGTAAATAAATGGCTAGAGCAGATCTTATGCAACTTGATGATGGTTCTACTGGAGCACCTCGTGTTGCTGGCCCACGTACTGACACCTCCAAAGTATCTCAAGAAGACATTGACCAAGCACTTAAAGATGCTGCAGAAAGTCTTGGATTAGATCAAGAACAAATTGAAGCAGGCAAGACAGACCCAGCAACATTTGTTAAATTACCCAACGAATCTAATACTGATTTTAATAAACGTGTAACACAAGGTTACAAAGATTTTTCTACACCAATTGATTTAACTCCTGAAGAACAGGCTGCTGGATATTCAGTTAAGTTTGTTCGCACAGGTGCTGCAGGTCAAGGTGAGTATCGTAAAATACGTCCATTAAACTTTAACGTTGCTGGAACAAATGCTGCATCTAGTGGCAATGGTTTTCAGTTTGACGAAGGTGATGGAGTAGACGGTGGCGGTGGTGCCAAAGTATACACAGCAAGCAATGGTCAAACATTTACAGATCAACAAGCATTTGTAGATTATGAAATTAGCCTACGTGAGACTGGCATTAAAGCACAACTTCTTTCAGATGAAAAGAAAGCAGACCGTAAATCTGCCTACGATTTATTGTTGTCAGAGTTTGATAAATATGGCCTAGGTGCTTTAGTAACACCACTCAAGTCTTTGATTGAAGAAGGTGTATCTCCATCAGAGTTTACACTTCGCTTACGTGAGACAGATGCCTATAAGAAACGCTTTGCTGCTAACGCCCAGCGTGTCGCTAAGGGTTTACGTGCACTCTCTGAGGCTGAGTACATTGGCACTGAAGACCAGTATCAGGATGTAATGCGTCGCTATGGTATGCCTGAGTCTTATTACGCAAAGGGTGACCTTGGCGTTCAGAGTGGGTTTGAGAAGTTCTTAGCAGGAGATGTATCTGCAGTAGAACTAGAAGACCGAATCCAGACAGCGCAGAACCGTGTGGTTAACTCTAACCCAGAAGTTTCTAAGGCACTTAAACAATTTTATCCAGGTATTTCTAATGGAGATATCTTATCTTATGTACTAGATCCAACCAATGCTATTGAGAACATCAAGCGTAAGGTAACTGCTGCTGAGATCGGTGGCGCTGCAATTCAATCTGGATTACAGGCTGGTGTTGCCCGTGCTGAAGAACTTGGTGCTGCTGGTATTACCAAACAACAAGCACAATCAGGATTTGGAACTATTGCAGGAGGACTACAACGTGGTTCACAACTTGCATCAATCTATGGAGAAGATCCATACACACAAGCAATTGCAGAGACAGAAGTCTTTGGAATTGCTGGTGCTCAGGATGCAGCAAAACAACGTAAGAAAATTACTGGACTAGAAAGGGCTACCTTCAGTGGTCAGTCTGGTGCATCTTCAGGTGCACTAGCGCGAGATCGCGCTGGCGCTTACTAAATAACAAGCCTGCCAATGGGACGACTGGTCCGTTGGAGTGAGACTAAAACCAGTAGCAAGAGCCATACCACCTCCCCCAAGGTGAATGTGAGGCTTGCGTCAAACTAATAAGAATGGGAGAAGGACCTATGTCCAATTATGACTACGAGGATGATGACTTCGATACGGACTCATCAGGCAATGACCTTGTAAAACAACTGCGTAAGCAATTAAAAGCGAAAGAGAAAGAACTGAGCGAAAAAGAATCTGCTCTAAGTAATCTTTCAAAGACGCAACGTGAACGAGCAATCAAAGATGCCCTCGCAAGTCGCGGGGTAAACAGCAAAATTGCTGCATTTATCCCACAGGATATAGACCCAACTGAAGAGTCTGTATCTAAATGGTTAGAAGATTATGCCGATGTATTCGGTTATGAATCTAACCAGACCCAGGCAACACCTAACGTTAATCCAGCCGATGCTGCTGCATATAAGCGTATGACTAATACTGTCGAAACAGGAGTATCTCCTGAACACAACGACAACATTATGCAAAAACTTATGAATGCAAATAGCAGAGAAGAACTAGATGATGTTATTAGGTTGTCTGGACTCTAATCCGATCCTAAAATAAGAAAGGCTAGACCCAATGGCAATTCCAACAGGTACCCCTACCACCACGTCTAGCATCAGCAACCTCGTACAAGCAGCATACGACCAGTATGTAAGAATGGCACTACGTTCCATTCCTGTTATGCGTTCACTTGCAGATGTTAAGCCAGTTCAACAGGCGATGCCAGGATCATCAGTTGTTTTCTCAATCTACTCAGATTTGGCTCAGGCTACTTCTACATTGACAGAAACATCAGATGTATCTTCTATCGCACTAGGTAACCCATCACAGGTTACAGTAACACTGAACGAATACGGTTCAGCAGTTACAACAACAAAGAAGTTAAACCTAACTTCATTTAACGATGTTGACTCAGCACTTGCTGACATCATCGCTTACAACGCAGCAGATTCTATTGACAACGTAGTAGGTCAGGTCCTCTCAGCAGGAACCAACGCGATCTACTCAAATGGTCCATCAGGAACTGCTCCAACTTCATCAGCAACAGTTCTACCAGTAGACACAATGACAGTTGCAGATATCCGCAACGCTGTTGTATCACTACGCACAAACAAGGCATTGCCTCGTATGGGCGAACTATATGCTGCATACCTTCACCCACGTCAGTCAGCCGATCTTCGTGCTGAAACTGGTACTGGTGGATTCCAGGAACTCTCAAAGTACGTTGACCGCACACCATTCGTGGCTGGCGCAGTTGGCGTAATTGAAGGTGCCTTTGTAGTTGAGACACCTCGTGTTCTCAATGGTTTCAAGTTGGCTGCTGGTATTTCACCAACAACAACTATTACCAACGTTGCATTGACATCAAACGTTGTAACAGTTACAACAGCAGTTGCTCACGGTCTTGGTGTAAACCAGATTGTAACAGTTGCTGCTACAACTAA
>Ga0114978_10004450_pt1 | contig 11330 bp, 7 predicted proteins | sample S_140212_EF_Meta_FD_87027 | JGI IMG/M metagenome (GOLD analysis project Ga0114978, IMG submission 87027) | Freshwater microbial communities from Lake Simoncouche, Canada to study carbon cycling - S_140212_EF_MetaG | ecosystem: Environmental > Aquatic > Freshwater > Lake | place: Lake...
GCATCATATGTTCACCGATGCCGTCCTCGATGAAACAGGCGCTGAAATACCAGAAGGTTTTCTTGATGCAGTCATGACGTGCCTTATCGCGAGACATGATCGGGCTAACGACACGGCTCATCAGCCGCGCAACAGCCGGACGGGAAGTATTTACATCGTCAAACCCAAGATGCACGGGCCGGAGGAAGTCGCCCTGACTTGCGAATTATTTAATCAAATCGAGGCAGGTTTGGGACTGCCTCCGCTGACCATTAAATTAGGGATTATGGACGAAGAGCGCCGCACTACGCTCAATTTGCCCGCCTGTCTGAAAATTGCCCGTGAACGTCTGATTTTTATTAACACTGGATTTCTCGATCGAACCGGTGATGAAATTCACACCAGCATGGAAGCTGGGCCGATGGTGCGAAAGCACCTGATGAAGCAACAACCCTGGATTTTAGCTTACGAAGATTGGAATGTAGATATCGGATTAGCGGCTGGCCTGCGCGGTCGAGCCCAAATCGGTAAAGGAATGTGGGCGATGCCCGATCTCATGGCCCAAATGCTTTCCACGAAAATCGGTCACCCCCAAGCTGGCGCCAACACCGCTTGGGTTCCTTCCCCCACAGCCGCCACGCTTCACGCGATACATTATCATCAGGTTGATGTAGCTGCCCGCCAAGCGACGCTCGCCTCACGCCCACGCGCTCGCCAAAAAGACCTTCTCACTATTCCATTGCTGACTGCCGCCACTTTGCCACCGGCTGATTTGCAGCAAGAATTAGATAACAACGCCCAAAGTATTCTTGGCTATGTAGTGCGCTGGATTGATCAAGGGATCGGCTGCTCAAAGGTCCCCGATGTTAATAATATTAGCCTGATGGAAGATCGTGCCACTCTCCGTATTTCCAGCCAGCACATGGCCAATTGGCTGCGCCATGGTCTCTGTAGTGAAAATCAAGTTCGTCAGACACTTGAGCGAATGGCCGCCATCGTAGATCGTCAAAATTCGAACGATCCGAATTACCGCCCCATGGCGCCAAATTTCTCGCAGAACCTCGCTTTTCAAGCTGCCTGTGATCTCGTTTTTGAAGGTTGTCGCCAACCTAACGGTTACACGGAACCTATTTTGCATCGTTATCGGCGCGCAGCTAAAGCCCGCTAGCCGACTCTAGCGACGTCGATATGACCACGTTCGCGAATCGCCTCTCCTTATTACTACCGCCCGAGCGACTGCTCTGGCAACCAGCCCAACTCGCGGCCTATCAAAGCGACGCCTTAACCGCCTATCACGCTCAGCCCATCGCCATCGCGATTCCGGAAACGGCTGACGAAGTCATCGCGCTTGTTCGTTTTTGCTCCAAGGAAAAAATTCCTTTCGTGGCTCGCGGCAGTGGGACTAGTTTATCCGGCGGCTCTCTCCCTGTAGCAGGTGGCATCGTCATCGCGCTCAATCGACTCAACCGCATTCTGCACCTCGATCCGCGACAACGGATCGCGGTCGTTGAACCTGGGGTCATCAACCTAGCCGTCTCCACCGCCGCCTCGGCCCACGGACTCTATTACGCTCCGGATCCTTCCAGTCAGTCGATTTGCACCATCGGCGGCAACGTTGCCTTTAATTCAGGCGGCGCCCATTGCCTGAAATATGGGATGACGTCTAACCATGTTCTCGGTCTCAAGGCTGTACTGGCCACCGGCGAAGTGGTCACCTTTGGCAGCTCTAGCCGCGAACAATTGGGGCCTGATTGGTGCGGACTATTTACGGGCAATGAAGGCCTCTTTGGAATTGCGCTCGAAGTGACCCTCCAACTTTTGCCAAAACCTGAGTGCTATCACACCGTGCTAGCCGGCTATCGCACCTTGGAAGAAGCTGGCGATGCCGTCTCTGCCATTGTGGCGAGTGGACTCTTACCCGGAGCAATTGAATTAATGGATGCCTTGGCTTTAGAGGCCGCAACAGCGGCGGTTCATGCGGACTACCCCGCGGGCTGCGCAGCAGTTTTAATTGTAGAGCTCGAGGGGCCGCGTGAAATTGTCGCCACCGAACGCGGGCGCTTGGATGCGATTCTTGCTGCGAGCAAACCCGTAGAAATGCGGCCAGCTCGTGATAGCACAGAGCGTCTCGCTATTTGGAAAGGTCGGAAAAGCGCTTTTAGTGCAGTGGGTCGCCTCTCCCCTGATTTTATTGTGCAAGATGGCGTTGTCCCTCGGCGCCGACTCGGTGAAGCCTTGCGCCGGATTGGGGAAATGACTCGAGATGCTCAGCTGCGTTGCGCCAACGTGTTTCATGCGGGTGACGGCAACCTCCATCCATTAATTCTCTACAATGGCCGTAATCCCGGTGAACTTGAACGCGCAGAAGCTCTGGCGGGGAAAATTTTAAACATGTGCGTGGAGCTAGGTGGCTCGATCACCGGCGAACATGGCGTCGGTGTAGAAAAGCGAGACTACCTGCCCGCGATGTTCAACCCCGAGGAGATGGCTTGCCTACACCGGATCCGCGACGCTTTTGACCCTTTAAGCTTAGCCAATCCAGGTAAAATGTTTCCGGACGGACAAGCACCCGCACTCGTCAGCCATGGCCTACACCCGCTGGAAAAAGCCGGCCTCATTTCACGCGAATGAGCACGATCCTCACCCCCTCCTCTGTTAAAGAATTTGCCGATGCCGTCCGTGCGCACTCGACGGTGCTAGCTGTCGGCGCGCAAACTAAGCCACGACTCTCCGCGGTGAATGCTGCAGTCGTCCGATTATCGACGCGCACCCTCACTGGCATCGTCGAGTATGAACCTGATGAATACACCTTTACTGCACGGGCTGGTACGCGGCTCAGCGACTTGGCCACGGCCCTCGCAGAAAAAGGACAGTACCTCCCCTTTGATCCGCCCCTAGTGGAAAGCGGCGCCACGCTCGGCGGCACCGTAGCTGCAGGATTGAGTGGTCCTGGGCGTTTTCGCTACGGAGGTCTGCGCGATTTTATTTTAGGCGTCCAATTTATTGATGGCGCCGGTCGCATCCTCCGCCTCGGCGGCAAGGTTGTTAAAAATGCGGCAGGTTTTGATCTACCTAAATTCTTTGTCGGCAGTCTTGGCCGGTACGGAGTGCTGACTGAACTAACGCTCAAAGTTTTCCCAAGACCAGCGGCTACTCTCACTCTCCGTATACCGGTTACCACGACTAGCGCGGCCGTAGAAATATTAACAGTCCTCGGCCGTAGTCGCTGGGAAGCTGAAGCCGTTGATATCAACCCAACCGGTGATGCCGTGCTCATTCGTCTCGCGGGCCCGGCGGAACCACTGCAAATAATTGCGCAAGAAATTTGCGCGCGCTGGCCCGGCGAAATCTTGAGCGATATTGCTGCTAGGCAAATTTGGACGACACTTGCCGAATTTCGCTGGGCTTCCTCCGACGACTCACTTTTTAAATTAGCGGTCACGCCCCTGCAACTTCCGGCTCTCCTAGCCGCCACCCAGCAGTGCGGCGGGCGGGCGCACATTAGCGCAGGCGGTAATCTAGCTTTTGTCGCGCTACCGGCTGGCGCCGCGACGACGTTAGGGGTTCCCGCGCTCAGGATCCGCGGCACCGGACCGCTCTGGTCGCAAGCCATTGCACCGAGCCCCGCAATTTTTGCCGCAGTAAAAGCCGCGCTTGATCCCGAAAATCGATTCCCCTTAGACGCCTAAAATGCTGCATAATATAAAATCTGACGAACATGGTTCACTCGGAGCTCCGATGGCTCATGCGATTAATGCCTGTGTGCATTGCGGTTTTTGCCTAGCGGCGTGTCCAACCTATGGAGCGCTCGGCCAAGAGATGGATTCGCCACGCGGTCGAATTGTTCTGATGAAGGAGGTCTTGGAAGGCACGCTTCCCTGGGCGGCCGCCCAACCGCACGTCGATCGCTGTCTCGGCTGTCTCGCCTGCGAACCCGCTTGCCCGAGTGGTGTTCCCTACCGCGATCTCATCAGTCCGTTTCGCGCGGTGGCCCAAGGTAAATTTAACCGCCCGTTTATTGAAAAAATCCGTCACTGGCTCGCCGCGCACACCATTCCTTATCCGGCTCGATTTCGCGCGGCGGCCATCGTGGGGCGCGCATTTATTTTTTTTCGCTTCCTCATCCCTCACGCGCTGCGGCCCATGTTAGATTTGATCCCCAGCACGCTGCCGCCCGCCGAATCATGGGGTGAAGTAACTCCGGCAATTGGCCCGCGTCGCGCCCGCGTTGCATTGCTGACAGGGTGCGCCCAGCAAGTGCTCGCCCCCGACATCAATACCGCGACGATCGCTGTGCTAACGCAGCAGGGTGTCGAAGTCGTGGTTCCACGTAATCAAGGATGCTGCGGCGGCTTAGCCTGGCACACTGGCGATCGGTCGGCAGCGCAAGATTTTGCCCGGCGCAATCTCGCGGCCTTTCCAGCCGATATCGATGCGATCCTCACGAACGCAGCTGGGTGCGGCTCGGCCATGCATGAATATCATTTAATTTTAAGCGGCACACCCGATGAAGCGCGCGCTGAAGCTTTCCGTCATCGCGTCCAAGACGTTAGTTTATTTCTAGCGAAGCTTGGCTGGCGGCAGCCCGCCGACTCACCACAAATAAAGCTGCGGGTCGCCTACCACGACGCTTGTCACCTCGCCAATGCACAAGGAGTACGCGCAGAGCCGCGAGCGTTGCTCGCTACAATTCCTGGCATTGAGCTCCTCGAGCTCCCTGATGCACACCTGTGCTGCGGTAGCGCTGGCACCTATAATCTGGATCAGCCGGCTATTGCGGCTGCTCTCGGTGCGCAAAAAGCTCGCGCCATCATTGCTACCGGCGCCGAAGTTTTAGCCACGGGCAACATCGGTTGCCTCACGCAACTCGACGTACACCTGAAAAAAATCGGTTCGCCAGTTCGGGTACGGCACACCATGCAGATTCTCCGCGACGCCTACCAGCAGGGCTAACTCAAGGCCCGGGGATCATGTTGGTCCACACGTAAGCCTGGAGAAAAACGAGTAAACCAACGAGCGAGGCGAGTCCGATACTGTGCCAAAAAACGGAGCGCAAAACCGTACCGGCATCTGGGCTATCAGGATAACCACCGGTTGCTACACTTGCCACGACGATACTTTGAGCGTCGATCATTTTACCCATCACCCCGCCGGAACTATTAGCCGCGGCCATCAAAATTGGCGAGAGCCCGAGCTGTTGGGCCGTCACTTTTTGCAAATTGCCAAAGAGGACATTGGATGAAGTGTCGCTCCCCGTCAGCGCCACGCCTAGCCAACCGATGAGTGGTGAGAAAAAAGGGAAAAAAACTCCCGTACTAGCAAGCGCGAGCCCCATGGTCGTGTCCGTTCCACTGTATCGCGTGGTAAAACCAAGGGCCAGCATGAGCGCGATCGTCAGTAATGATAATCTTACTTTCCAAAAAGTTTGGCCATAAAGCGCCAGAAGTTTCCCCGGTTTCACGCCGAGCAACAGGCCAGCCAAAATTCCCGCCAGCAATAAAGCGGTGCCGGTTGCCGACAGGAAATTTACCACAAACAGAGCTGATTCAAGCTCGGGGCGAGGCGCAAGCGGTGGCATTTTCTGCACCGCTAAATGCAACCATGGGACTGCATAGGCAGGAGCGAAAAGTTGATTAAGTGTATTTTTAACTATGGGCAGACCCCAGAGAAAAACTAGGGCGCACAGCAATAACCAAGGCAGCCAGGCACGCCAGATTAAGCCCACAGATGAACGTGCCGGGGCGGCTGCGGCGAGCGTGGGCGGATTTGGCACCGGTACGGGTTGCCAGAATTGCATTAACCCCGTCAGCGCCGCGAGCGAGACGACTGCCGCAATGATATCGACCAACATAGGGCCAATATAATTACTTACAAAAAACTGGGTAAAACCAAAACTCGCTCCAGTCACGAGACAGGCCGGCCACACGGCTTTCATCCCCCGCCAACCAACCTGAGCGGCGACAAGCCAGAACGGTACTAAAAGTGAAAAGAAAGGAAGCTGGCGACCCACCATCGCGCTGAGCGCGGAGACATCCAGCTCAGTAATTTTTGCCAAGGTGAGCAAGGGAGTGCCGAGGGCTCCAAATGCCACTGGGGCAGTGTTACCGATCAAAGCGAGTTTAGCCGCTTCGAGCGGACGAAACCCCAAGCCAATTAATAAGGCTCCGCTAATCGCCACCGGCGCACCAAAACCCGCCGCGCCTTCGATGAAAGCCCCGAAGCTAAAGGCGATCAGCAGCGCTTGAATGCGACGATCGCCCGAGATGCCGGCAACTTGGCGTTGCAGAACCAAAAAACCGCCAGTCTCCACCGAAAGATTATAAAGAAAAATAGCGTTGAGTACGATCCAGCCGATCGGGAAAAGTCCAAAAGCGGCACCGTAGCCCATCGCGGCAAACGCTAACGGCGAGGGCATGCGATAAACAAAGATAGCGATGAGCCCTGCGGCGCATAAGCCAGCCAATGCGGCGCGATGCGCAGCCACATGCCAGAAAGCCAACAACGCGAGTAATATTACTACCGGCAATGCGGCTACGAGTGCCGATAAACCAACTCCGCCGAGCGGGGCGTAAACTTGAGACCAAACCATAGGGGTAAGCTTAACAAATTACCTGAGCGACTATCAGACTATGAAGCAAGCGAGAGCAGCGCGAGACGAGCCCAAAAATTATCGGTGATATTAAATAGCGAGGCGATAACTCCCACGATAATCATCACCAAATTACGCATACCCATGGCGCATGGCGCGACTGAGAGGGGGCTGATTTACCGGAGTTAAAAAGAGCTGCTCTCTCTGCAAAGCAGCTTGCACCTAACAACTAAAAGCCACCAATTTTAGCGATGCAAAACCCGTCCTGTCCTGCCTGCACCTTAGAGGATGTCATTAGCCATCCCGATCACTGGGAATGCGCTACATGTGGTCATGAATGGCCTAAAGAGGCACCCGCAGAGACCGCACGAATCGTTAAGGACGCCAATGGTACTTCCCTCTCCGAAGGCGATACCGTGGCCTTAATAAAAGATTTAAAATTAGGCAGTGGCTCCCAAGTACTCAAAGCAGGCACCAAAGCCAAAAACATCCGGCTACAGGATGGTGATCATGAAATTGCCTGCAAAATTGAGGGAAGCCCGATGGCCCTCAAAGCCTGCTTTGTTAAAAAAGTCTAATCAGCAAATTCTTGTAATCGTAAGCCGCCTGCTCCCAATTTTAGTTTCTGTTAATGCTAATGCGTTTAATTACCCTCATTCGGGCAGCTATCCTGCTATTATCCACCGGCAGCTCGGTCGTCGCCAGCGCGCCACATAAGCTGGAATTTAATCGCGATATCAGGCCGATCCTTTCGGAGAATTGCTTTCACTGCCACGGCCAGGATCCTAATCATCGCGAGGCCAAACTTCGCCTCGATGATCGCGATAGTGCCACCGCCGATCGCGATGGCTATGCTGTCATTACCCCCGGCCAACCCAATGAGAGTGAACTCATGTTTAGACTGCTTTCTAAAGACGAAGAAGAGCAGATGCCACCGCCGAGCTCGAACAAACACGTCACCCCCGAGCAGACCGCACTCATTCGCCGTTGGATAGCCGAAGGCGCTGCCTATGAAAGACACTGGGCTTTCGTTCCACCGAAAACGCCAATTCCTCCGCAGGTGAAAGCAACCCACTGGCCCCGCACGCCGCTCGATAATTTTGTGTTATCTCGGTTAGAAAGAGAGAGTTTACCCCCCGCCCATTTTGCAGCACCTGAGACGTGGTTGCGTCGAGCCAGTTTTGATCTGATCGGCCTCCCCCCGACGCCGAGCGAGCTCGATACTTTTATCTCCGAGGTCAAACGCCACGGGGAAAAAGCCTATAGCACAGCAGTTGATCGGTTGCTGGCTTCGCCTCATTTCGGGGAACGCCAAGCAATCGAATGGCTCGATGCCGCTCGCTACGCTGATACGCATGGATTCAATAACGATTCCTCCCGCACCATGTGGCGCTGGCGTGATTGGGTTATCGAGGCCTTTAACACTAACTTACCCTATGATCGCTTTATCACGGAGCAAATCGCGGGCGACCTCCTGCCTCAGCCAAGCTTGGAGCAGCGCATTGCGACTGGCTTCGCTCGTAATCATGTCATCAATTCAGAAGGCGGTATTGTTGATGAAGAATATCGCCTCGAATATGTAGCCGACCGCGTCCGCACGCTCAGCACTGCTTGGCTCGGCCTCACCATGGAATGCGCCAAATGCCACGATCATAAATTTGATCCGATTCGCCAAAAAGATTTTTACCAGCTAACTGCCTTTTTTAATAATGTCCCCGAGCATGGTGAAGACGGCCGAGTCGCCAATGCTGTGCCCATGATTCCCGCGCCGACTCGGGAGCAACAACAAGCTCTTAGTGCGCAGCAGAAAAAACTAGGCGACCTCGATGCGTCTCTCACCGCCATTCGGCAAGCGTGGCGATGGGCCCCAGACAATGCTCCTCGCATTCATTCGCTAATTTCGGACGCCACTCAGCTCACGAAGGCTAACCCTGGCCTTGATCTTTTATCTAAGATCACGCCAACCCTAACGAATGCTGACCAAACCAACGGCTGGACCCCCGATCTCGAAAAACCTGCGCCCATCCTTCCCGGTACCATCCTTGATTTCAGCGCTAAATCAGGCCTCACCTTAGCTTTTTGGTTAAAACCTGCCGCTGATAATCCACGCGATGTTGCACTGTTTTCTAATGTTAACCACCTAGGATCAACCTTTGACTCCCAGTACGGCAAAGGCCGAGAGATTCGCCTTATCGATGGCGAAATCGAAATTACCTTCAGCGATCGCTTGCCTGTTTACGCGCTCATCCTTCGCACCGAAGGAGCTGCTATCCACCCCGGAGAGTGGCGCCATGTAGCCATTGTTTATACAGGTGGAAGACAAGCGGCCAACTTGCGCGTCTTTCTTGACGGCCACGAACTGCGCACGCGTGCGATCTACGATGGGGTAGTTGGGGAACAACCCAAAGCGAATTTTCTTATTGGCGCCGATAATGCGAAAGTCAGCCAACGCTGGCACGGCGCCTTTGATGATCTAGTCGCCTTCCCCAGAGCCCTCGACGCCGATATCATCAACGCTCGCTTTGCGACGAGTGCCCTCCCCCGAGTGCTTGCCCAACTTGAAACCCAGCCAACGACGGTGACCAAGCTAGAGCGCACGTGGCTCACCAATGCCTTGATCACTTCTCCTGAGCGAGACCGCGTGTGGGGTTCCTATCTAGCCCTCCAGCGCAGCTTACCGACTCAGATGGTCATGCAGGAACTCCCGCAACCTCGGCCCGCCTTTGTCCTCAAACGCGGCAACTATGATGCTCCTGGCGAACCGGTGACCGCAGGCGTGCCCGAAGCTTTGATTGCACCTTGGCCTACAGGGGCACCGCACAATCGCCTGGGCCTAGCGCAATGGCTCACTCAGCCGAATCATCCGCTAACCGCTCGCGTCGTCGTGAACCGCTTTTGGGCCCAGCTTTTTGGCACAGGCATAGTAAAAACCCTCGAAGATTTTGGCTCGCAGAGCGAATGGCCCAGCCACCCCGAATTACTGGATTGGCTAGCACGCGATTTTATTGATGGCGGCTGGAACGTGAAAAAACTCTTCAAAACGCTCGTGCTTTCCTCGACTTACCGACAAGCAAGCGCCACCACACCCGAACTCGCAGCCCGCGACCCAGAAAATCGTTTACTAGCCCACGGCCCCCGCGTGCGGCTGCCGGCTGAGCTCATTCGTGATCAAGCTTTAGCTGTTTCCGGCCTGCTCTCGCCGCATCTGGGTGGTCCGAGCGTCTACCCCTATCAACCCGAAAAACTTTATGAGGGCATTGTCGTCGATGCTCCCTATCCCAGCACCACTTGGGGCGTGAGTACGGGCGAAGAACTTCACCGCCGTAGTCTCTATACGTTTTGGAAACGCACTGTCCCGCACCCAGCTATGACGACTTTCGATTCGCCAGATCGTGAATACTGCACCGTGCGCCGAGCGCGGACAAACACGCCTCTCCAAGCGCTCACCCTCTGGAATGAACCAGGCTACCTTGAGGCTGCCCGCCAACTTGGCACCCGCCTCTTACATGAAGGCGGCAAGGATGATACGGCCCGCGTAGCTTTCGCTTTTCGACTCGCCACCGGTCGCCACCCAAGACCCAGCGAGGCGCACGTACTCGCGACAACGCTCGCCAGACTTCGTGCAGAATTCACCGCCCATGGATCTGATGCTTACGCTTTTGTCAAAGTGGGTGCCTCCCCCATGGATCCCCTTCTCCCACCAGCTGAACTCGCCGCGGCCACGGCCGTCGCCAGCATGATTCTGAGTTTGGATGAAACGATCACTAAAAATTAACCGCCATGTCCTGCCATAATTATCAGAAACTTTATTCACGGCGTGATTTTTTAATCAAATCGGGACTCGGCTTAGGGACAGCTGCACTGACGCAGTTGCTTAACCCCAGCGCCTTCGCAGGCCCCACCCCCACGCTAGCCGGCAGCCCTCTCTTTACCCCTACGCCTAAATTTGGGGGCCTCCCTAGCCTGCCCCATTTCGCCCCAAAGGCGAAGCGCGTTATTTGTCTTTTTCAGTCAGGAGGACCTTCGCACCTCGACCTACTCGACGACAAACCCCTCCTCCGCCAACGCTTCAACGAAGACCTTCCGGATTCGATTCGTCGCGGCCAGCGCATCACGGGAATGGTCGCTTCCCAAGCTCGCTTCGCGGTTCAACCCAGCAAATTTGATTTCAAGCCGGGCGGTAAAAGCGGCACCGTCATCAGTGATTTGTTGCCCCATACTCGCAGTATCGCGGACGAAATCTGTGTGATTCGATCGATGCACACGGAGGCAATTAATCACGACCCCGCGATCACCTTTTTCCAAAGTGGCAGTCAACTACCCGGCCGCCCTAGCATGGGTGCCTGGGCCGACTACGGTCTCGGCCGTCTCAATGAAAATCTGCCTGCTTTTGTGGTACTTATCTCGATCAACAAAGCTCGCTCAGGTCAGGGCTTACTCGCGCGCCTCTGGGGCAGTGGATTTCTTCCGAGTCAACATCAAGGCGTCCAATTTCGCGCTGCGGGCGAACCCGTACTGTACCTCAATGATCCTCCCGGCCTCACTCGTGAGCGCCGACGTCTCATGTTAGACGGGATTGCAGATCTCAATCGTCAACAACTCAGCCAAAGTGGTGATCCCGAAATTGAAACTCGCATCAGCCAATTTGAAATGGCTTATCGAATGCAAAGCAGTGTGCCGGAACTCATGGACCTGACCGGCGAGACTAACGCTACCCTAGAAAGTTATGGTGCTGATGTAAAAGAACCAGGTTCCTTTGCGC
>Ga0114978_10004451_pt1 | contig 11328 bp, 15 predicted proteins | sample S_140212_EF_Meta_FD_87027 | JGI IMG/M metagenome (GOLD analysis project Ga0114978, IMG submission 87027) | Freshwater microbial communities from Lake Simoncouche, Canada to study carbon cycling - S_140212_EF_MetaG | ecosystem: Environmental > Aquatic > Freshwater > Lake | place: Lake...
GCATGTCAGGACCAGAGGTCAAGCGGCGGCTCGCGGGTGATCGCCCGCAACACATCGCTGCGCGACAGGAAACCGAGCAAATTCCCTTCAGCGTCGAGCACCGGCAAGCCAGGCAGGTGCAGATCGATCAATACCTGGGCCGCCTGCCTTATCGGCGCATCAGGCCGCACGGCCGGCACCGGCGTCCACATCAGGTCGGCGACAGGCCGTTGCAGCCAACTTCGCCAGGCCTGCCCGCCGGCTTCAATGTCCAGCAGGTCGGCAGGCAGAGGAAGCAGATCGGCGCGCAGCAGGAGCCCCACCAAGCGGCTGTCATCGTCGACCACGGGCGCCTGCCCGACCTGGGCCTGCGCCAGCAGCGCCATGCCCTGTGCCAGCGTCGCCTGCACCGGCACGGTGATCAAACGCCGGCTCATCAGTTGCTCGACCAGCACCAGCGGTTGCCGGGTGACGGTGGACGTCTGCGTATGCGCATAGGCGTTCAGCGCGCCGCGCTGTCGCAGGTCAACATAGTCCTGGATGAAGACCGCTTCCAGCGCCTCGCCGGCCATCAACAGGCCCGGTGAAGTCGCCTCCTGCGGCGATACAGGCTGGAGCGCCCGCATTCGAGCCACCGCATGCACCTGGTGCATGTCGCGCAAGTCGTCGATCGGGCCGGTGAACAGGCGCCCGGTCAGGCCGTAGACGTCAAACATGGCATTCAAACATCGCTTATCACCTTGCCGAGTTGCTCAAACCTCAAGAGGTCGAGCCTCGAACATACACTACAAGCCAGGAAAAACTCTCGAAAGCCTCAGATCATGCCGATACAACGCCTTGCCCTTGCCGCTATTTTCAGCATCGCCTTGAGCGGCTGCGCGGTGGTCAGCGTCGCGGGGGCTGCGGCAGGCGCGGCGATTTCAGTCACCGGCGCGGTGGTCAGCACCGGCGTCAAGGTGACCGGCAAAGTGATCGAAAAAACCATTGACGTGGTCACCCCGTCGTCCGGCAAGACTCAGTGACCGAGCAAAAGCGCGAGCCGATTCAAGGCTTGTTCATCGACGCGACCGCTGGCGCGCGCCAGATCCAGTTGCCGACGCGACAGCTCGCGGTAGAAAGCACCATGCTCGGCGCCGAGCGAATCGAGCACCTGCAGATGACCCGCGACCACGCCAACATCGCCGCGCGAAACAGGCCCTGACAAGGCGCCTGCCAGACCGCGCTTTTCGGCCGCCTGCAAGGTCCCCCGGGCCAGCGGCAGCAAGGCCTGCAAAGCCTGCTGCTGCGGCAAGCCGACGCCGGCCCAGATCTGCACCGCTTCGTCCAGCAGCGACAAGATGAAACTGGCTGAAAAACTCGCCGCAGCGTGATAGGCCGCGCGGGCTCCGGGTGGCAACTGCAACGGCTGCATCCCCAGCAAGGCGGCCAGCCGCAACAGCTCCTCGCGCAGCGGCGGCTCGGCCTCGATCGCCACCGTGCTGCCGGCCAGCAGTTGCGCCGCGCGCTCCGGGTCAGAAAAAATCTGCAAGGGGTGAAAACCGCCGATTGTTGCTCCGCGTGAAACGGCTGCAGCCAATGCAGTCAACTCGGTCGCACCGCTGCAATGCACGACGGCTTGACCGCTGCGCCAAGGCAGCGCGCGCGCCAAGGGCTCGATTGCGTCGTCAGAAACGGTCAGAAAAATCAGATCGGCGGCCTGCAAGGCCTGCTCCTGAGTCATCACCTGGCAGCCCGGGATACGCCGCGCCAGAGTGGCAGCCGCCTCCTGATTACGGCTGCTGACCGCGACGACGCTTTCGCCCTGCGCCGCCATGGCCTGAGCCAGCACTTGCCCCAGGCGCCCGGCGCCAATGAAGGCCAGCCTGCTCAAGGCTTGATGAACTTCAAGGTCATGCGGTCGCTTTCGCCGATCGCCTCGTAATTTTTCCGGTCCTTGTCCTTGTTGGCGAAGACCGGTGGCAAAGCCCAGACGCCGCCAGCATGGTCAGCCTTGTCTTTCGGGTTGGCATTGACCTCGGCTGCGGCAAGCAGCTTGAAGCCGGCCTTCTCGGCCATCCGGATGACATAGTCCTGGTGCACATAACCGCTGCTGGCCTTGGCGTCCTGTTGACGCGCGGCAGGCAGGCGATGCTCGACCAGGCCGAGCACACCACCGGGCTTGAGGCAATCGAACAGGCTCTTGAAGGCCTCGCCGGTCCTGTCCTCTCCCAGGGCGACCCAGTTGTGCACATTGCGGAAAGTCAGCACCAGATCGACGCTGGCCGCCGGCACCGCTTTCAAGCCGCCGCTGGCGGCATCGAAAACTCCCAGCTGCGCCTGGTCGTAAATCGCCGGCTGCGCATCGAGCTTTTGCTTCAAGCGGGCGGCGCTGCGCTGCGAATAAGCTTGTGCCGACTGCGGGTCATCGCCGGCGAGGATCAGCCGACCGCGCTGACGCAGATAGGGTGCCAGGATCTCGCTGTACCAGCCGCCGCCCGGGGTGATTTCGACCACGGTCTGGTCCGGCTTGATGCCGAAAAAACTCAGGGTCTCGTAGGGATGGCGCCAACCATCGCGCGCCGCGAAAGCCGGCGTGCGCTGGGCGTTACTGATCGCAGCCTGCAGGGCTTCATCAGCCTGCGCGGGCATTGCGGTGAAGGCCAGCAGAGCCAGCAAGACAGAAATCAATCGCTTCATCATCATTCCCTCAATTTGGCTCAAGTATGGCTTGTCAGCCATCAGCGCGCAGCCTGCAGGTTACATTGGACGGCCCGACCCTAGCAACTTCTGATGCCTACCCCACCCGCTTGTCCCGTCTGCAGCCTCGAAAACACCTATCCCGACGGCGACCGCTTGATCTGCCCCGATTGCGGCCATGAGTGGCAGCCTGGGTCCGATGCCGCCGTCGAGGACAGTGACAGCAAGATCATCAAGGATTCGAACGGCCAGCCGCTCGCCGATGGCGACTCGGTCTTCCTGATCAAGGACCTGAAGGTCAAGGGCAGCTCGATCAACCTGAAAAAAGGCACCAAGGTCAAGAGCATTCGCCTCGCCGCCGGCGACCATGAAGTCGATTGCAAGATCGACGGCATCAGCTTCATGCTCAAGGCAGCCTTCCTCAAGAAAGCCTGAGCGCCTCTCGAACCGCCAAGCGGTCAGGGCAGCGCCGGTTTGCCTTCGGGGTGAACCCAGCTGTGCAGGATGCAGGCGACTTCGCCGACACCGAGCTTTTTCAGCGCCGAGAACAGCATCACCGTTACATCCGATTCTGCCGTCGCAATGCCGGCCAGAAAGGTCTTGCAAGAGGCCAGCGCGGCATTCGACTCGGTGCGGTTGAGCTTGTCTGACTTGGTCAGCAGCACCAGCAACTTGATCTCTCCATTGATGATCCTGGCGTTGACGAATTCGAGCAACTGCTTGTCGAGGTCGGTCAGCCCGAGGCGCGAATCGACCATCAGCACGACACCTGACAGGCTACGCCGTACTTCCAGGTAATCGGCCATCACCTTCTGCCAGCGCAGCTTGGCCGAGCGCGCCACCGCCGCATAGCCATAGCCCGGCAAGTCGGCGAACCAGGTGTCAGCAGCGTCTTTAGGACCGAGCTCGAACAAATTGATGTGCTGGGTGCGCCCCGGCGTCTTCGAGGCAAAGGCCAGACGCTTTTGCTGGGCCAGCGTGTTGATCGCGGTGGACTTGCCGGCGTTGGAGCGGCCGACAAAAGCGATCTCCGGCAACTCATTGGGCGGCAGATGCACCAGCTGGCTGGCGGTGGTCAGGAAGCGGGCCGTGTGGGTCCAGCCGAGTGCCACTTTTTCCGTCACTGGGGCCGCAATCCGGGCGGTTTCTTGCGGCAATGAATTATTGTTGGTCATGAAGATCGTTGGCTTTGCAATTTGCTATTGTAAAATCTATCGGTTAAGCCTACCAAATCAATATATTCATGATGAAGATTGCTTCTGTCCTGCTCTCCAGCCTCCTGTTCGCCGTGGCCAGTTCGGCCAATGCCAATACTGAAGCCGCATCAAAACCCGACTTGGCCAAAGGTCAAGCCACCGCCACCGCGGTCTGCGGCGCCTGCCACACGTCGGATGGGTCGCGCGGTGTCGCGGCCAACCCGATCCTGCAGGGCCAGCATGCCGAATACCTGGTCAAGCAATTGACCGAGTTCAAGGCCGGCAAGCGCGTCAACGCGGTCATGACCGGCATGGCCTCGCTGCTGTCGCCAGAAGACATGAAGAATGTCGCCGCGTTTTACGCGTCCAAGCAGGCCAAGCCAGGCTTCTCCAAGAACAAGGACAGCGTGGCTCTGGGCGAGAAGATCTACCGCGGCGGCGTCGCCGATCGCCAGATCCCCGCTTGTGCTGGCTGCCACAGCCCGAACGGCGCTGGCATCCCGGCCCAATACCCACGCATCGCCAGCCAGCATGGCGATTACCTTGAAGCCCAGTTGAACAGCTTCCGCTCGGGCGCTCGCGGCAACAGCGCGCAGATGACTGCCATCGCTGCCAAGCTCAACGACAAGGAAATCAAGGCCGTCGCCGACTACATCGCCGGTCTGCGCTGAGCCGCTGCAGGTACCGCCCGGTGCTGCCGGGCAAGGCAAAGGTCGGTGAGAAACACCGGCCTTTTTTTTGGCCCGCAAGGGCAGCGCCAGACCGCCGAGCAAGAATCCTTGCTTTCGCGTAAGGTGCAGGATCAGCATTGCAGGGAGGCCCGATGAATTCAATTCACAAAGCATTCAAGATCGCCAGTTCCGAGATCACTCCGCCCGAAGTCTATGCACAGCGGCGCCAATGGCTGCAGCTGATGGCGGGCGGCGCCGCAGGCTCGCTGTTGGCAGCCTGGCCTGAGGCCCGTGCCGCAGGCCAGACGACCAAGCTGCCGGGAGCCAAAAGTGCAGTGGCCGGGGCGATGGTGCTGGACAAGCAGACCTCCTTGCAGGATGCCAGCAGCTACAACAACTATTACGAGTTCGGCACCGACAAAGCCGATCCGGCTCGTACGGCCGGCTCACTCAAAACCCGGCCCTGGCGGATCAGCGTCGAAGGCGAGATCAACAAACCTGGCGTCTTCGACCTTGACGCCTTGCTCAAGCTCAGCCCGATGGAAGAGCGCATCTACCGGCTGCGCTGTGTTGAAGGCTGGTCGATGGTGATTCCCTGGGTCGGCTATTCGCTGGCCGAGTTGATCAAGAAGGTCGAGCCGAACAGCCGCGCGAAATATGTCGAATTCGTCACCCTGGCCGACAAGAAGCAGATGCCGGGGCTGGCCTCGGGCGTGCTCGACTGGCCCTATGTCGAGGGACTGCGGATCGACGAGGCGATGCACCCGCTGAGCTTGCTGACCTTCGGCCTGTATGGCGAGGTCCTGCCGAACCAGAATGGCGCGCCGGTGCGGTTGATCGTGCCCTGGAAATACGGTTTCAAGTCGGCCAAGTCGATCGTCAAGATCCGCTTTGTCGAGAAGCAACCCGACTCCAGTTGGATGCATGCGAACCGCAGAGAGTATGGTTTTTATTCCAACGTCAATCCGCAGGTCGACCATCCGCGTTGGAGCCAGGCCACCGAACGCCGCATCGGCGAGGACGGTTTATTCACCAAGAAGCGCCCGACCTTGATGTTCAATGGCTATGAAGCGCAGGTCGGACAGCTCTATGCCGGCATGGATTTGAAGAGCAATTATTGAAGCCATGGCCCGTGCCCTGCTCTTGCACCCGGCCACCAAACCGCTGCTCTTCACGTTCTGCCTGGCGCCGCTGGCCTGGCTGATCTGGGGCGCGGCCAGCGACCGTCTGGGCGCCAATCCCGCCGAAGCCTTGATCCGCAGCCTGGGCGACTGGACTTTGCGCGCGCTCTGCCTGACCCTGGCCGTCACGCCGCTGCGGGTGATCACCGGCCAGCCGGCGTTGGCGCGGCTGCGGCGCATGCTCGGTTTGTTCAGTTTTTTCTACGCCTGCCTGCATCTGCTGGCCTACAGCTGGCTCGACATGGGGCTTGATGCGGGCGACATCGCCCGCGACATTAGCAAGCGTCCATTCATCCTGATCGGCTTTTGCGCCTGGCTGCTGATGCTGCCGCTGGCCGCCACCTCGTTCAACCGCGCGATCAAGGCCCTTGGGGCCAAGCGTTGGCAGTTGCTGCACCGGGCCGTCTACCTGCTGAGCCTGGTCGCGCTGACGCATTTCATCTGGATGCGATCGGGCAAGAACAACTTCGCCGAGCCGGCAATTTATGCGCTGCTGCTGGCAATCCTGCTGGGCTGGCGGGTCTGGCGCCACTATCAGGCGAAAATCCCGAGCCAGAGGAAAACGCAATGACCGAACGTCCTGTCGTCCTGATCACCGGAGGCGCACGCCGCCTGGGCCGCTGCATGGCCCTTGACCTGGCAGCCCATGGCTACGACATCGCGGTCCATTACCGCCAGTCCGGCAGCGAGGCCCTGGCCTTGGTCGAGTCGCTGAAGGGCCTCGGCGCCGACGCTGAAGCCTTCTGCGCCGACCTTGCCGATGAAGCGGCCTGCGAAGCGCTGGTGCCGGCCGTGCTGGCACGCTTCGGGCGTCTGGACAGTGTGGTGAACAACGCCTCCTTGTTCGAATACGACAAAGTCGAGACTTTCAGCTACGCCGCCATGGAAGCCCATTGGCGCGCCAACACAGCGCCCGCCATCGTGCTGGCGCGGGCTTTGCACCGCATCGCGCTGGCGCACAACCGACCGGCCTGCATCATCAACCTGCTCGACCAGAAGCTCTGGAACCCGAATCCGGATTACCTCTCGTACACGCTCTCCAAAGCCGCCCTGGAATGCTGCAACACCTTGCTGGCCCAGGCGCTGGCGCCGCAGTTGCGCGTCTGCGGCATCGCTCCAGGCGTGACCTTGATTTCCGGCACGATGGACGATGCAGGCTTCGAGCAGGCGCATCAGCAAACGCCCTTGCAGCGTTCATCAACACCGCAGGATATCGCCCGCAGCGTGCGCTTCCTGATCGAATCCCCCGCCATCACCGGCACCACCTTGCTGGTCGACGGCGGCCAGCATCTGGCCGCCCAAGCCCGTGACGTCCTTTTTCTAGACCCTCGACCCGGCCCCTGATATGAACAGTCCCCTGTCCCACCCTGCCCTGCTCGACTGCCGCCGGCTGTTCCTGCGCAACTACACCGTCAATATCAATATCGGCGTGCATGAATTTGAAAAACGCGGCGAGCAGCGCGTGCTGATCAATGTCGACCTCTACATCCCGCTGCGCAATTCGACGCCGCTGGCCGACGACCTCAGCGAAGTGGTCGACTACGACTTCATCCGGCGCACGATTGCCGAACGGGTCGCGCGCGGCCATGTCCATTTGCAGGAAACGCTTTGTGACGATGTGCTGGCGCTGATGCTCGAGCATCCCTTGGTCAAGGCGGCGCGGGTCTCGACCGAAAAGCCCGATGTCTATCCGGACTGCGAGGCCGTCGGCGTCGAAGTCTTCGGCATCAAGCAGGAGGCCAGGCCGTGACGCAGCAAGCTCAGGCAACAATGCCGAATCAAGCGGCTGAAAAGAAGGCTTCGCTCGAGATCAACAAGCTTTCCAAGCGCCTGCATCGGCAGGTCGGCGAGGCGATCGGCGACTTCAACATGATCGAGGAAGGCGACCGGGTGATGGTCTGCCTGTCGGGTGGCAAGGACAGCTACGCGATGCTCGACATCCTGATCAATATGCAACAGCGCGCGCCGATCACGTTCGACCTGATCGCGGTCAACCTCGACCAGAAACAGCCCGGTTTCCCCGAGCATGTGTTGCCCGAATACCTGAAGAGCCGCGGCGTGCCTTTCCATATCGAGGAGCAAGACACCTATTCGATCGTCAAACGACTGATTCCCAAAGGCAAGACCACCTGCAGCTTATGCTCGCGCCTGCGCCGCGGCAACCTCTACCGCGTCGCCGATGAGCTCGGTGCCACCAAGATCGCGCTCGGCCACCACCGCGACGACATCATCGTCACGCTGTTCCTGAACATGTTCTTCGGCAGCCGCATGAAGGGCATGCCGGCCAAATTGGTCAGCGACACCGGCCGCCATGTGGTGATCCGGCCGCTCGCCTATGTGGCCGAACCCGACCTGGTGCGCTGGGCCGAACACCGACAGTTCCCGATCATTCCCTGCAATCTCTGCGGCAGCCAGGAAAACCTGCAACGCGTGCAGATCAAGGCCATGATCAACGACTGGGAGAAGCGCTTCCCGGGCCGGGTCGAAAACATGTTCACCGCGATGAGCAATGTGGTGCCCTCGCACATGATGGACCGCAAGCTGTTCCCCTTTCAGAGTCTGAAGGCGACCGGTCTGCCCGACGCCAACGGCGACATCGCTTTCGATGAAGAAGACGCTTGCGCAACCCCGGTTGCAGCGACTGTGATCAAGTTGCACCGCGACTAAATGGATCACAATAGCTTGCATCAACGATGGAGGAAACCATGAACCGACGTCAGATGATCTTGATCAGTGCCGCCGCGATGCTGCTCGGCGCTTGCAGCGGTCCCTATATGGTCAGCAGCGAAGTGGCCAGCTTTGGCAGCTGGCCTGCGGAAAGGCCGCCGGGGAGCTACTTTTTCGAGAGGCTGCCATCGCAGCAGATGGCGAAACCTTCAGAACAGCAGCTAACGCTGGAAGTAGCGGCTGCGGCAGCGCTGGCAAAAGCCGGTTTCAAGCCGGCAGCCGATGCCAAGTCGGCCGATGTGCTGGTGAACCTGGGAATGACGATCCGCGCCCAGGATCTCGCGCCCTGGGACGATCCGCTCTGGTGGCGCTGGCATGGCAGCTACAGCTATTGGCGTTATGGCGGCTGGCCGCGTTCGACGCTGATGATCCAGTCGCCATCGATGTGGGAGCGCCGCTATGAGCGCAATGCTGCGTTGCTGCTGCGCGACCGGCAGACTGCCGAACCGCTGTACGAAGCGCGCGCCAGCAATGACGGACTGTCGCAAGGCGACGAGCAATTGACCGCCGCAATGTTCGAAGCTGCACTCAGCGATTTCCCCAAGGTCAAGCCTGAACCCCACCGGGTCACGGTGCAGGTCCAACGCTGATTGAAGCAGGCCCGGCCATAATCGCGGCCTCAGACAGGAGTCGCGATTTGGCAATGAACATCGTCATCATGGCAGCGGGCAAAGGCACCCGCATGAAGTCTTCGCTGCCCAAGGTGCTGCACCGGCTGGGCGGCCGCTCCTTGCTGCAACATGTGCTCGACAGCACCGCCAGCCTCGATGCGCAGTCGCGCATCGTCATCACCGGCCATGGCGCCGAACAGGTCGAAGCGGCAGTCAGCGCGCCTTGCCTGAGCTTTGTGCGCCAGATGCCGCAGCTCGGTACCGGACATGCTGTCCAGCAGGTTCTGCCGGCCTTGCAAGGCGAAGGCACGACGTTGATCCTGAACGGCGATGTGCCGCTGATCCGCACCGAAACTGCAGCGAGTCTGATCGAAGCCTGTGGCGGCCATAGCCTGGCCTTGTTGACGATTGATCTGGCCGACCCGAGCGGCTATGGCCGCATCATCCGCAGCGCCGCCGGCGTGCAGGCCATCGTCGAGCACAAGGACGCTTCGCCCGAACAGCGGCTGATCATTGAAGGCTACACCGGCATGATGGCCGCGCCGACCGGCATGCTCAAGCGCTGGGTCGCACAGCTCGACAACAACAATGTGCAGGGCGAGTTCTACCTGACCGACATCGTGGCGATGGCCGTGGCTGAAGGCGTGCCAGTGCTCGGCATCAAGGCCCCCGACGAGACCGAAGTCCTTGGCGTCAACAGCCCGGTGCAACTGGCCGACCTCGAGCGGCGCTTCCAGCGCCAGCAGGCCCAAACCCTGATGGAAGCCGGCGTGCGCTTGGCAGACCCGGCACGCTTCGATCTGCGCGGCAAGCTGGACTGCGGCCAGGACGTCGAAATCGATGTCAACTGTGTCTTCGAGGGCCAGGTCAGCCTGGGCGAAGGGGTGCGGATCGGTGCCAATTGCCTGATCCGCAACGCGACCATCGGCGCCGGTGCCCGCATCCATGAATTCACCCATATCGACGGCGAAAGCCTCGGCGTCAAGGTCGGCGCCGGCGCACTGATCGGCCCCTTCGCCAGGTTGCGCCCGGGCGCCGATCTGGGCCCCGAAGTGCATATCGGCAACTTCGTCGAGGTCAAGAACTCGACTCTCGCACGCGGCGCCAAAGCCAACCACCTGGCCTATCTGGGCGACGCCAATGTCGGCGAGCGTGTCAACTTCGGCGCGGGCTCGATCACCGCCAATTACGACGGCGCCAACAAACACCGCACAAGCCTGGGCGCCGATGTCCATATCGGATCCAACTGCGTGTTGATCGCGCCGGTCACGATCGGCGACGGCGCCACCATCGGCGGCGGCTCGACCATCAGCAAGGATGTTGATGCCGGTGAGCTGGCGGTGGCAAGGGCCAAGCAAGTCGCGATCAGCGGCTGGAAGCGGCCTGCCAAGAAGCGCTGAAAAACCTAGATCCGGTAGTTGGACGCGGTCGAGTGGGTTGCGATGCGGTGCGTTGGCAAGGCGCGCCGACGCAGTGGGCTGATGCCCACCAGAAGAAGCAACGCAGCCAGCGTGCCGTAGCGCGGCTCAATCGGCTGCGTAGCGTTCTCACCCATGCAGTGATGGCCGGCGGCGAGAGAATTCTCAATAGGCATGCAGCCTGCGCGGCGGTGGGAAGCGGTCAACTGCCGAATCTAGGTTGCCCTCAGCGGTGCAGGCCTTCGAGAACCTGCAATACCGCGACGTCGCCCATGCCCCTCGCGTTCGCCAGTTCGCCAGCGCCAGTGGCGCTGATGACTGACCCATCGGTCTTCAGCACCGCGACCGCCGGGATGCCTTTCTTGAGCGGCACGCCCATCTGCGCCGCCAGATCGGTGTTGCGGTCAAAGCGGCCGACATCGACCTTCAGGACGACCAGGCGCTTGTCTGCATAAGCGCCGAGCTTGCCTTCGCCCATCTTCTGATCCAGAGCCAGGCAATCGGGGCACCAGTTGGCACCAAACACGACCAGCACGTTTTTCTGCTGCGCCTGCGCGCTGGCCAGCGCCAGATTCAACTCGGCGCGGGCATCGACCTGCTCCTTGTAAACCTGTTTGGCCGTGGCCTGGGCAAAGACCGGCAGGGCGCCGAGCAGCAGGGCTGAACAAAGGGCGATTGATTTAAACATCAGCAGTTTTCCAGTTCGGGGAGTGGACTGTCGTGGAGTTTGCCATGTCTCTTGATAGACAGTCGAAACCGCCATCGAATGCGCCGTTGTAGGATACCTCTATGAAAATCAATACGATCGAAGTCCAGAAGTTCAAGGCCGCCAGTCATGGCAACGGTCTGGTGATGTTCAAGGTCGACGC